>Ga0172381_10000417_pt1 | contig 51078 bp, 46 predicted proteins | sample Leawel6488metaG_FD_119754 | JGI IMG/M metagenome (GOLD analysis project Ga0172381, IMG submission 119754) | Leachate microbial communities from a municipal landfill in Southern Ontario, Canada - Leachate well 64-88 metaG | ecosystem: Engineered > Solid waste > Landfill > Unclassified | place... | reverse complement strand
GAGCTATGTCGCAAAGGTCGTCTACCAGGACAGCGACGCAAAAGTCGTGGGGAACGACTCCGGCAAGTACAACACGGTCGCCGGCTTTAATGCCGGGGCCGCAGCCATCCTCGCCGACACCGCGCTCACGGCCGCCCACGGGGGCACGCCCGCCCGGGACTCCGACACCGAGACGTACTCGGCGACCCTCAAGTGCCATGACCCGAACGGCGAGATCTATATGATCACGTTCGGTCGGGACCAGATCAGCCTCACCTCGTACGAGGACGACGCGATCAAAACAAAGGTCGAGACCTGGGCCGACACGGTCGCAGCGCTTGCCTAGAGGTGACAACGATGGACAACGAACTCATCATTGTCGGGGCATTCCTCGGCACTGGCCTCCTCGCCTACGTCATCATCCCCGGCCTCATGGTCATCTGGGACCGGGTGCTCGACCACATGGAGTGGTAAAAAATAAACCAGCAGGGGCACGGCCCTGCCCCTGCCCTTTCATTCATGTTTTTCACATTCCCGGAACGGGTGAGGGCCTTCTCCCCTCATCTGTATTTTTTAGAGAAAACAAAAGGGGTTTTGGGGAATATCCTGTTTTTAACGCGCGGCTCTGTCAACGGATATACGTTCGCACCCCGGGAAACCCCGGCTTTTTTTGATTTTTTTTTGAAAAGTCCGGTACCGGCAATCAACTTTTTCCGGAATGTCCGGTAACCCCTCCAAACTTTTTCATGAAAACCCTGCAAGGGTTGCCTGCCGGGCCGTACCGGAAAATGCCAGGTAGGGCAGCGCCCGTTTCAGGCAGGCACCGGAGACACCGAGATCCCGGGGCGTCCGGATCGTACGGCTTTCCCGGGCCTCTAATATGGCGCGGGCAGTGACCGTCCCGATGCCGGGGACATGGAGGAGATCGGCAAACGATGCAACATTCGGATCGACCGGTTCCCGGTCACGGGCAAGGAGCGCTTTCGGGTCGTCGTTTTTGAGCGTGCCGCAATCTTCGAGAAGGGGCATGAGTTCCGCCCGGCTAAACCCGTACTCCCGGATGAGATAGTCCATCTGGTACCAGCGGCGCGAGCGCCAGGCCGGCGTGTTATCGCGGGACTCAAGCCGGGTTTTACGGAGCGCCTGAAAGGCCGAGTAATAGATCCGCGAGGGGAGCATCCGTTCGTAGAGCGAAGTGACGCAGTCGAAGATCTCCCGGTCGGACTCTCCTGCGGCACCGATCACGAGCTGCGTGGTGTGACGTCCGGGCGCCGCCTCTGCGATCCAGCCGAGCCGTTTCATGATATCGCCGGCATAGTCCTTGATCCCCGAGAGCGCACGGAGCCGGCTCTCCCCGGTCGTCTCGACATTGAGACTGATCCGGTCCGCGAACCGTGCAGCCTCGCAGATATCCTCCCGCCGGGCCCCGGGCAGGATCTTCAGGTGCAGGTATCCCGCATACCCTTCGTTTCTGAGAATCCGGGCGGACTCGATGAGTTCGCCCATCACGTCATCAGTGTCATACGGGATCCCGGAGGAAAGAAAGAGGCCCCCGGCAAGATTTTTCCGGTACAGCCCAAGGAATGTCTCTGCCAGTTCGCGGGGGGAAAACGCGAGCCCCGACCGGTCGGCCCGGACAGGACAGTAGGCGCAGTCGTACGAACAGGACCCGTGCAGGAGCACCTTGAGCATCCGGTTGCAGCCACCTGCGTTCTGGTTATACGTGATGCAGGCCCCTGATGAGAGCATCTGCATGCACTCCCCCGGCATACAGATATCATACTGGCTGCCGGAGGTCAGTTTTGCCAGTTTTTCCCCGCACCCGGGCATGTACTCCCGTTTGAGAGACACGGGATTTAAGGGGTCGGGATGCGGGGAGTGAAAGTAACTCCCGATCTACCGAAAGGGAATATGCCGGATCCGACACCCTGCGGAATGCTTTTATCCGTAGGAACGCAGATCCGTTGAAAACCGATCATGATGACGGGGACTCTCCGATCTTTTTGTCATTCCTTGTTCTTCGCAGGGATCACCCGGTCGATCCCGCGGAACCCGGCAAACGTCCCGTCACTCGTATAGTAGGGTGTCGCGTGGCTTTCAAGGATGACGAGAGAGCCCGTGCGGTCACGCCACCATGATTCAAAGAGGAACTGTTTACTGTGTGTTCTGGCCGCCTCTTCAAACACCTGTCGGTTCTTTTCGGTGCAGGACGGATCGAAGAATTCGAACGGCGTGTGACCGATCAGGTCTTCCGGGGCATAGCCGAGAATCGTCTCAACCTGAGGACTCACGTAGACAAAGCGTGATCCGGTATCGGTCTGCCAGATGATATCCGGGGTCATCGTGATCAGATCGCGGAACCGGGCCTCGCTCTCCCTGAGCGCCTCTTCGGTCCGTCTGCTTGTGGTAATATCGCGGGCTTCAATAATGAGCAACCGGACGCTGCCTTCGGGATCGAATACCGGTTTAATGGAGAAATCGACGAACAGGGTGGTATTGCCGACTCCCTGCAGTTCGGCTTCGTACCTGACAAATTTACCCGTGGCCGCACTCCCGATGACCTCCCGCAACCGCTGCATACGTGCTGCATTGCCCTGCCACCAGGGTGTCTCCCAGAAGGGGCGATTGAGGACTTCCTCCAGCCGGGCACCCACAAATTCCAGGGCCGTGCGATTGATATCAATGAGAATCCCTTTGGGTGTCATCATACCGGTGAACTGGAAGGTACTGTCAAAGATAGCCCGGAGTTTCTCCCCGCTCTCCCGGAGTGCCTCATCTGTCCGCTTCTGCTCGGTCATATCGATCCCGATCCCCCTCATTCCGGTGATCGTACCGTTGCTGACAACCGGTGTGACGTACATCTTTATCGGGAATATGCTCCCGTCACTGCGTTTGGCGCTGTATTCCAGGGTGGTGGGGAACCGGTCCGGCGGGTTGGACAAGGATCGTGCAACGAGGGCCAGGACCCGGGGCTGATCGGCAGGGCTTATCATCTGTTCTATCGTCAGCCCGCGTTCAAAATCGGCCGGAGTATACCGGTACATCGCGAAACTGCACCGGTTGGCAAAGATCAGATGCCCGGAAAGGTCGCACTCCCAGACCGATTGCGGCAGGAGATCTGCGAGCTCGTGGAATTTTCGTTCGCTCTCCACGAGGCGCACCTCTGCTGCCTTTCTCTCTGTAATATCCTCGACAATGGAGATCGTTGAAGTGACCCGGTTTTCCCGGTCCCGGAGCGGGGTGACCGTGATCGCGACCCAGAGAGCAGTACCGTCTTTTCGCAGGTACCGTTTCTCTTCCCGGACAAGGGAGATATGTCCGGCATGGATATGTTGCATATTCTCCCTGTTACGGGGGATGTCGTCAGGGTGCGTTACATCCTCGAATAATTTTCCCGACAGTTCTTCTGCGGTGTAGCCGAGCATATCGCAGAATCTCCGGTTGACGAGAGTGAACCGGTGCTCCGGATCGATGATGGTCATGCCAAGCGGGCCATCTTCGAAGATCCGCCGGAATTTTTCTTCGCTTTCCCTGAGTGCGTCCTCTGCCTGTTTGCGCCGGGTGATGTCACGCGATACGCCAAAGACCGACCGGACTCCACCCTCTCCATCCGGGATTGGCATCAGGACATGGTCGAACCACCGCGTCTCACCGTTCACCGGGAGCGGCCCCTCGCTGTGGGAGGGAATGCCGGTAGAAAAAACATGTTCCAGCATTTTTTCCTGCCGGTGCGCCATTTCAAGTGGGAACAGGTGTGCCCGGATATCCCCGATGATCTCCCCGGGAATTTTCCCGATGAGCCTTGCGGCATAACTGTTGACGTACTCGACACGGTCATCCCGGCCGATCATAAAGATCAGGTCGCTTGACGTTTCGGCTAAGATGCGGTACCGCTCCTCGCTCTCCCGCAGCAACCCTTCTGCCCGTTTCCTCACGGTAATATCTTCAAGGATGATCGAGACGCCTTTCTGCCCGTTGTCTAGAGCAGTCGGGGCAATCCGGCAGAAGAAGATGATCTCCCGGTTTGCAGGGGCGAACTCGCCGCTCCACTCGGTACCGTCGAGTCCGGCTTTCACCCGCACAAGAAACCTGCCGAAGAGATCGTCAAAGGCGGTCACCACGGGAGAATATTCAATATTTTTCCCGATCAGGTCCTGCACCGGTGTGGCAAGAAAGTGGGCAAAGGCCTCGTTGACAAAAACTATCCTCATGCTGCTAGAAAGCTGCATAATGAGTTCGGAGGAGATCGAGAGTACCGCAGAGACGGGCACGCGGTGCGCGAGGGCATAGATCTTGGCCATACCGAAGTGGCGCATCTCTACCTGACCCGATATGAGCAGCTTGTCGAGATATCTTCCTGCGGTATTCCGGTTAATACGGATCTCGCGGACGATGTCGGTGATGCTCAGGCCCTGTGGATTTTTAGCCAGGACGTCCTTGATCTGTGCGGTAATCTCCCGACTTAAAATCATTAAATAAATAATATTGGCTCAATAAGATATAATGGTTCAGCATCTCCCCTTTGTCAGGGCTCACGTCCCGGGGTTTTCCCCCGGGCCGGAAATGCCGGCATCACTCCTTTGCCCGGATCCCGTCTTGCACGATCTCGAACTCGAAACTGGCGCCCTCGGGCCGGGAACGGTGCTTGACGAGCGTTGCCCGCCGCCACCCGGGCGTGTCGAGACGGTCCAGCCGGATGATCGCCTTTGAGATGTGTTCGAGAGAGGTTCCGCCAAGGCCGGCGAACGTGTTTCTCATGGTGTCCATATAGACCTGGTTGGTGACGAGCACCGCAAGCTCGTATCGTTTCGCGTACCCGAGGAGCTGGAGCATCTGCCGGGTGAGCATCTGCATCGCATCCCTCCCCTTTTCGAGATCGGTGCGGTACAGGGCCGTCGCGGAGTCAAGGACAAGCAGGCCGGGCTTGTGCAGCTTCAAGACCTTGTCCGCCTCGGTGATCATGCTTCCCTGTTGTTCGAAGTCGACCGGCTCAAAGAGGAAGAGCCGGTCGGCAATTGCCTCGGTGTCGCTGCCGGCTACCTGGCGGAACCGCTCGATCGAGAAGCCCTCGGAATCGATGAAGACGGTCGATCCCCCCGCCCGAAGGCAGGAGACGGCAGCGATGATACAGAGCGTGCTCTTCCCGCTCGCCGGGCCGCCGTAGAGCTGGGTGATGGTGCGGAATTCGAGGCCCCCGCCAAGCAATCGGTCGAGGGCCGCATTCCCGCTCGTGAGCCGGTCGGTCTTCATGGGTCACCCGGGCGTGCATCCTGCCGTTTTTCCCGTACCTGGTTCCACGCTGCGGTCTCGATGGCGCGGAGCACGTCTCGCACCGGTAGATCCAGTTCTGCCGCCCAGTCACGTGCGGTATCAAACTCGGCCTTGAGCGTATAGATGCGTCCGTCCATCCACCCGCACTTCACCGGCAGGCATTTTTTATGCCCGGCTATCTCTACATCCACGTCTGCCATCGTACGTTCCGCGATAAACCGGTGGACCACCGGGATGCGCCGAACCCCGAGCGTGCCGAGTTCGCGGGCCATGAGCCGTGCGAGGCCGGTGCTTGTTGCCGGGAGGGCGATGACCGTGACAAGGTATCCCGGCCTGCCTTTTTTCATGATAATGGGGGTTGCACTTGCATCCCGCGCCCCGGCGGAGATGAACCGGGCCAGAGCCTCCCAGATCACTTCCCCGCTTACATCGTCCACGTTTGTCTGGAGGAGGTCGACTGTATCCTGCGGCAGCGCACCGGTCGTCTCCACCACCATTGCCCGGATCACATTTGGGGAATGCGGGGTGTCCCGGCTCCCGGCGCCGTAACCCACCGCCGTGATCGTATACGCCCCGAGTGCTTCGGGAGGAATACTTGAGAATTCTGCGAGCAGGGCGGCACCGGTCGGGGTGCAGAGTTCGCCCTCATCATTCCCCTGCATGGTCGCAAGTCCCGATCCTTTGAGGATCGCTACCGTTGCGGGAGCCGGGACCGGGATCGTGCCGTGCGATCCGGTGACCGTTCCCGACCCCAGCGCAAGTGGCAGCACCACAACGCCATCGATTTCGAGCGTGGCAAGGGCAGTACAGGCACCGATCACGTCCGCGATCGCGTCATCGGCCCCGACTTCGTGGAAATGGGTGTGGGCGCCGTGGACTTCTTCTTCTGCCGCGTTGATCCGCAAAAAGACCCGGCGTGCCATCGCAAGCACTTCTTCCGGCACCTGCGGGGCGGCATGATCCAGCCGCTTGTAAACGTCGTCAAGCGACCGGTGTGCCGGGGTTGCGTGGGTATGCACTTTCGTGGCCCGGATGCCGGCCCGGGTCACGGTCTCAACCGCCGGCTCTGCGACAACGGCTCCCATTGCGGCAACGACACGATCCCTGTCTGAGCCGCAGTCGATCAGGGCTCCTGTGATCATATCGCCTGCTGCGCCGTGGAACGGATTAAAAACAAGGACTCGCATTTACAGTACTTATAAATCCCTGCGTATATGATTTTTAAGGTAATGCCTGAAGTGCAACTGCGGGTGGATTCCGCGTATCCCGGAGACCAGGGTGGAGGGAAAGCCCGACTCGACCCTGAAACCATGCTTCTTTTGAAGATCTCCCCGGGGGATCTCGTGGTGATAGAGGGAAAGCGCCGGACTGTGGCAAAAGTCTGGCGGTCCCTTGTCGAGGACTGGAACCAGCGTAAAATACGGATCGACAATTTTACCCGGGTAAATGCCGGTGTCGCCATCGGGGACTCGGTCAAGATCTCGACGCTCACAGAAGAGATCGAGGCAAAACGGGTCGTGCTCGCGCCTCCCGAAGACCTCCCCAAGAAAATACCGATAGCGAATAACCCGCACGTGATTAACGGCCTCCTGGATTTCCCGGTCGTCAAAAACGACTCGATCCCGATTATGCTCGGCCTGCCGTTTGTCCAGCCGCAGATCGTCGCGTTCAAGGTCGTCGAGATCGAACCCGAAGAGGCGGTCATCATCACGAAGAACACCACGGTCGAGTTCTCGGACAAGCCGGCCGCGGGATTCGAAGGGGTCAAACGCTTCAGTTACGAGGATATCGGGGGCTTAAAGGACGAGCTCCAGCGTCTCCGTGAGACGATCGAGCTGCCTCTCCGGCACCCGGAACTCTTCCAGAAACTGGGGATCGAGCCGCCCAAGGGTGTTTTACTCTACGGTCCGCCGGGGACGGGCAAGACCCTGATCGCAAAGGCCGTCGCAAGCGAGAGCGGTGCGCACTTCATCTCGATTGCCGGTCCCGAGGTCATCTCGAAATACTACGGTGAGAGCGAGCAGCGCCTGCGCGAGGTTTTCGAGGAGGCGCGGGAGAACGCGCCTTCGATCATCTTCATCGACGAACTGGACTCAATTGCGCCCCGGCGGGAGGAAGTGACCGGGGAGGTCGAGCGCCGGGTCGTCGCCCAGCTCCTGACCATGATGGACGGTCTCGAAGAGCGCGGGCAGGTCGTCGTGATCGGCGCCACGAACCGGGTCGATGCGATCGATGCGGCCCTGCGCCGGCCCGGCCGGTTCGACCGGGAGATCGAGATCGGTGTCCCTAGCGAGATTGACCGGATCGAGATCTTAAAGATCCACACCCGGGGCATGCCGCTTGCAGAAGATGTGAGCCTGAATGTGCTCGCCCAGCAGACCCACGGGTTTGTCGGGGCAGACCTTGCAGCGCTCGCCCGCGAGGCGGCGATCCGGGCCCTGCGCCGGTACATGCCGGAACTCGATCTCGAGAAAGAGGAGATTGAACAGGAAACCCTCGACAAGCTCCGCGTGCTCGCAGCCGACTTCAGGAGTGCCCAGCGGGACGTGGGCCCGAGCGCGATGCGCGAAGTGATGCTCGAGGTCTCGCACGTGAAGTGGGAGACGGTCGGCGGGCTTGACGCGGCAAAGACCGAAGTCCGCGAGGCGGTCGAGTACCCCTTAACCCACCATGACCGGTTCGACGAGCTCGGGATCGTACCGCCCCGGGGCGTGCTGCTCTACGGTCCGCCCGGGACAGGTAAGACCCTGATTGCAAAGGCCGTCGCAAGCGAGAGCGGCGCCAATTTCATCCCGGTACGGGGGCCGCAGCTCCTCTCCAAGTGGGTAGGCGAGAGCGAACGGGCGGTGCGCGAGATCTTCAAGAAGGCCCGGCAGGTATCTCCGTCGATCATCTTCTTTGACGAGATCGATGCGCTTGCCCCGGCACGGGGGAGTTCAAGCGATTCGCACGTGATCGACAACGTGCTCAACCAGATCTTAACCGAGATGGACGGCCTTGAGGACCTCAAGGATGTCGTGATCATGGGAGCGACCAACCGGCCGGATATCGTAGACCCGGCGCTCCTGCGGGCCGGGCGTTTCGACCGGCTCGTTTACATCGGAGAGCCGACGTTAGAGGACCGCAGGAAGATCATCGGCATTCACACGCAGTACATGCCGCTCGAAGGCTCGGCGCTTGAAGAGGTCGTCGGCCTGACCGAAGGGTACACCGATGACACGCTCGGGGAACTGGTGGAAAAACTGTGGAGTGACGCAAAAATTACTGCGGGGACGGTCAAAGCGGCGATCGAGCCTGTGAAAGATGTGAGTGCAGGGATTACCAAAGAAGCGAGGCAGCAGATTCTGACCGACCAGATAAACAACAAGAGACTGCCGCTTGAGGACTTGGTATTCGAAGAGATTGTTAACCTGACTGAAGGGTACACCGAGCACACGCTTGGGAAACTGGTAGAAAAATTATGGAATAATGCAAAAATTACTGCGGATACCGTAAAATCTGCCATCGTGCCGATAACGGATGCCCGTACAGGGATCTCGAAAGGGGCACGGCGCCGGAGGCTGGTCGACCTGATGCACGAGAAGAACCTGACGTTCGAGGACCCGGTCCGGGACACGAACCTCACGGATCTTGCCCGGATCACCGAGGGCTTCGTGGGCGCAGATCTCGAAGCGCTCTGCCGGGAGGCCGGGATGTTTGCGCTGCGGGATGGTGCGTCAGTCGTGACGCCACTGCATTTTTCAGAGGCACAAAAGAAGGTGCACCCGACCATGAACGACAACCTGCGGGACTATTACGGCAAGATCCAGCAGCACTTCAAGGGCGGACTGCCTAAAAAGGTTCAGCCGCCGGAATACCAGTAAGTCCAATAATTTTTTTCACTTTTTTTCGATCAGTGCAGCTCGGTTCCCCAGTCTTCCAAAAAATCTTCGATCGTCGAAAATTCCGAAAAAGTGTAGTGTTTCCTTATGGACTCACAAGAGTTAGGTCTGACATCAGTACTGCTCTATTTTCACGTTGAAAGACCAACCACCAAAATTCGTATGAGCCAGATCTGGAAGCGGGAGTACCCTTTTTTGGCAGCCGCCATCCCCCTTTTATGCCAGGAGGGGGTACCCCCACCATTTGTACAAAGGTGGCACCCCCCACTCACGGGCAACAAGAGGGGGGTGGGGTATCATGCTTTTAAAAAATCGGTCGGGGGGTGGGGGTACCTCTCCTTTTTGGGAGCGGGGGGTACCCCCTTAGCAAGAAAAGAGGCCCCTACCCCCCAAGCCATCGGCGGGAAAAATATACCTTCAGACGATAACTCCACGCGAAGCACAGGTTTTGGAAATGCCGGAAAGGGGGGGTAGGGGCCCTCTTATGCCCGGACAGGGAGGTGGGGGTATCGTGCTTTTAAAAAATTGGTCGGGGGTGGGGGTACCTCTCCTTTTTGGGAGCGGGGGGTGCCACCCCGGGCTGGTTGAGGGGGGTACCCCCAATGGATCGTGAATCGATTCGGCAAGTCCTGTTAAAAAATTCTGATGTGTATAAAGGAAAATTTAAAGAAGTACTGGCCAGTGAGTTGACATGTTCGGGTGGCCGGGATGCTTGCCCTGGGGGGATGATCATTCAATGTTTATGGAGGATAATTTAGAGAAATACTGAAGGATAATAGCGGGGATATCAGGAACCCCCGGAAGACCTCCAAAAAAAACGGGACCTAGAATGATTGCGAGACTGGAAATCAGGAAGATATATACCTTTTCATGACGGTTAATCCACTATGCAGGAAGTTCGCTTAACCCTCAAGAAACGGGCATTTCCAAGCCAGGGGCGGGTGCGTCTCAATATCGCACATCTGCCCGAACTGGGAATCCATGAAGGGGAACACGTAGATCTCATCAATGAAGCCACTAAAAAATCCGTTACAACCTCCGTTATTGCGGATACCATGGTACGGGAAGGGCAGGTCCGCGTGAGTGAAGAGGATCTCAAGACGCTTGGTCTCAACGATGACGATGAGGTTCTTGTCAGGAAATCACTTCATCTGCAGGAAAAACTCTCCAAAGCCGCTGCCGAAGCCAACACTTCGATTTCAAAAGGTGTTGGTAAACTTGGCAACGCGGCCAAAAAAACTGCAGACGAGGTAAAGTCCGGGGCAGCTAAAACTGCGGATACGGTGAAAAAAGAGACTAAGAAAGCCTCGGTCAGCATCGGGAAGGCTGCTACAAAGACCGTAAAAAAAGTGAAAAAAACGGTGAAGAAGGCAACAGGCACCGGGGATGATCTGTAACATGGTCTGTTTTTGTGCAGAACCGGACAGGGAAACCCGTGACAGGGTGAAGTAACGATGGCAGCAGAAGCAGTTGTGGTACCGGTAGCTGGTATGATCACCGATACCGTTCTTGTAGGAATCCTCATCGTTCTCGCGATGGTGATAATCTATCTCATCATCCGCGAGATACGGATCATGAAGACGGCCAACCGCACGATCGAACTGGACCTTGAAAAGGACAAGCTCAAACTCCTCCAGCAGCACGAAGCGTCAAAGATGTTCCCGTTCACCCGGTTCTCGCCCGAACAGACCTCCGCGATCCGGCAGGTCGAAGATGAGAACATGGCCCTTGAGACGGATAACTTCGCAAAGGAGAACCTCCTTGAGAAGCGGCTGACCCGTCTTGAAAATATCGTGAAGACAAAAAAACTCGATAACCTCCTCAATAACATCGGGGAACAGGAAAAGAAGGTGAAGTAGATGTACCCGGTAATTAACCAGAATCCGGAGCAGAATGCGACCGGGGATTCGTTCTGGGACCAGTTCTCCCATATCCCCGGGACGATCGGATCGCATGTCCCGACATTTGACAAATCGCTCGATACGTATTTCGACCAGCACTTTGCTGCCATCATCGAGGAATGGGACCTCGTGACCGATGCCGATCTCGACCGGCTTGAACGCCGGCTGGCAAACGTGAGCGATGAGATCACCGGTCTCTACGCAGAAAAAACTGCCATAGAGGCCCGGGCTCAGCGGCTGGACGATCTTATCACCTCCATGGAGAGATCGCTATGATCGGCATGAATTCGTATCTCGATGCCTACGTAGACCGCCGGATGAAATACATCGTTGACGAATGGGACCTCTCGACAAAGGCGGAACTTTCGGAGTTCACGAGCCGGCTCGCTGCACTGGAACAGGAGATCCCCCGGATCAAGGCATTCGACCACGCCGCGGCCGACAAACTGACCGCACTTGAAACCCGTGCGGCAAAACTCAAAGGGAGGATCTGACCATGGATCTCCTGACCTTTATCATTCTCGTCATCATCCTCTGTGTCGTCCTGTTCATCGTGTATTATTTCTTCCGGGGCCAGAAAGGGAATATCTCCCTCTCCCGCCCGGTGGAGAGCCGGGTGGACGAGTACCTTGACCGCCGGTTCCAGAGCATGGTCGATGAGTGGGAGCTCGTCTCCCGCCCGAAACTCCAGGCGTGGAAAGAGCAGCGGACACATGAGATTGAACAGAACGAAGCACGTCTTAGTGACCTGAAGAACTACGAGTCCGGCATGCAGTCCCACTTGACGTCACTGGAGGCACGACTTGACACTCTGGAAAAAGAACTGGCCCGGAAAGGCAGCGCCAAAAAGTAAGGACGCTCCTTTCCTTGGCGAGCTCAAAAAAGAGATCGCGGTGATGCGAAAGCAGGGGGAACCCCCTATAAAGGACCCCCAGAGTTTTGCGCAGTACACCTGCGATCTCTGCAACACGCCCCATCCCGTATCAGAGCTCCGCCAGTGCGTGCTCTGCGGGCGCTGGGCGTGCGAGTCGTGTTGGAAGGACGAGTATTATACCTGCAAGTCCTGCGCCGGCCTCATAAAAATCCACATGCTCAAAGGGGAATGAAAGAACCCACCCCTCGTTTTTTCCCATCGGCCTTAAAATAAACTCGTGCCTGGATTAACATCAGGCAAACCGGTACAGCCCCTTTGGTATTGCAATCTCAAACCGGGCGCCTTTACCCGGCGTACCCGTCTCCGAAATTGTCATGCCGGAGGTGGTGAGAAATTCCCGGACAAAGAACAACCCGAATTTACCTCCGCCCCCCACAATCCGATCAAAAATATGGAGTTTTTGATTTTGGGAAATGCCGATACCGTCATCCTCACCGACTAAAACCATTCCATCCCGGGTTTCCTGGCATTTAAAGGAAATACGGGTGAGTGTCTTACCATGTTGTATGGCATTAACCATAAGGTTGTAAAATACCCGGTCAATCATAGGATCGGCATAGATCTCAAGTCCACGCAAATCAATCTCCAGCGAGACATTATGTTTCTCACTTATGAGCGACAACTGCGCCCGGATTGTTTGTTCCAGGTGGATCCAGCGGGACTTGTCCTCCCCTACCTGCTGGTAGTCCTTCGTATGTTGAATCAGGTCATGGATCGAGGCCAGGATCCCCATCTCCCGTTCGATGAAGATTAAACGGTCGTGTTCGCTCTCTGGTTTTTTGCTCAGCTCGACATATCCCCGGAGTCCGGTGACTTTGTTCTGGATATCCTGGTAGGTTACATCGTTCATAAGGGCGAGTTTGCAGTTCGCCAGCCGGATCTTCTCCTCGGCCTTCTTGCGTTCAGTAATATCCCGTACAATGGCCCACATTCCCGCAGGCAGTCCAGCCTCATCCCGGATCAGGGACCGTCGTAACTCTACCGGAAAGACAGTTCCGTCCTTTTTCCGGTACTCTTTCTCGTAGACATCAGAATACTCACGAGGGATAATTTGCGATTCAATAATGTAGTCTTCAAAGGCATGCCATTTTTCCGGTGTCAGGTCCCGGTACGTCAACCTGACCAGTTCCTCATCGGAATACCCAACCATCTCCCTGAATGATTGATTGAACTCCTGGATCTGTCCCGCCATATTGACTTGGATGAACGCGTCCATCATGCTCTCGTATAGTTTCCGGTACCGGGCTTCGGACTGGAGCAGTTTTTCCTCGGCTCTCTTGCGCGCCGTAATGTCAAGCACCGTCCCTACGATGGAGACGAGATTGCCCCGCTCATCATACCGGCCCTCGAAGGTTGAATGGTAATATCCGATGCTCTTATCCGGGCGAAAGAACCGTTGTTCATACATACCAGGCTCGCGGGACTCTGTCGCTCTCCGGATCAGTTCCCTGTCGCGCTGCTGCTCATCAGGCCATGGTGATAATGCAAGGATCGACTCGATATGCGGAATGAACTCTTTGGGATCGAGGCCAAAAATCCTGAATACTTCGTCAGACCATTCGACATAACCTGTTTTTACATCCCATAACCAGAAGCCCAGGTGTGCCATCTCCTGAGCTTCCTGCAATCGTTTCGTGCTCTCCTTAAGTGCGTTCTCTGCATTTTTGCGGTCGGTGATGTCTTCGGAAATCCCCAGCAGATACCGGGGATTCCCGGATTCATCGAGGATTGGAATTTTTTTAGTATGGAGTATTCGTTCTCCCCGATATCGGGTCTTTATCGTCTCCTGAGGAATATCCGTAAACTGTCCCGCACCAAGGGCTTCCCGGTCCTTTCCCGTGAAAAGATCTGCCTCGGGTTTTGGGAAAAGATCATAGTCCGTTTTTCCCAGCAGATCTATTCGTGAATATTCAAGCAGGTCTTCACCCGCCTTATTGATCCGCACAAACCGAAGATCCCTGGCATCTTTCACGAAGATCATGTCCGGGATGCGTTCAACGATATTATCGAGGAAGTTCTCACTCGCCCGCAGACCCACCTCGGCCCGCCTGCGCTCGGAAATTTCAGTTTCCAGCTGCATCACTTTCTTTTCCAGTTTCCGGAACAATACCTCATTGTACTGCCGCAGAACCTCCATCTCATCTCCAAGGGGTTTTTGTGGGGTCGTTGATGTTTTCTGCCGGGATTCTTCCAGGACCTGGCGAACGATCTGGCCGAGGATTTCAGGCTTTTGCGGCTTGATAATGAACCGCTCGGCCCCGAGACTTTGTGCAAACTTCTCATCCTTAGCGTCAATATAAGTGGCTGTATAGAACACGAACGGGATATACTGCAACCGCTCATCAGCCTTCCATTTCCGGCAGAGCTCGAAACCGTCCATGACCGGCATCAGGATATCGGCAATAATCAGGTCCGGCGGATTTTTTATCGCTATATCCAGCGCCTCAGCGCCATTCCTGGTGGTAATCACGTCGAATTTGTACCCTTTGAGGATCGACTCCAGCAGGTACAGGTTCTGCGGGTTGTCGTCAGCGATAAGAATTCTGGTCATCTGCTGGTTTCTCCGGGTGTGACTGGGACGAGGTAGGGTTCGACCTGTTCTGTGAAGGTTTTCGGATTGATGGGTTTTTCGATATAGCCGGTGCATCCTGCTGCGATCGCCTTCTCCCGGTCACCGGCCATTGCATAGGACGTAAGGGCAACGATGGGGATGGAGGCAAGTCCCGGATGCGTGCGCAGTTCGCTGGCAGTCGCGTACCCGTCCATAACAGGCAGCTGGATATCGAGCAGGATGAGGTGCGGGGGGGCCGTCCTGGCGAGATCGATACCTTCCCTGCCGTCACGCGCTCTGACGACTTCGTAACCTTTCGCGCTCAAAATAAAGTTGACCAGGTAGAAGTTCAGGTCGTTGTCCTCGATGTAAAGAATTTTTGGTGTCACGATTTCCTCCTTTCACGGGGCAGGGAAACACTAAAGATGCTGCCCTTGCCCGGCTCACTTTCCACGCCAATGGTACCACCCATCAGGTTCACCAGCTTCCAGCAGATGGAGAGCCCAAGGCCCGTGCCTTCGTACTGCCGGGTCAGGCCGGTCTCCACCTGGCTGAATGGTTTGAAAAGCTTGTCCAGATCCGCTTTCTGAATCCCGATGCCGGTATCCTTGACGCGAACCATAACGTTCTCTCCCTCGTTTCTGCATTCGATCCTGACATGCCCCTGCTCGGTGAACTTGATGGCGTTACTCATAAGGTTCAGGAAGATCTGTTCGACGCGCCGGGAGTCACCCCGGATCACTCCCGCATCCGGGGCAATTGCAAGTTCGATCGCGAGATTCTTCTTCTCCGAAAGTGGCCTCACCGTACGGGCAACTTTTTCGAGCACGACCCGCAGGTCAACAGGCTCGTTTGCAAGGGTAAGTTGTCCGGCTTCGATCTTCGAGATGTCCAGTACATCGTTGATCAGTGCAAGCAGGTGTTCTGAACTGTCGGACACCATGCCCAGCTGTTTTTTCTGCTCCTCGTTTAAGGGGCCTGCCAGTTCCTGGAGAAGAATCCCTGAGAACCCGATGATGGAGTTGAGCGGGGTGCGCAATTCGTGCGACATGGTGGCGAGGAATGCCGATTTGAGGCGGTCGGCCGATTCGGCAGCATCTTTTGCCGCGGCCAGTTCCCGGGTGCGCTCGGCAACAATCTCTTCAAGGTGGTCGCGGTACGCCTCCAGCTCGGCAAGTGCCTGTTTTCGTTCCTCTTCTTCGTTGCGGATCTTTACAACCATCGCTTTGAAAGACCGGGCAAGACTCCCGATCTCGCCGGCCCCACCGGTCTCTATTGTCTGGTCCAGGTCACCGGTCTCGGCAATTTTCCTGCTCACCTCAGTCAGGCGGGTCAGCGGCCGGATAACCGTGTAGTTGAGGCCGACAAGGGTGATCACGCTGAGCAGGACCAGGGCGAGCAGGACGAACAGGAGGATCCGCAGGATGGATTCGTTGATCTTCTGCTCGATGGTGGAAAACGGAATAAAAGTACCGATCTTCCAGCCCAGTTCCGGCGAGGTATAATACATCAGGTAACTCCCGTTGACAATGAGCACCCCCTCCTTTGAAGAGAGGAACACCGGGGTCTTGTCCCCGAGGAGATCGTTGACATTGCCAAACAGCCGGGAAGAATCGCGGGTGGCCAGGATCGTGCCCTGCCGGTCTACAAGGATCATTTCCCCGCCGTCCACGCTGCCGACCGTGGTAATGTAACTGGTCAGGTTGACCAGCGTGATGTCGGCGCCCACGACCCCGATCATTGTCCCGTTCCGGTCAAGGAGCGGGGTGACGATCCCGATGTTCACATCGTCCGTGGTGACCGCCTTGTAGGGGTCGGTCACGGTCACCTGGCCCGGGTGTTCCTTTGCAAGAATATACCAGGGCCGTTCGCGGGGGTCATACGCGGTAGGACGCGTCCGGGGATACGACCTGACGAACGCCCCGTTCTCCCGACCCATATACACTGAACTGACATACGGGTGGGAGGTCTGGTAATCTTTCAGGATATCGATGATCCCCTGTTCCTGATCGCCGACGGAATAGTGGAACGTATCTCCTGAGGCATTCAGGAAATTCGTAAAATGGGTATCATTTTGCGTCTGGACATCGTCATTGAGCGACAGGGCAAGGACGTCGTATTTCGCTTCCCGGATGAAATTGGAGAGGGCAAAATCCATGTGCCTGAGCTGGTTGATGGAATCTCCGGAAATGGTATCGAGGTTCTGCTTGTGCAGGGTCGAGGGAAGTACTCCGCCAATGAGGCCCAGTACGAGTACGGCAATGCACAGGTAGAGGAGCAGAACTTTTGACTGGAGTTTCATCAGTAAGGGGAATGCGTATGGGCTTATAATAATGTTTTCTATATATCCTCGTGATATACAGGGGCGCCGGCCCTTTTATCAGCCTCCGGTATCAAACCGTTCAGGTATGGCAGGTCTGATAATGGCTCTCGCAGAAGATCTGTCCTGATAAAAGATACCGGAAATGGCCCGTCAGTACGGGCTTGTGTCCGAATAAAAAAAAGTGTTCGGCCTTATTCGTTATACCGGCGCTCGTTGATCTTAGCGGCCATGATAAAATCGTTCAACGTCAGCCCGCCGGCCGGGTACGTGTAATACCCCACGTCCACGAACCTGCCCTCCCGCATGGCGAGATCCGGGATGTGCCCCTCTTCAACCGACATCGTCAGCACATCGTTTAAGAATTCGATGGACTTCTCGCTGTCCTCGAACGTGAACGTGCGCTTCAAGTGGCCGTTCTCAAGCGACCATCCGGGCACCTCTTTTAAAATTTCGACCGTATCCTTCCGGGTAATCGGCGGCGAGCCGGGCTTATAGGTTGAACATTTCTTCTGCGCGAGTTCCATGGTTATCTAGTCCACCGTATAACCAAAAAAGGTTTTTCCAATAAAAAAAGTTCAGGATTTGTTTTTTACCCGGCCGGAGCCGGTGCTTCCGGGGCATTCGTACCCCCATAGTGTTTCTGGAGAACCAGCATCACCACAAGCGAGACCGGCAGTGCGATGACCAGCGGATCGATCACCGACCACGGGAGGGAGAGGAGCGACGGCTTGCCGAATATTGCCTGGCAGAGCCCGAGCGGCTTTGCCTCGGCCGTGTGGACAAATGCCGTCCACAAAAACCAGACAACCGCACCGGAGACCATGCTCGCGATCGCGGCCTTTGTGGACGGCTGTTTCACGTACACCCCGATCGCAAACGCGGGAAGGAACGCGGCGGCGCAGAGGCCCATGAACATCGCGGTCGCCCGGGCGATGATCGAGATGGGGAGCGCGAACGCGAGGAGCGTCGAGACCACCATCATAAGGAGGATCCCGTACTGGTTGTTTTTGAGCGAGAGGGCGCACTCCTTGCCCCGGCCCCAGAGATCGCAGGCAAGCGCTGTTCCCATCGCGTGATAGAGCGAGGAGAGCGTCGACATCGCGGCGGCAAGCAGCGTGAGCATAAAGATGGCGATAAAGACATCCGGCATGGCATCGTTGATGAAGATCGGCATGATCGAGTCAACGTTCCCGCCGGCCGCAACGATGGCGATCTGGCCCGTGTGCTGGTAGAAATAGACGTTTGTGAGCGCCCCCACGGTGAACGCGACGCCGGTCATCATCAGGATGAAGATCCCGCCAATCAGCACCGCCCGGTTGAGCGACCGGTTGTCCTTTGCGGTCATGAACCGGACCACCAGCTGCGGCTGGGCGAGCACCCCGATCCCGACACCGAGCACGATCGTTGTCACCAGCGTAAACCAGATGGGAGAACCAAGCGCCGGCATCGATGTCCAGCCGGTCATCCCCTGGTCTGCGAGTGCCTTCGGGACAAGGCCCGCCATGTTCGTGAGCGCGGTGTTTCCTGCCGTCACTCCCCCGACAACGATGTACGTCAGGACTAAAAGGATCGTCATCCCGATGAACATGATCGTTCCCTGGAATGCATCGGTGTACATGACCGCGATGAGCCCGCCGAAGATCACGTAGACCGCGGTGATGACGGCAAAGATCAGAAGCGAACTGGTGTAGCTGATCCCGAGCGTCGGCTCGATGAACCGGGCCCCGCCGATCAGGATCGCCGCCGTGTAGAGTGGCATGGAGATGACGATGATGATCCCGCTGATGTACTGGAGGAGCGGGGAGCGGTACAGCTTGCACATCAGGTCCGGGAACGTGACGGCCGAAAGGCGCTGCCCGATCTCCCGGGTCTTTTTCCCGAAGACAACGAATGCGATCAGGATACCAACACCGATGTTCAAGACCGTCAGCCAGATCAGGCCCATCCCGAGGTTTGCCGCCTGGCCCCCGAAACCGATGATGGCTGAAGTGGAGATAAATGTCGCGCCGTACGAGAGTGCGATGATCGCCGGGTGGCTGCACCGGCCGGCGACAAGGTAATCATCGGAGGTCTTTGTTTGTTTGTAACCGATATACCCGATCACGAGGGTAGCTGCAAGGTAGACGATGACAAGAGCTGCCATCGTGAACGTGTCAACTGCCATCGTTGTCGCTCCCTTTATTCCAGTTCAGTAAGCCGTACACGATACACGCCAGCGTAAAGCCGATGGCAAGTCCATAGCCAGTCAATATCTGCGGATCAGAAATTCCAAGCACGAGCATAGAATAAACCCCGGGTAACCTCTACGCCACGACCAGTACAAACGGGGAACCTTATGCGGATCCCCTAACTAAAACCGAAGAAAAAGAAAAACCGGGCTGCGCCAGAAGAACCAAAACAGACCCGTTGCACCTGCATAGTGTTACCAACCGGTTTTATGAATACAATGGTATATAACAATTTTGATACTTCGGGCCCTGTGCCGGAACCGGCCCCGGACTCCCCCAAAAGACCATAATACCCCCGGACAATGGAAGTACTACGAACAGGCCATCGGTATTTCCCACACTGCACGAGTCGCTTAGGGCTGTGCTTGCTGAACGGCTGGGCTGGAGCGAGCTGCGCGAGGTGCAGGAACAGGCGTACACGGCAGTACGCGGGGGAAACGACGTGCTCGTCATCGCCCCGACAGCCGGGGGAAAATCCGAGGCTGCCCTGATCCCGGTGCTCGACGATATCCTGAAGTCCGGGACAAAAGGAGTCGCCTGCCTCTACCTCTCGCCGTTAAAGGCGCTCATCAACGATCAGGAGGAACGCATTGCCGCGTTCTGCCGGCCGACCGGTCTTTCCGTTGCAAAGTGGCATGGCGATGTCCCGAAAGGCGACCGCGGGTGGAAGGCTGGCGAGGCCCCGCAGTTTTTGCTGATCACTCCCGAGTCGCTCGAAGTCCTCCTGCATGAAAAGGGGCATGGCGCCGATCTTGCGAATCTTAAGTATGTCATCGTGGATGAACTCCACGCATTCGTGGAGTCGGAGCGGGGTGTCCATGTCAAGATCCTTCTCGACCGTCTCGACCGGATCGCAAGAGGCCCGGTGCAGCGGATCGGGCTCTCGGCCACGGTCGGGAACCCGGACGAGATCCTTACGTGGCTCTCGTCCGGCCGCCACCCCCGCCGGCTCGTTGCCGTCCCTGCCCCGGCAACAGCAAAAAAATTCCGGTTTGTGATCGAGCCGGACCCGGCCCGGAGGATTGATGCGCTCACCAGATTTGTTGCCGGGAAAAAAGCGCTTGTCTTTGTCAACAGCCGGAGCGCGGCAGAAACGATCGTGCAGGAGGCGTCCGGCCGGATAAAGAACCTCCACATCCACCACTCGTCAGTCCCGCCCGCCACGAAAAAGGCGGCCGAGGAGGCGTTCCACAGCGGGGAAGGGGCCTGTATCATCTGCACGAGCACGCTCGAACTCGGGATCGATATCGGGGACCTGGATATCGTGGTGCAGGTCGGCCCGCCGGACTCGGTCTCATCGTTCTTACAGCGGATGGGCCGGAGCGGCCGGCGGGAACAGGCCGCGTCTGTCGCGTGGCTCCTTTCTGACCCCGGGGAACTCCTCACGAGCTGTGCCCTGATCGAATGCGCCCGGGAAAAGAAGGTCGAGCCCCTCCTGCCGCTGGTCAAACCGTATAACGTGCTCGTCCAGCAGATCTTCCTCTATGTCCACTCGGTATCCCGGGTCGGTCGGGGCACGATCGTTCGCGACCTCCTTGCGTTCTCCGCATTTGCGCACCTCTCCGCGAGTGACGTGGATCGCATCCTCGATCACTTGGTCGCGACCGGCTATCTTACCGCTGACGGCGAGATGCTGATGCCGGGAACGGAAGCAGAGCGGGTGTTCGGCCGGTCGAATTACAAGGCACTCTACTCGGTAATCAGCGGGGGAAACGAGTACCGGGCAGTGACGCCGGATGGCGAAGTGGTTGGCACTCTTGACGCCCGGTTTGCTAACCGTCCGGACCCGGGGGAATTTGCGCTCGGGGGGGCAACCTGGTCGGTGGTCAAATGCGACGAGAGCCACAATCTAGTCGTCGTGGTGCCGGGCGGGAACGGGAATGGCACGTCCCGGGTCTTCTGGACAGCCGGAGAGGAGGCCGCGCTCTCACTGGTGATCTGCGGTGCGGTACAGAGGATCGTTGCCCGGGGCGGGACCGATCTTCCGCTGGGGGAAAAAGAGACGGAGGCCCTTTCTGCAGCGCTCAGTACCCTTCCAGCCGGGATCTCTGGGCAGGGCATCTTTGTCCGGGAGGAGCGGGGCATGTACGGGAAAGAAGTGGTCGTGTACTCGTTTTACGGCAGCCGGTTCAATCGGGTGCTGGCGTATCTCATAAAAGGCCTGCCCGGCCGGGTCCGGGTCAGGTACGACGATTACCGGGTCCGGGTTACGGGGGCCGGAAAGACCGGTGCCGGTGCGAAGGTGGCAGGCGCGATCCGGGAGATCCCGGCTCTTTCCTCAGAAAAGATAGCTGCGCTTCTCCCGCTGCCGTCCCCGGAGTCGTGGAAGTTTGCCGCGGCACTCCCGGCCCGGGATTTTCAAGAGATGGTGCTTGCGGATTATTACCATATCGGGGCGTTTACCCGGACTCTTGCGCAGGTGCCGGTCATCCTCATGCCGGATGCAGGGCCGGACTCGGGAAAGAGAGAAGCCGGGGAGTGAGTGCTCCGGTACGGGCAAGTGCACAGGTCTCATTCCCGTTCCCGTCAGCTTTTAAAATGCAGGGCTGTACATATCAGTGACAATGTGGAGTGTACTCTCATGAAACGCATTCTTCTCTGTATTGCAGTTGTTTTTCTCCTGCTCGCGGCAGGATGTACCCAGACTGCACAGCAGGGTCAGCCTGCTGCAACCGTAACAACAAAGATGCCGACACATACCTCGACGACTTCGGCACCGGTAGCTGCCGCAGCCACCGCTAATGCGGTCACAACAACCGCCTCGGTCTCGGACAATACCGTCCTCATCCAGAACATGGCATATAATCCGGCGCAGATCACAGTGAAGGCAGGCGAGATCGTGAGGTGGGTCAACAGGGATAAGGTTGTGCACTCGGTCGTGTTTTCCACGGATTCAAAGATCAATCCGTCCGGTGCGCTATCCGCCAGCCAGTCGTTCTCCGTGAAATTTGACGAAGCCGGTGTCTACAAGTATTCCTGCGGTATACACCCTCAAATGCAGGGCTCCGTGGTTGTGACCTGACGATGCTGCAGGAAATCTCTTTTTACCTGATTTTTGGCAAACCGCTCATCATGTACCTGGGGCTCCTGACACTCGCGGTTTTTCTCTTTACGGCTCTCATTGCCATCATGAACCGGCGTGGCATCCACACGATCCCCTTTGTCTGGCACCCCCGGTTTGCTGTGTTCTCCATTGCGTGTGCGGTGGTTCACGGGATGCTTGGCGTCCTGATGTTCTTTTAATTTTTTTGGCGCTTCCTGCGACGGAGTGGTGCGTGGGTAGCTGCGCCATTCCGAAAAAACTGGCAGGATAACGGGTGAAACGATTGACGCCCGAATTATGAGCGAATTTCCTTTGTTTAAAGACAGCCTGCCAAAAAAGAGTATCGGGCCAATCAGTAGCCGGCCACCCGAAGCAACGCACCGACGACTATGCCGAACATGGAAGAGGATGCTGATATCAGCCCGAGCAGGATATACCCGATCACCACCCCGATTTTTAAGGGTGTATAGGTACGGTTGATGTTGAGGCGCCGCACGGTACGGAAGGATTTGACCTCGGCTGAGATCTTCGGTTTGTTCTTTTTGATCCGGAACATAGACTTCACCTTAAGGGTTAGTTGGGAATGCGGTGTGGCAACGGTACGGGATATCTACAGGTAAGCTATAATCAGAATATATTATATTTAAATTTTTTTGTATGCTGGAACTGGGAAATGCAGAAAAATATAAGTTTTAATTACTATTAAAGGCCAAAAAATCCGATTTTTAGAAATCTCCCGACAGATGTCCCACAAAAAGGGGCTGTGGTTGTTTACGCTTTAGGAAAAAAACCATTTTATAATTTGGTAAAGACTCTGCTTCTCTCCCACGCCGAAAATGAAATCATTAATTTTTACGTCGGATTATGAACCAACTGTTCTCACGCCGAGGGGGAGATTTGAACTCCCGAGGCGCAGAGCGCCAGTAGCTTTCGAGGCTACCGCCTTCCCGGACTAGACTACCTCGGCACCCGGTTCAGATCAATTTCTTTGCGATTCCACTAATAGTTATCTGATTTTCATCGCCCCGCACGAATCCGGTATGTTAATCTGGACATGACGTGCCGGGTGCAGATCCGTATTACAAATCACAAAAAAGGTAGGGTATTCTTGTCCGGGCTTATGCCATCGGTGGCATGCCCGGGGCTCTCTTGGACTGCGTGATCATCATGTCGTCAACACGGATCAGCATGATGGCAGTCTCGGAAGCGCTCTGGATGGACTGGCGCTTTGACCGGAGCGGTTCGAGGACGCCCTCGGCCTTCATATCGATAACTTCGCCCGTGTAGACATTGAGGCCGGCGGTCTTCTTGCCCTTTGCATGGGCGTTCTTGAGTGCGACCAGCTTGTCGATCGGGTTGTACCCCGAGTTCTCGGCAAGGGTGCGGGGGATGGTCTCAAAGGCCGTTGCGTAGCCTTCGATAGCGAGCTGAACCCGGCCACCGACGGTCTCGGCATAGTCCCGGATCTTCATTAAAAGCTCGGTCTCGACAGCGCCGCCGCCGACAACATAGGTGCCGTCCTCGATTGCGTCCATGACAACGCGGGTTCCGTCAACGACGGCACGTTCGAGTTCGTCAAGGAGGTAGTCGCTCGTGCCCCGGAGGAGGATGGTGATCGTCTTGGGGTTCTTGCAGCCGGAGATCCTTGTAATATCCAGATCGTTGTCCTCTTCGACAGCCTCGGCATGGCCGAGATCCTTTGCGGTCAGGTCTTCAGGCTTGTTGACAATGTTTGCATTCAGCGCCCGGGCAGCGTACTTGAGATCCTTTTCCGGGACATCTTCAACGGCATAAATACCGTTCTTTGCAAGGAAGAACTGGACCGGGTCCGCGATGCCCTTCTGGCAGAACACGACATTCGCGCCGGCGTTTGTTATGGAATCGGCGAGTTTCCTTAAGGTCGCCCGCTCCTGCTCGGAGAAGGCTGCAATCTGGTCGGCCGTTGTGATCTTGATCTTCGCCTTCATCTGGGTCTTTGTGATCTCCATCGGGGTCGAAATGAGTGCAACTTTGGCTTTGGTGACCTTCTTTGGCATGTCCTCGCTGAGGCGCTTCTTGTCAAGGACAATCCCGCGGACGAGCTCGGCGTCGTCCATGGACTTGCCCTTCTGCTTCTTGATCATCACATCGTCTTCGTCGGCAAGGTATTTTCCGTCGACCTTCTCTGCGATGGTCATGACCGCATCAACAATGATGCCGTCGAGTTTTCCCTTGACCGATTCGATCGATTTGCCGGTGATCGCGGTGTCGGCGATCTTCACGAGCGTCTTCCGGTCCTTCGGGTCGACCTTGAAGGAGAGGGACTCTGTGATCTCAAGAGCCTTCTGCATGCCCAGCCGGTATCCGTGTGCGATAACGGTCGGGTGGATGCCCTGTTCGAGCAGGTGCTCTGCCTGTTCCATCAGCGAACCGGCGATGACGACGGCAGTCGTGGTTCCGTCGCCGACCTCGTCATCCTGGGTCTTTGCCACTTCGATGACCATCTTTGCGCCGGGGTGCTGGACCGAGAGCTCCTGTAAAATCGTCGCCCCGTCATTGGTGATGACAATGTCGCCGGTCGAATCCACGAGCATCTTGTCCATGCCCCGGGGACCGAGTGTTGTCCGGACCGCACCGGCAATTGCCTTTGCGGCCATAATATTCGAGCGCTGGGCCTCCTTGCCCGTGTTACGCTCCACATTGTCTTTTAGGATGATAATTGGTTGACCTGATAACATAGATAATCCTCTAAGTGTTGTAAAAGGTGGAATTGAACTTCTATATATACCATTCCCTTGCGGGGTCCCGGGAAAAAATGAATGGTTAATCAATACGGGATATTTTGAAGAGTGAATAGACCGGCACGCCATCAATATCCTTGATGCCGCGCTTATCGAAGATCACCCAGATCGCGACCGGGACCGCCCCGTGTTTCTTCAAGTACTTGACGACCTCCCGCATCGTATTGCCCGATGTGATCACATCATCGACGATGATGCAGCGCTCATCGGCCACAGCGGCAAAGTTCCCGCTGATCGACCCGATGGGGTGTTCGCTTGTGTTCTGCTTTGACGGATGGTAAATGGCAAGCTTTGTTGCCTCCTGAACGGAGATAACCGTTGCAAGCGGGATGCCCGAGAGAGCGATACCCACGATGACACCGGCAGCAGGAGATGCCGGGTCTTTCTCTGCCGTATAGTACCGGTTGAGGAGCATCTGGGCAATTCCATCGAGAAGCGGGGCCTGGCTGCTTACTGCCGTCCAGTCGATATGGACGTCTTTTGGTGCAGCGGACCCGCCCTTTGCCTGGGTTAAGAGCCAGGTCACCGTTTCCATGGAGAGCGAGAGCTCGTCTGCAATCTGGCCGGGGCTGTGTCCCTCGGATAACAGCACTTTTGCCCGGGCGATCAGATCGTCAAGGGAAGACATGAAAGAAAAGATTTGTGGTAATCTATTTAAGTTTTCGTTTAATATTTGAGCCGCAGACCGGGCATTCCCCGTCGTTTTTAAAATACCGGCCGCAGCCGCTGCACCGGTATTTCCATGCAATCTTTTTTGCGGCCCGCTGCCGGAGCGGCTGCACGGCAATCCCCATCCCCGCTGCCACGTTCTGGATCGCAAAATCGTCCGTGAAGATGGTGGCCCCGAGTTCACCGGCAAGGGCGAGCACATCGCAGTCGGTGCCGGAGATCACCGGGAGATCCCCGGATTTTCTGGCGGCTTCCTTTACCCGTGCGAGTCCCTCTGTGGCAGGAGTGCGGACCTGGAGCCCGGCGGCTTCGAGCAGGTCGAACCGGCATTTGCTCTTGAGATCCACGAGTTCTTCAACCACGGATGGGGTCGTGTAACACTCGCCGTCGACCGGGTAATCCGTAAAAAAGACCGTGGAATCAAGGACGCATTTCATCTCATACTCGCAAACGCTGATGGCAGGGCCGCCGGTTCCTGCCCGTTAGTTCTTGATGGCCGATGCAATGCAGGAGGCGGCGGAGATCCGGCTGCATCCCCGCTCGATGGTGTCGCTGCAGAAAATTTCCCGGATCCCGCTGGCTTTTAAATGGACGTACGCCCCGCCGATCAGGACACCGTGGACGCAGGCGGCGCAGACCTCCGTTGCCCCCTGTTTGTACAGCATACCTGCTGCCGTTGCGATCGTGCTGCCGGTCGAGATGATGTCATCAACGATAACCACAGAGCGCGATGCGGCACAGAGTTTCTTTGGCGCCATCTTCACCTCGACTCCTGATATCCGGGTCTTCTCCAGGTGGTCGCAGTCCCATCCGCCCACGGAGGCTACATCTTCTGCAAAGGCCAGAGCCCCGTCATCGGGAGCGAGGATCAGCGGATCTTCGAGATCCATGGATTTGATGTATGCCCCCACGTCTTTTGCGAGCGAGATGTTTCTGGTCGGCACGCCAAAATATTTCAGCACGTCAGGCTCGTGGATGTTGACCGTGATGCAGTCCTCAATCCCCTCCTTAAAAAGCCGGGCAATGGCACGGGCGCTGATCGGCTCCCCGTCATGGAACCGCTTGTCCTGCCGGGCGTATCCCATGTAGGGGAGGACGAGGTGGTTTTTCGATGTGTCGCAGGCGTCGATCAAGAGAAGCAGCTGGACGAGCGCATCGTTATCAGTGACGCTTCCGATAATAACGGTCTCATCATCGAGCGCTCCTGCCGAAAGATAGAGTTCCCCGTCCGGGAAACGTGAAAATTTTACATCGACAATGTCAGTATTGAGGGCACCGGCAATGCGTGAGGCAAGAACCTGGGATTTTTCCGTGCTGATCACTTTCATGATAACAAACCTGTCCCGTGGGCTTATGTGGGCGTACCTTTCCCTGCCTTACTATTACATCCTGCTGGTTGTATTATTTTTGCATAGCGCGTGAGGTGACAGAGTTTTTGTAATTGCTACAAAGTACTTAAACTATCATGCGTCAAATTATATGGAAACCGAAGGGTGAAAAGAGGTAAAATTTCTAATGGAAAACTCGGAACCAGCAGTACCGGTGCACGATGAGGTAGTCTCCCCGGTCCCACAGCCAGAGCCCGCAAATCCCGGGGCAGCAGCGTCCCAACCTGATACTACCGGTCAGGAGGCAAATGTCGAAGGAGCATCCTCCCAGATCGAGGTTCCGGCAAAGCTGATCGACCAGGTGATCGGCCAGGAGCGTGCGGTCGAAGTGATCCGGAAAGCCGCGATCCAGCGCCGGCATGTCATGATGATCGGGAGCCCGGGGACCGGCAAGTCGATGCTTGCAAAGGCGATGGCCGAGCTCCTGCCAAAAGAGGAGCTCCTTGATATTCTCGTCTACCCGAACTCCGATGATTCCAACAACCCGATCATCCGGACTGTCGCTGCAGGCAGGGGCAAGCAGATCGTCGCCGCCCACAAGGCCGAGGCCAAGAAAAAGGTCCAGTTCAGGAACACCCTTCTCCTGGTCCTCATCATAGGCATTATCGGGTACGCGCTCATCACCATGCAGATTCTCTTTGGGATTCTTGCAGCAGCGTTCGTATTCATGGCACTCCGGTACACGACACCCCGCGAGGAGGTGATGGTGCCGAAGCTTCTCGTTTCCAACGACACCAAGAAAGCGGCCCCCTTTATCGATGCAACAGGTTCGCACGCCGGGGCACTTCTCGGAGATGTCCGGCACGACCCGTTCCAGAGCGGGGGATTAGAGACCCCGGCGCATGACCGTGTCGAGGGTGGAGCCATTCACCGTGCGAACGGCGGGGTGCTCTTCATCGACGAGATCAATACTCTTGACCCCCACTCACAACAGAACCTGCTTACCGCGCTTCAGGAAGGGGAATTCCCCATCACCGGCCAGAGTGAACGATCGAGCGGTGCGATGGTGAGAACAGAACCTGTCCCGTGCAGGTTCGTAATGGTTGCGGCAGGCAATCTCGATGCGATACAAGGCATGCACCCGGCGCTGCGTTCCCGTATCCGTGGCTATGGGTACGAGGTCTACATGGCCGAGAGCATGGATGATACGCCAGAGAACCGTGAAAAGTATGTCCGGTTCATTGCGCAGGAAGTTAAAAACGACGGGAAGATCCCGCATCTCGACAAGAGTGCCATTGAGGAGATCTTCCGCGAGGCCCGCCGGCGCTCGAACCGCAAGGGGCACCTGACCTTAAAACTCCGTGACATGGGGGGGCTCATCCGTATCGCCGGCGATATCGCCCGGCAGGAAGGGGCGACTCTTACCACTGCAGCTCATGTTATCCTGGCGAAGACAACGGCCCGGACGATCGAGGATCAGGTATCGGACGAGTACATCCGCAGGAGCCGGGAATACGAGCTCACGGTGATCGAGGGGACCCGGATCGGGCGCGTCAACGGGCTGGCGGTCATGGGAACTGACTCAGGATCGGTGCTCCCGATCATGGCTGAAGTAACGCCGGCACAGGGTGCGAGCGGTTCGGTGATCGCCACCGGTATGCTAAAGGAGATCGCGCAGGAATCGATCAAGAACGTGAGTGCGATCCTCAAGAAATTCACCGGTAAAGATGTGAAAAATATCGATATTCATATCCAGTTTATCGGCACCTATGGCGGTGTTGAAGGTGACTCAGCTTCGATCAGCGTGGCAACGGCCGTGATCAGCGCAATCGAGGGCATCCCGGTGCGGCAGGACGTTGCCATGACCGGCTCGCTCTCTGTCCGGGGCGACGTGCTCCCTGTAGGTGGCGTGACGTTCAAGATCGAAGCGGCGGCAAAGGCCGGGATCAAGACCGTGCTCATCCCCCGAACCAACATCAACGATGTGATGATTGAAGAGAAATACAAGCCTCTCGTGACGATTATCCCTGTAGATACCATCGATGAGGTACTCAAACACGCGCTTGTTCCCGAGAATATGGACGGGTTCCTTTCGAAGCTCAAACAGATGGCGGTACGGTCTACATCGGTGTTTGTGGAGACTCCGACCATCAACAAGACACCGGCATGACCGAGACGCCTGGCATCCGGTATTACGACCTGCGGCAGGTAAGTGGGCAGTCTACCCATGTTGATGTCGATATGGGTGTGATTGAGTCTGCAGGCACCACTTTTTATAACAAGGCCGTGATCCGGGTCCTTGGCCCCCGAGGGTGGGGGATTCTCCAGATCGATAATTACACGCCCGTATCCGGTAAAAAATTCGAGGAACTTCTTGCATCCGCCGAAAAGCTTGCGCTGGTGGCTGACGATACGGTCAACATTGGGGATGCACCCCGCACGATACTGGCAGTTCCCCCGGTAAAAGAGGACTGCCGTAACGTAAGTATCGAAGAGAAAGCGGAGTTGCTCCTTGCGATAGAGAAGGCAGCGGACCTGCCGCTGGTGACCAGCCGGCGGGCAAATTACCTTGAACGGATCGAGAACGTCCGGTTCATGGACAGCTCCGGCAGCGAATACTCTTATGAATGCTGCCGGTCGGGGTTTTCTGTGATGGCGGTCGCGTCACGGAACGGAATTGTCCAGATGGGCTATGAGCCGGACCACACTATACGCGGCTTCAACCTCCGGCACCGGGAGGATATGGGCAGGAAAGCGGCGGAGATGGCAGTCTCCCTGCTGGATGCAGGTCTCGCAAAAGGCGGGAAGATGCATGCCATCCTTGACCCGGAACTTGCCGGGGTTTTCGCGCACGAAGCCGTGGGCCATGCGAGCGAAGGCGACCTTATCGAAGAGGGAAACTCGGTCCTCAAAGGGAGGACCGGCGAAAAGATCGGGCATGCCTCGCTCACAATCGTTGACGACCCGTCCCTTCATGAGTTCGGGTTTGAGCCGGTCGATGCCGAAGGGATCGCGGTGGCAAGAACCGAGATCATCCGGGCTGGGAGGGTCAACTCGTTCCTCCATAACCGGCAGACGCTTGCGGCGATCGGAAACGGCGTTGCCGGCCATGCCCGGGCGATGCCCGGGGAACCTCCGTTAGTACGGATGAGCAACACGTTCATCGAGGCCGGCGACGCGACCGATGAAGAGATCTTTTCGGAATGCAAAAACGGGATCTTCCTTGCCGGTTCCCGGGGCGGGCAGGTCGATCCGGGTCGGGGCGTCTTCCAGTTCAACGCGGAGTACGGGTACCTGATAGAGAACGGGGAGAAGACTCGTATGGTAAGAGATGTCTCGCTCTCGGGTGAGATCTTAAAAACGCTCCACGGGATCGTCCTGTGCGGGAAAGAAAGGGTAATGCACTCGGGATACTGCGGGAAAGGCGGGCAGAGCGTGCCGGTGAGCGACGGCGCCCCGCTGGTGCTCCTGCGTGATGCGGTGGTGGGTGGCAGTGGCGTGGATTGAGGAACTCTTAAAGCAGGGTGAAAAAAAGGTCGACGAACTTGAGGTCTACTCTTTTTCCGGGACTTCAGTCTCCGCTGACTTAAAACAGCGCAAAGTCAGCCTCTGCTCATCATCGATCGAGACCGGGCTGTGCATCCGCACCATCGACAAGGGGAAGATCGGTGCGTCGAGTACGAACGACCCCGGGCAGTGGCAGGCCTGTCTCGATGCGGCCATAGCAGGCGGCCGGCTTGCCACGTCGCAGGAATGGCAGGGGCTGCCGGACCCGGTCACGCTCCCGGCAGAGGATCTCGCGTACGATCCGTCCCTTCTGGTCGAACCGGCAATGGCCCACGACCTGCTTTTGAAGATGCTGGACGGAGCGGCAGCGCACCCGGAGGCATCGGTAACATCGGGTGGAGCAGGGATCGCGGTGGGGGAGATCACCTTTGCGAACAGTCACGGCATCCGGTACGTGTCCCGGGAGTCTGATGTCTCCATCTCGCTCGAAGCGATCAGCGGCCAGTCCACCGGGTACGAATTCGATCATGCCTTTTCACGGGGGTTGGTGAACCCGGGAAATGTCGGTGAACAGGCAGCATTCCTTGCCTCCCGGTCGGCTGGCGGGAAGGATATCCCGACAGGGGAATACGATGTTATCCTCTCCCCTATGGCATATGCAGACCTGCTTTCGAGCATCTTTGTCCCGGCGCTCTCGGGCAGGAACGTACTCCAGGGCCGCTCGAAACTGGCCGGCCGGATCGGTGAAACGGTCACCGCCCCGCTGCTCTCCCTGTATGACGATCCCCACCGTAAGGGAGAAGGCGGGAGCACGTGGTTTGATGCCGAGGGTACTCCCACGAAAAGGCTGGACTTTGTCAGGGACGGGGTTCTCACGGCATTTGCCTACGATCTCAAGACCGCCTACCGGGCCGGCAGGGAATCCACCGGGAGTGCCGTCAGGGGAGGGTTTGCCGGGCTTCCTGCGATCGGCCATCATAATTTTGTCGTGGACGGGAAGCGTGACGATATTTTCGATGAACCGGCGATCTACGTCAACAGCGTGGTGGGGGCACACACCGCAAATCCTATGAGCGGGGATTTCTCGGTCGAAATGTCAAACCCGTTCCGCGTAGAGAACGGTGAACTTGCGGAGCCAATCCGGGGAGCAATGCTCTCCGGTAACTTCTTCGATCTCCAACGACAGATTGTTGCTCTCGGAAAAGAGAGCCGGGCCGTTGGATCGTATATCCTCCCCCCGGTAAAAATGAATGATGTGCGGGTCATTGGTCAGTGACTATGAGCGGGCAGATATCGATAATGCCACAAAGAGTGGCACCATTCATATTCGTATGATGCGTCTACCTTGAACGTGCGAAAACAAACCGATCCTTTTTCCCAGAAAATTGAATTGCTCGTGCAGAGCTCCTCAGCGTTCGGCGGGATAGTAACTGGCGCATTCACATTTGAAGAGGGAAATCTGGCAGAGAGTATCCTTAAGCAACCCCCGCAATGGATCCCGCCATGCGTTTCTGGTGGCGGATCTCGCAGGGTGACAAGAATTCGCGAATGAAAAGAAATCCGGTTTTGTGGAAACCCCGATTAATGCCGTTTTTCCCCGAAATCGCTTAATACTGAATTCTTCCTTACTCTCTCAAGTTCCTTGTGAATATCGATATAAAGGGGAATGGTTTCCCTCATCGTTAGTTTTTTAGGATCCATAATCGCCTCTTGAAAACCGAACTTTTTATAGAACCCGACTGCGGTCGGTTTTGCATCGACAGTAATAATTCTGCATCCGATATGTGCCGAGAGCCGGATCCAGAGTGCGAAAATCTTCAATAACGCGTAGCGGCCTATCCCCTGCCGTTCGAACTCCTGATGAGTGGCCAGGCGGGCAATTTTTAGGGCAGGGTATGTACCATATTTAAAATCCGGGTCTCCATCTCCATCGACAAGTTCCCCCTTCTTAATAACATCAGTAACCAGTGTAAAATAACCGACAAGCCGCCCTTGATACAAAACAAGTCTTGTGACCGATATACGGTCAATCTGTTTTTGATAAGCGTCCTCGATCAGAAAACCCTTCAATTCAGTATTGTTACATTTAAAAGTGGGGAGAAGATGAAGATGATCGGCAGTGAGGACTAAAAAATCAAGATCTTCAAATTTGACGCTCATTTAAAGACGGGATCTATCAGCTAATTCGGCAGCTTCTCTAATCAGCTTGCGACCTTCTTTGGTATATGTCGGATTATCAATATATTTTTGAAATCTGATAGACTCTTCCCGGTCGAGAACAAGTCCCAGTTCAATCGGCTTTGCCATGGTTGCCCGCACTCCTGTTAATGATATCTACGTATGTCTCGATATTATAAAATTGTGGTCAAAATAACATACCGTTGCCAGTTACGACGGCACCGGGACCGCAGGCCTATAAAGCAAGCAGAGTAGACTCAAACCGCCAGCCGGGTGCCCCCGCTTCCACGCATCCTGCCACAATTTCTTTGTGGACTTCCAGCGGTCAATAAAAAATTCCGGAACGATGGGCAGGGGGGGTACCCGCCACTCCCAAAAAGGAGAGGTACCCCGACCCCCCGACCGATTTTTTTAAAAGCCGTACCCCCACCCCCCTGTCCGGGCACATGACTGGGGACTACCCCCCCTGATTGCACCAGTGCAACCAGTGCTTCGCGTGGAGTTATCGTCGGAACCCCTATTTTGACGACCGATGGCTTGGGGGGGGAGGGGCCTCTTTTCTTGCAAATGGGTACCCCCCACTCCCAAAAGTGAGAGGTACCCCGACCCCCCGACCGATTTTTTTAAAAGCCGTACCCCCACCCCCTTGTTCTGGCTTGAGAGTGGGGGGTGCCACCTTCGTACAAAAGAGGGGGTTGGCACATACACAAATGGCACCCGGGCGGGATTGCAGAAACTCTTAACAACCATATCCTGACAGCGATCATTATCGGGCACCACAAAAACAGACACTAACAACTTTATAAATCAAGCCATAAACGGATAATCTGAATATGAGAAGTGGTAGTGCGGGGCACGATAAGGACCGGGCTCTTTCTGAAGTAATCGGGTTTGTGCTAATCCTCGGGGTCATTACCGCAGCATTTTCCCTGTATCTCATATATGGGGTCCCGGCACAGGGCCGCGAGAACGAGATCCTTCACATGAACGAGGTAAAGGATCAGTTCGTTGCATACAAACTCAGCCTGGATTCACTTTTCAATAACAACAAAGTCGGAACATCGGTGAGCGACTCCTTTACGCTGGGAACTACCGGGGGGTTCACTCAGGGATCAAACAGTATCATCCCGATCATGAGTCCGGTCAGTTCAAGCGGGGTGATCGCGATCAACCAGAGAACACCGGAAACGTTGAATATCTCATCATATTCGATGATTCTGGATCCAAACGTGCATACCTCATCGGCACTCTCCCTTGGTGTATCCACGATGATCAATTCCACGCCACAGCACATCTATGTCAATATCTCAAATATCCTTGCTACCGATCTTCAGACAGCAACCCCTACGAATTACGGACTTCAGATGAAGGGGACGGGATGGATGGCAACGATAAATATCAGCCCCCGCATGACCCCTTACATGAAGTCTACAATAACCACATCCACATCATCAACTGCCTGCACATCCGGACAACCAACCGGAACGTCTGGAACTGGATCTGGTACTACTTATTATTGCCTTAATACCGCTCAAGGAACTCTTTATAATGGAACTGATATCAGCATATCAGTATTCAAGAATAATGGATCATCGATCCAAAGTCTTCCGGTGTACAATACGATCTCAACCGGGAATTATACGGTTGACATAATGGATCCTGCATATGGTATCCAGTCGATAATGCAGTATCCGGATACTCTCACGCTGTCAAACACGCTCTACATCTACAATCACACGAATAACAATGCGCATATAACCGGAAACGGTAACGTGGTATATGGTTACACCGAAGGGACATACACTATGCCCCCACTGGCTCTCGGCGCACTGGAATACCGTACAAATAATAACTACTGGATCCCCCAGACCTATTATTACCAGATGGGGGGTGTATTCCTCGCCCAGAATGACGGGAATATCACCTGGAAACTCCCCCCGGAAATCTCGTTTTCAAACAATATGACAACCAATATCGTCACCGTGAACATCAATGCCCTTACACTTGACGACAGTTCTACAGGGATCGTTGGCGGCAACAGCGCAATCCAGGTTAGAACAACCTTAAACAGTATCACCCCGCTCCCCTTTGCTCCGGTTGCTTTGGGAAGGGCCAATACCAAATGGATTCGTATAGGTGTCAAAACGTCCGATGATCAGGCTCGGGCAATGTGGAAAAATTACTTCACGGAAACAGCCATGGTTGCCGGAATTTCCAATACCACTATCGGCAATACCACGACCGAGAGTTACATCATTATCAATGGCATCGACGGGTCCAATGGTATCTATGATATCAACGTCATTGCATCGAATGGAATATACAGCCCCTCAGTTCATGGCGTGGGCGGGATACTGCAGTGACCCCCCGGGGGCTGAACGATGCCGGGTTATCCGGTACTGTCGGTGCCGTTTTGCTGATCGTCGTCGTGGTCGCCGGGATGGCGATCCTGATGGTTGCCGTGCTCTCCCAGCCCCAGCCGCAGAAAATCCCGGCCATGACTGCTGAAGTGATAAGTAATACCAATGGATTTTACCTCAAACATGATGGCGGGGACCCCCTGCAGAAAGGACAATTCCGGATCCTTGTCGACGGGCAGGATAAGACTGCGGCATTTGGCGACCCGGCAACCTGGGCGATAGGACAGACTCTGAAATATTCCGATTACGATCTCCAGAACATCCCGGTCACGATCCAGGTTGTATATACCGGGGGGGGTTACTGGCAGACCCTTGAACAGCTCTGGGTAAAACCACCCACATACACACACGGTTTTATCGCGAATTACTATAATGACGAGACCTGGACTAATCTGGCAGGAACCAGAATTGACAATGAGATCCAGTACGCAAATGCAGATGCCAATACGACCTTTTGGCTCCATGCACCTACGGATGAGTCAAACTGGCCAGTCCCGATGGTCGGGCGATATATAAGTTTCAGCGTTACATGGGAGGGGTATTTACTCGTGACACAGGCGGATACCTATACCTTTAGTCTTACGTCAGATGACGGATCCTGGCTCTGGATTGACGAAAGGCTGGTGATTGATCACAGTGGGAGTGATCCTCAGGTGCCAAAGACCGGGACAATCACCCTTACCCCCGGCTACCATCATATTGTTGTGAAGATGTACCAACACTATAGTCTGGCGGTTGCCCGGCTCCAGTATTCCAGTTCGACAATGTCTCTCCAGCAGGTTACTAATGTCTGGCACACGTCAACCAGCTCATAACCCCGGGATACGTCCCAAGAACCCCCCAGGTACCCTCCAGATTGTGTATACAGGGAGTGGTGGCGAAAAAACGATCGAGCAGGTCTGGGTAACTGCCCCGACCCCGACAGGGTGACCAGTATCCTTCCAGGGCCGGTGACATCATAACTTTTGGACATTCAGGGAACGGGAGTACAGCCACCTGTCAGAATCCGGCCCCTGCCAGTTTTCCCCAATTTAGAGGAGATTCTGGGGTCAGTATCAGCATCTCCGATGAGGCACCAAGTACAATCACAAAACCATGGCATTCCGATCATGGAGTTCTCTTGGGAGGAGATCCTATCACCGTGGCTGTTTTAACTCCCATGAGGGAATAGGTTAATGTGATAAGATTCCCAGTGTGAGTAAGAACTATTGCATCAGAAAAGGGAAAAACATGAAGAGAACGCCATCGTCATCCCGACAGGAATCTGCGGTTTCAGAAGTAATCGGATCCATCCTTCTCGTCAGCGTGGTGGTAATCGGCATAGCCGTTATCGGCGTTGCACTCATGTCGCATTCCACCCCGGAAAAAATTCCGGCTCTGAGTGCGGTTATTTCCGAAGATACCTCGCAGGAGTCTATAAGGATCTATCATGACGGCGGGGACTCGATCTCTGCAGAGAATATGAAAATTCTCGTTGATGGCGTGACTCAACAGTTCTCCAAGGGTGGATCGCCAACCTGGTCCACGTGGGCTATGGGTGAATCCCTCAATTATACGTACTTAGGCGCCGCACCCGGCATGGTCCAGATTGTCTACACGGGCGGCAGTAGCTCGACCATTCTTGCCTCTTCGGATTTTGGAGGCCATGGCGGCAGCCCGACCACCGCAACAACCACCACAACGACGCCTGTTCAGACACCGGTAGCCAACTTTACCGCTACACCACTTAACGGCACCGCCCCGCTCATAGTCCAGTTCACTGACATTTCTGCGAACTCACCCACAGCCTGGTCGTGGGACTTTGGGGACTCCACAACTACCATAAATCAAAGCCCCATTCACAACTATACTGCCGCTGGCACATATACGGTTAAACTTACAGCCACCAATGCTGCCGGTAGTAACACGAACACAAAAGTGGGCTACATCACGGTCACGGCGGCACCACTTCTGCCGGTTGTCAACTTTACCGGGACACCCCTCTTGGGAACCAACCCGCTTACCGTTCAGTTCACCGACCTGTCAACGAACTCTCCCACTTTATGGTCATGGAACTTTGGCGATGGGAATACCACAAATGCCACGGTACAGAACCCGGTGCATACCTATTCGTCCATAGGGTTGTACACGGTATCGCTGAACGCCACCAATGTCTGGGGCAGCAACTCGCTCACAAATACGAACTACGTCAATGTATCCGTCTCGAATTTCACCTCGTACATCGTCCAGAACAGCGTCTTTGTCTACGGGACAAAGTTGAACTTCGCAGGAAGTAACGTGTATGGAGACGGATCGACCATCATCATTACCAGTCCTCTGTACAGCAGTACCCTGAACGGTGGTGCACAGATCGCTGTAAGTTACATCTATATTGACGGCGATGTCACCTTAAACACCGGGAGTACCGGCATGGGATCCCAGACTACACCGGGGAATATCACCATCAACGGAAACCTGAACCTGAACGGCGGGACACGGCACATCTACGGTGATGTCTATGTCGCCAAAAATCTTGTCCTTGAAAACGACAACATTCATGGGAATATGTACGTCAATGGTGATGTTACCTTAGCCTATGGGGTTCCTACCATTGATACAGATAAGTACATCTACTATACCGGCACGTTAACCTACCCCACAGGGTATGATCTGGATTTCGTAAACCGGTGCATTAAGCAGACCTCGGTCGCAAGTGTCTCCATGCCAAGCCTGACGATGCCTTCGTTAAAACCCGATTCATGGTACCAGACGCAGGGATACTCTACCAGTACCAGTGGTACACTGACAAATAACATGAAAGTAATTGCGGATAGTTATACTGCGTCAGACACTTGGGATACACCTGGTGTAAGTAATATCGTAATTATCGCCAGAACAGGAGATATCTCACTGGGTAGTGCAAGTGGATTCAACATGCATTATCCGGTTACCGGGGTTTTATTTGCGCCCAATGGGCAAGTGACCTTTAATGGGAACTCTTTCAAGGGGGTTGTCCTCGCCAAAAATGGGTTTACGGTTACAAGCGGCTCAACGACGATTACATTTACGAGCCTTGCCAATTACTTCAGCAGCGCGAACGATTACCCGTTCTAAAAATAGCCGCGGGTCTGACCGTTCACGTGGTGGGAGGGGGCACGATCTCCCCAAAGTATTTTTTTTGTTCTGCTGAAAACCCTGCTGATCCAATAAAACAAACACCCGGAAAACTGCGAATTGCCGGAAACGTGGAGGCAAACATGTTTCGTGCCGGAAAAATTCCGGCAAAAAACATTTCAGCCCGAAAAAGAGGTGTCAGTTAACTAACCGATAATCGGATAATTATCCGATTATCGGATGTGCAACTGACAAAATAATTTTGGCGCTGACGTGAATTTTCCGGCAGTTCCGGATTTTTACCAAAAAAACCGGATCGCCCGGGTCGGCAAATTTTTTTGGACCGAAAAAAATTCCGGATTTTTTCTTTTCGCGTGGAAAAAACAGGGATCTGATCGGGCCGGTTGCGGAATTACAGACACCACACTAACAACTTTACAAACCAACCCACATGCGAATAAACGGGACGGGATTTGCCAGTGCGACCACAATAAAGTTTAGTACTATGGCACCATTGTTCACGGTTAATAGCGATATACAGAGTTCAGCGACCAGCCCGTCCGGTTCAAGTGGAACAACCGTTGACATTACTGTCACAGCACTTGGCAGACCTCGTGACCGTAACTAAAGCCTCGGCACTCTCTGTTACATGATCCAGAATTTTTTATTTTGAATGGAGTGATACCTGCGTTTTCCTGCTTACGAGCAGATTATACGCATCGTGTGTCGGATTGTGCCGCACCAGCACCAAAATATCAGGCACCGCCCCGTACGGCGCAGAGACCCGTTCACGGTTCAACGGTATGCGATCAAAATTTCAGGAGGTAACCCAATACGTCACCCATTTTCATATTGAACTCTTCAGATAGGGGGAGGATGTCCCTCTCTCTTCCCATGTGAACGTTGAGGGCTGCCATCCCGGTGGAGTAATGACTGTAAAGCACTACAAACAACGCCCTTGCCACACGGTACCTTACAGGGGTTTAAAGAGAACAAACACAGCGACTGCGACAACAAGGATTACGATAATAATCCCGGCGATAATCAAAGTCTTCGGCTTTGTTGATCCTGGTCTGGACTCCGGCACCGGTGTGCCTGCCGTTCTCGCAGGAGCCGGTGATGTGGTGGAAGATAATACCGGAATTCCTTTTTTGATAACCAATGTCGGTTCTGTTGTGGGCACCGGATCCATGATGGCCGGATCGTCCTCCAGGCTCATATCAACGGAGGGCTGAATCATGGGCACGTCGGGAACGGAAGTATCCGGAATGGAAACTGAAGGTATGACCACTGGTATTACGGGTGTAACCGGAGGAACAGGTACCGGATCAGCAACCGGCACCGGTTTCTTTGCGGGCACCGGATCCATGATGGCCGGATCGTCCTCCAGGCTCATATCAACGGAGGGCTGAATCATGGGCACGTCGGGAACGGAAGTATCCGGAATGGAAATTGAGGGTATGACCACGGGTATTGTGGGAGTAACCGGCGGAACAGGTCCCGGATTAGCAACCGGCACCGGTTTCGTTGTGGGCACCGGATCCATGATGGTCGGATCGCTCAAATGGCTCACGTCAACGGAGGCCTTGGGCGGAACCGTTCTTGTTTCGTTAAGCTCTTTCAAATGCCGTTCATCGGTCCTGATCTTCTCTTCGAGTTTCTTCACAGCGGCAAGATCCTCGGCAGGCACCCTGTGCAAATGCGCATTTCCCCCGGTGGACTTCTTAAGGGTGAAGAGCAGGTCCTTATCGAGTTCAATGCTTGAGGGCAATGCGGTATATTCATCGATCAGGGCTTTATCGGGATCGGTGTCCGGCGTGGCCAATCCTTCAACCTTCATATCGTTCCTGCGATCCAGGATCCGCTGGATCGAATTAATCAGCTGGACGAAATTGACGGGCTTTGTGACAAAGCCATCAATGTCTTTGCGGTGCTCCAGCGCTTCAGAAGGAGATATTTTTTTAGCCGAGAACATAAGGACGGGGATCCCCGCCGTGGCGGGATTTGCCTTGAGATGACTCAGCGTCTCCCACCCGTCCATGGGTTCCATCAGGATATCAAGGATGATAATGTCGGGAGTCGTGGTTTTTAAGATATCCAGGCATTCGTCCCCACTCTTCACCGAGAGGGTGGTATACCCGTTTCGTTTAAGGATAGCAACAAGCCCCTCTTCGATGAACGTACTATCATCTACAACAAGGATAGTCTCATTCATGGCAACCAGTCTCGTACCCGATACAAATAACGGGAATACATTGATTATTCAACAAAATACACCGAAATCCCGGATAATCCATCACTGTCTGCTTTTATATTATTCAAGGCTTACGGCGAACCGATTCATAATGGCGGAAATGTCGCTTCAGGTACGTTCCCCTCAAATTTTCTGGAGACGGGTTTTTAAGGGACTGGATTTTTGTCTCCCTTGCGCTTAATCGCGCGGGAGATATCGTCGCTTTCCCTCAAATTCAGATGACCCCGTGCACTATCCCGCTTATGAAATCCCCCGGGTGTATGGGAGGTGGAAATCGGGATGTGGATGCCATTCATACATTGTTGATCTCAGGAATGACAGATCCACAGTACCGTGAAATGACGGCAACCATTTAAACGATTGAGGAACAGATACGTGCATGAAGCACCCGTTTTTTCCTGTTCAAAATCCGGGCATTTTGGGAACGATTTTGACAAACAACTATTGGGTTAACCAAAGAACCGTGGTAAGTATCTATGAGTGACATTATCCTTGCCGTCATCCTTATCGTCGTCGTCCTTGCCATCGCGTATTTTCTGGTAAAAAAACTCGCAGTGCTGGTCATCAACGCTGTTCTCGGCCTCATCTTTCTCTTTGTCTTAAACACGTTCCAGATCATGCAGTGGGTGGGCAAACCCGATCTCGGGTATAGTCTTGCAACGCTGATCATCTGCGGCGTTGGAGGGCTACCGGGCGTGCTCGTCCTTGTCCTGCTCAACATTCTCGGCATCACGGTCTAAGATAAAAAAAGGCTCTTTCTTCATTTCACGGGGGTAAGTTACACGATTAATTTATCGTACATTCCCTTGCTTGAACTTCACCCGGGGTTTTCCTTCGGCGTTAGTCCCCATCAACGTGCTTGACGAGAACTTGATTTATCCCCACAATTACAAGCGGAGAGCCATAATAAAAAGATCTTCATCTTTGGGAAATAATTTCCGGGTGGAGGATCCATCTGGTGCATGCAGGTTCACCCAGAGTAATCCCGTAAAAAGAATATACCCCTTCAGAACACGTTTGCTTCCGAGTAGACGGTAACCTGATCCTGCTCAATTTCGTACGGCTTGATCTCCCGTGAATGGGCAGACATCCGCATTTTTACTACTTCAAGCGCAAGATGCACGTCGGTGAGATCGCCAGACCGGACGTATCGGAGAACGATAACCGTATCGGCAAGGTACTCGATCAGAGAGTGCCGGCTCGCAAAGATATTTTCCGGGGCAGTCTCCGAGGTCATCATGATGGTACAGTCCTTGTCCCGCAGCCCCTCGACAAACCGGAACATCTCGCGACGCCGGTCTGCATCATTCTCGAAAAGATCCTCAAAAAGGGAGATAGGATCGATCACCACCCGGCTGGCTTTCACCTCGTTTATCAGGTTCGGGAGCTCGTTTTTAATCCGGTTGTTTGCCAGATTAAAATCCGTCGGGTCGAGTTTGATGACAAAAAGGGCCGTATTCAGATAGGGTACTGGGTCCCAGCCTTTCTGCCTCATGTACCCCAGGATCCGGTCCTCGCGCTCTTCGAGACTTATGTAGATCACGTGTTCGCCTTTTTTGAGCCCGTCCCAGACAAATTCAAGGGAAAACGTCGTCTTTCCAGTCCCATAGGTGCCGATGATCGCAGAGATGCTTCCCGGGAGAAGTCCCCCGCCCAGCATATCGTCAAGGCCGATGATCCCAACGTTCACACGGTTTTTGCTCATATGACCATCCTGATGTTGCTCACTTCAAATCCTTCCGTGGTGGATATGCGGACAGCAAATTTCACCAGATCCTGCTCTTCAAGATGAGGCATAACCCCACGGAACTTCTCAAAGAACATCACGCGCTGGCGCCGCGAACTGGTGCTCTCTTCCCACCGGAACAAAAAGACCGCGTCGGCAATATCGGCAATTTCGTGCTCTTTTGCCGCATCGATGATCCCCTTGCTGAGTAGCAGGTAGAGTGTGCATCTCTTCTGTTTTACGAGCCGCTGGGCACCACGCAGGAACCCGGTCAGGTCCTGCCAGAGATTGGGGAGGTTGGTCTGGGTGGCGATATCCGTTATCGAATCGAGAATAATCAGGCTCTCTGGTTCTGTGGAGTTGAATACCTCGGAAAGTTTCATAAAAATATTGGAACGCTCCGAACGTTTCTGGAGCTGAGTCAGGGTATCGCTGTGGCTGTACCATTCATTAGGAACAAGGCTTCGGTCAAAATAGAAGTCGGAGAGATCCACAAACTGAAAGTTCACCGAATCCTCGCTCACCCCGTCCGCCGCAAATGACTGGACGATCTCGTGGCGGACATCGCTCTCAAGCCGGGTGAACGTGATGTACCGGATCTTTGCCGGGAAACGAGGTTCGGATGCAGGAAGTTTTGCCATTCGTGCGAGAGTATTGATAATGGAACTGTAGGCAAATTCATAATTACCCGCTCCGAGCTCACCAAAAAGGAGGATCATGGAGCCAACCGGTACACCTCCATCGAGAATCGGATCGAGTGTGGGGAGTCCTGTAGGCATCCTTGTCGTTTGTGGCTCCTGCATTATACACTCCCATCAACGAGAAAATTCGTCAAATGATTCTCTCTTTGAGTATGATAATAAAGATATCTTCTGGTTTAACTACGCATGCCGGGTATATCGGAGGGAACGGCAGTGAGAAAAAATTTGCACCGTGCCTGAATCTCCTCCGGAGGGATACGCTCCCTTTGATGGATGTGTTGCCCGTTAACCCAAATGGGGATAAAAAATCAAAAAAATTATAAACACATGTCCGGACTGCGCATTAAAAAAAAGCGAAAACCCTGTCCGGGGCTCTGCATACTATAATATAGGATCATCCCCCGAAATATTATCGGTGACAAACAGGTATCTGGTGGGAGTACAGGACTATGGGGCTTTCTGATATTTTTGCACGCTTCAAAAAAGATCCGCTCCCTAAACCGGAGGCTGCAACCGGGAAGGATACCGGGGAGCCCTACAACGATTACCCGGAAAATATTACGGATGCTCATGCAGAAAAGCCCGGGCCTAAAAAATTCCGGTCGAGTTACCGGCAGTATCTCTCTTATCTTCGTATCAGCAAACAGTCAGCGCCGGAAGAATATGATTACGCGAAGCACGGCACTCTTGTAACCGGGAGCGTGCCGGAAGGACATGAGTTGCTCGACCAGTACTGGCTCGCGATGGGTCAGACCCTGGTGTATATCACCCTGAATAAAAAGACCAACCAGTCTGAGTACCTGCTCTTTGAACCTACCCTGTCCGAATTTGAATACGAACTGCTTGAACGGCTCCACAGGGATCTTCTCGATGTCCTGGTCCTGACCACCGATGAGCTCAACAAAGACCGGCGCAGGATCCTGCTTGAAAAGGTGTACGGCCTCCTTGATAATTACGGGCTTGCTCTCGAAGACACCTCGCTCTTTAAACTCCAGTATTACCTTGTCCGCAATTTCATCGGCTGGTCACGTATCGATCCGCTGATGAATGATACACATCTCGAAGATATCTCCTGCGACGGAAGCAGGATCCCGATCTTTTTATACCACCGGAAATACCGGAACATCCGGACCAACATTGCGTTTGAATCTGATGTCCTCAACTCGCTTGCGATAACGCTTGCCCAGCGATCAGGGAAACACATCTCAACCGGCTCGCCGATGCTGGACGCCACCCTCCCCGACGGCTCCCGGCTCCAGCTAACCCTTGGGACCGAAGTGACGACCCGTGGGACCTCGTTTACCATCCGGAAATTCCGTGAAGAGCCGTTCTCTCCTGTAGAACTTCTGGAGTACGGCACGTTTACCAGCGACGAACTCGCCTATTTCTGGCTGGCCATAGAGAACAACATGAGCATGCTCTTTATCGGAGGAACCGCATCCGGCAAAACCTCGTCCTTAAACGCGGTTTCCCTGTTTATCCCGCCCTCAGCTAAAGTGGTCAGTATCGAGGATACGCGGGAGATTACGCTCTACCACGATAACTGGATCGCAAGCGTAACCCGTGACGCCCTGACCGAAGGGGGAAATGCGATCAATATGTTCGATCTCCTGCGGGCCGCCATGCGTCAGCGGCCGGAATTCATTATTGTCGGTGAAGTTCGGGGCGCCGAGGCGCAGACACTCTTCCAGGCGATGAACACCGGGCATACGACGTTCTCCACCATGCATGCCGGCAGTATTGATGCGGCCATTCACCGGCTGGAAAGCGCGCCGCTGAACGTCCCACGTAACATGGTGCAGGCATTGAACGTCGTCAGCGTGCAGGCGCTCATCTACCGGGGGACGGAACGGGTCCGTCGTGCGCAGGAGATTGTAGAGGTCGCCGGTATCGACCCGGCAACCGGGAACCTCCAGGTCAACAACGTATTCGTATACGATCCGATTCATGACCGTGCAACCTTCACCGGAAGATCCCGGATCTACAACAATATCGCCGAGAATCACGGGTGGACCCGGGAGCAACTGGACACCGAGATTGCTGTGCGGAAAAACCTTCTCGAAGAGATGAAAAAACAGAAGATCTTCGATTATATCTCCGTCGCATCGATCTTCCACATTTACCATATCCGGCGTGAGGAAGTGCTGGCCAACAGCACGGATCTCAGACAGGTATTGAGATGAAGTTCAGCCGTGTGATTACGGATTGGATGGTGCGCGATCCACTACATCATCGCAGCCTCCATGCCGATCTGGTCTCCTCGCGTTCCGGCAAGACTCTCGAACAGTACCTTTGGCGCTCCACGAAGATCTCCATCCTTGTTGGTCTTCTCTTTGGCATATTCGGTCTCCTTGCAGGCCGGTTTATCATTATGGATATCCAGACCGGGAAGGGCGTCTACAATGTCCTGAACCTCCAGATGCCTGAAATATTAACGAACCCTGTAATTGTCGAATGTTTCGCCCTTGTGGTCTCGTTTGCATTCGGGGCATATCTCACATACCTTGTCCTGCTCCGTTTTCCCGCTACCGAGAAGAATAGCCGGTCCATCAGGATCAACCTGACGCTCCACAATGCGGTCGCTTACATGTATGCGATGCGCCAAGGCGGTGCGCAGTTGATGACCATATTTTCCGCCCTGTCTGAAAATGCTCATATTTACGGTGAGGTTGCTCTTGAATTCCGGCAGGTAACAAGAGACGTGAACTTTTTTGGGAGCGATGTCCTCACGGCAATCCACCACCTCGCGGAAACCACTCCCTCGGAAAAATTCAAGCAGTTCCTCGAAGATCTGCTTTCGGTGATCGAAAGCGGAGGGGACATGACCGGATTCCTCGCCAGCCGGGTACGACTGTACCAGGAAGAGGCACGGTTTGAACAGAAGCAGTTCCTGCTCGTCCTTTCCATGGTGGCTGAATCCTATGTCACGCTCTTTGTCGCGGGCCCGCTTTTTTTAATCATCATCATGGTGGTTATGGGGATGATGGGAGGAGCGGCCGTTCTCCAACTCACGTTAGTAGTCTATCTCGTCCTGCCCGTTGGATCGGTTTTATTTATCCTGTTCATCGATTTCATTTCCACCAACAAAGAGAAGGCCGAGCGTTATACACGGGAGGTCCTGCTCAACACCTATGCTGATGTGCAGATCACCAAAAAAGCCGGTGAAGAACAGTATTTCGAACAGCTCAGAAAATACGATCGGGTCCGGAACCTGGTACATTACCTCGTTCATCCCCTTGAGAGTTTTATCAACAACGTTAACCTTACACTGTGCATTACCGTCCCCGTTGCACTCCTTTACGTAACCGTTGTGTTATTAAATACTCCTCATTACGCCGATCCTGAACTTTTTATCGATGTTGTGGACGACCATATCATCATCGCGCTCTTAATCGTGCTTATCCCCTACGCGATCTTCTATGAACTCTGGGCGCGGAAGATGAACGGGATCCAGATGCTCATACCGGATTTCCTTGAAAGGATGGCCGGTATTAACCGGGTCGGCCTTTCAGTTGCCCAGGCCATTGGGATCATGGTCACTACCAATCTTGGGCTCCTCAGCTACGAGATCCGCCGGATAAAACGCGACATGGACTGGGGAGCGAATTTCACCGAAGCCCTGATGCGGTTTGAAAAGCGGATCAGTACGCCTGCCATTGCACGGACGGTCACGCTCATTACAAAAGCAAGCGAAATGAGCGGGCAGATTGGGGAGGTGCTTGCCATTGCCGCGAGCGATGCAAAGATGAGCGAGACGCTAAAAAAAGAGCGCTTTGCGGAGATGTTTATCTACACGGCGATCGTGTATCTCGCATTTCTGGTCTTCCTCTTTGTCGTTGGCGTCCTCACCACCCAGTTCCTTCCGGTCCTTTCCCATGTCGGAACCTCCGGGTTATCGTCTGCCGGGTCGCTGTCAGCTATCGGGTCGGTGTCGGTCAAGTCGTTGGATCGCCTCCTCTACCATGCGTGCCTCGTACAGGCACTCTTTTCAGGACTCATTGCCGGGCTGATGGGTGAGTCGTCACTTGCCGCTGGTATAAAACACGCTTGTATCCTGCTGATCATCACACTTGTCACGTTCAATTTCATCCTGGGGGTATAACACCAAAGAGGATTTTAAAAACCCTCTTTTTGTACGATCCGCGATTAATTTTTCCGTCGTAGACATTACAATGAACCTAAACATTTTTGCTAGTTAATCGAAATCCTCAAAAAGCAGATGCTCTTGCTCCCCTTGACAAGCAACCGGACTACACCGGAACCGTAAACAGACATAAATAATACCATGGGGAGATTAGAGTAGTGAGGTGATTGGAGCATGTGTAGTGTTGGCGGACCAACGGACATCGATCTCCCCGAAGACCGGGTCACGGGAAAAGATTACCGGTGCAAGGAATGCGGCGAGCGGTTCAAGGGGATCGGCAAACATCCCATGTGTCCTTCCTGCCAGTCTGAAGACGTTGTCCAGATATGACCGTCTCTGTTGGCAATGACGTCCTGTATGTTAAGGGCGCCCATTCTTTTCTTCTCGTTGCATCTATCCGTAAGGCATTTCCTCTCTGCATCGAGGCAAGTCATGATGAATACATCCAGGGAGTCCATGCTGGCGACCTGGTGGTGGTTTCCGCACCTGAAGCAGGCCCGGTCGAGCCCGCCCTGATGCTTCTCGAACTTGTCAGGACGTACCACCTGCCGCTCGTGGTTCTCCCCCGCGACCACCCGGGATCGAAACGGATCCCCTACGTGGTATCCGTTGGACCCGCGATCCAGACCAACTGTTCGATTGTCCGGGGGACGCACCCGGAACAGCACCTCGTCTGTTCATCGGATGAACTTGCAGGTATAACGTTTTCAGGAACTGCCGACGGTATCGTGATCCCGCCTCTTCCGAAAACGCTTGCCCTTGAGTGGATAAAACCCGATAAATATTACTGATTTTTTTTAAAAAATCTTTTTTTTAGGAAATTTTCCCCCCCCTTAAAAGCCGGCCTGAAAATCGTAAATAACAATAGTTATATTGTTTTTTCCACCACATATTCTATTGCCGTGAGTGGAGGGTTGGATGAAAACTGAGGTCTTAGACGACATCAAGAAAACTGAAACTGAATATCAGTCGATGATCAGTACGGCGCAGGAAGAAAAGAAGAAGCGACATTCCCAGGCCGAACTGGAAGCTGATACCCTGATTACAAAGGCGCAGAGCAATGCTGAACAGTACAAGAAGCTGAAACTGGAAGAAGCACGGCACCAGGCAGCTCAAAAGCACGCTGACATCATAAAAGAAGGCAATCAGCGTTCAGCGGCATTGAAAGAGAAGGGAAGAAAGAACCTTTCAAAAGCAGTGCAGCTGCTGGTATCGCGGTTTAAGGAGCAGCTGCATGTTGGCGCCTAAACCGATGAGCCGGTTGCTCATCGTTGCATCCCGTGACCAGGCGGCACCGATCGTCCAGGAGCTGTACCGCGAGAACCTGTTCCATATCGAAGACTATGTGGATCAGGGTCGCGAGGGGTACGAGGGCTTTAAGATCGGCACGCCGCTTGAAGGGGCAACCGAGGCATCAACCGAGCTTGTCAAAGTCAGGGCAATCGAGAACGTCTTTGCAATCCGTGGCGAGGATATTGACGCAAAGCAGAAACTGAGCCTGCCGCAGATCCGTTCACAGATCGAACAGGATCTTCCCGGCATCGAAAAAGAAGTCGAGAAACTGGCCGGTGCCCGTTCGAAACTTGACACAAAGGCGAAGGAGTACGAGCAGAAAATTGCAGAACTCGCACCATTCCTGGCGATTTCCGTAGATCTCGCTCTTTTGCGCGGGTTCCGGTTTTTCTCTGTATTTGCCGGCTACGTCTCCCGTGACGTGTCCATTACCGTCCCGCACGAGATGCAGGTGGTAAAAGGCAAGGACCGGTCGTTTATCCTTGTTGTGGTTCCGGAAAAGAACCGGGCAGAGGTCGAACGGCTCTTACAGGAAGCGCAGTTCCAGATGGTTACCATCCCCGAAGAGGATGGTGCCGCATCGGTACGCACTGCGTATTACACGGAACAGATCGCGTCGCTTAAAAAAGAGATCGATGCAATCAACGAAAAACTCGCAAAGATCAAGGAGTCGCATACCGATCTCCTGGTTGCCTGTGAAGAGGCGTTCCGGGCAAAGATCGAGCAGACCGAAGCCCCCCTCCGGTTTGCCACGACCTCGAAAGTGTTCGTGGCAGAAGGCTGGGTACCGACAGACCGCACACAGGATATTAGTGCGGCTCTGGACAAGGTGACTGGTGGGAAAGTCTTTGTCTCGGAACTCCCGGTTGACCCCGTGCACGATTCGGTGCCGGTGGAGTTCAACAACCCATCGTTTGCAAAGCCGGCACAGATGCTCATGGATATCTACTCCCGCCCAAAGTACACGGAAGTAGATCCTACCCTGATGCTTGCCATCGTATTCCCCCTCTTCTTCGGGATGATCCTTGGGGATGTCGGGTACGGCCTTCTGCTTCTCATCATGTGCCTGGGGCTCCGAAGGGTGTTTAAAGGCGACGATGGCCGTCAACTCCTTGTGGTTCTCCGGAACGCGAGCATATCGACGATTATCTTCGGTTTGCTCTTCAACGAGTTCCTCGGGTTCAAGTTCTCCCAGATTGTCGGGTGGATTCTCGGGATCGGGCATGTAGTAAACCCAATCGAGCATTACGAGTCTCTCATTTACAGCAGGCACCTGCTTATCGGTGCAACGGAAGTCGGAGGGCACGGACCTGCGATTGCCGAGCTGATGATTGTCTCTATCTGGATCGGTATCCTGCATATCACGCTCGGCCGGGCGCTGGGCATGATCAACCATGCACGCCAGGACCATGGCGAGCACCGGATGAAAGCCGTCCTCGCGAACCTTGGCTGGATTACCGTGATGTGGGGTATTATCATCGCCATCTGGTCGATGTTTGCCATACCCCTCATGCCGGACCTTCGCGGGCTTCCGATTGTAGCCGCGGGGCTCTCGCTTGGTATGGTTATCGCTATCGTCTTCATCGTGATGGGCGTCATCTTTATCGCACGGGACTCGGTCCTTGAGATTGTGGAACTGCCAACGATCATCTCGCATGTGCTCTCTTATGCACGTCTGATGGCGGTCGGCCTTTCATCGGTGGCAATCGCGATGGTCGTGAACTACCTGTCCATCGGGATGTTCATAGGCCCCTCACTGAAAAATCTCTCGATTGTCGGGATTGTAATGATCATTGCCGGTATCGTGATCTTTTTACTGGGGCATACCCTCAATCTGGCACTGGGTATTCTGGGTGGCGGACTCCACTCTATCAGGTTGCATTACGTCGAATTCTTCACCAAGTTCTATAAGGGTGGAGGCAGGAAGTATATTCCATTTGGAATGAAACGAAAATTTACGGAGGATTAGATTATGGCAGATGTAGTTATGACTCTTGAAATGGTACAGGCATCGCAGGTTGGAATGAAGGCAATCGGAGCCGGTCTTGCAGTCGGTCTCACCGGTCTTGGTACCGGTGTCGCCGAAATGGGTATCGGTTCCGCAGCTGTCGGCGCAGTTGCAGAGAACAAAGATATCTTCGGTCTTGCACTGCTCTTCACGGTCATTCCGGAAACCATCGTTATCTTCGGTCTTGTTGTTGCACTTCTGCTCCTGTTCTAAAAGAGGCTAGAACAATGGGACTGGAAGCAGTACTTGAAGAGATCAGGGAAAAAGGCAAAAAAGAAGCGGATGCGATCCGTGCCGAATCTATGGCGGATTCAGACAGGATCTTAGCGGAAGCAAACCGTAAAGTTGCAGAGATCAAAACGGGTGCCGAGGATACCTCAAAGAAGCAGGAGTCCCGGATCATCGCCCAGGATGTCTCTGCTGCAAACCTTCTTGTCAAGCGTGAGCTCTTAAACACTCAGAAGGGACTTCTCGATGAAGTGTACGAGAGTACCCGCTCTGAAATTGCCAAACTCCCTGAAAGCTTCCATCGTGAAGCCATCAAAAAACTCCTTTCGGAAGCGAAAAAGGAGATCCCGAAAGGCAGCATCCACTGCAACGCACGGGATGTTGCGGCAGCAAAAGCCGTCCTTGCCGAGAAGGAATTCTCAGGTTTTACCCTGGGTGCACTGGTCGATATCGACGGCGGGATCCTGATCGAAGGGGAAGGTAACGAGCTGCAGATCGATTACAGCTATCGTACATTCATGAACAAAGTGTGGGAATCCGGGCTCAAGGATGCATCTGATCTCCTCTTCGGATAGGGTGGTACAGGTATGGCAGGGATGAAAGGAATTTCAGCGCCCACTATCTACGTCTGTACCAGG
>Ga0172381_10000416_pt1 | contig 51082 bp, 32 predicted proteins | sample Leawel6488metaG_FD_119754 | JGI IMG/M metagenome (GOLD analysis project Ga0172381, IMG submission 119754) | Leachate microbial communities from a municipal landfill in Southern Ontario, Canada - Leachate well 64-88 metaG | ecosystem: Engineered > Solid waste > Landfill > Unclassified | place... | reverse complement strand
GGATGGATTATGGCAAAGAAAAAGGATGCAAAAGAAGCAATTGACGATGAATTTTCATTTTTTGACAAGGTAAAGACACTTGATAAATATGTCGATGCCGGGTATGAAATGGAAGACTACGGAACGATAGATAGTGGATCGTATGCCCTTAATGCTGCCCTTAGTGGTGATATTTTCGGCGGATTTAATCTTAATAAGCTAGTGATGGCGGCAGGCCTGAAGGGATCCGGAAAATCATTCATCGGAAAATTCCATTATGCCAAACAGCTTATTGACAAGGGATATTTCATATATTATTATGATTCTGAAAATGAATGTACGGAAAAGGATCTAATAAATAAGTTCGGATTCATCCCGCATCACTTTAAGCTTATTCCGATTAATACCATAGAATTCCTTACAGAATCCGTAATGGGACTTATAACCCAGTTTGAAGAAGATAAGGGAGCCAGCTACAAGAATAAACGTAAGGTGGCGATCGTTATTGATTCCCAGGGAATGCTCACCACTGAAAAGACTAAGGAAGACGTAGCAAAGGGAAGCAATAAACAGGACATGACCGGAGCTAAGCTTCTGAAACGTTTTTATAAGCTAGTTACCGTGCGTCTTGGACGCCTGGGAATTCCTGCTTATATAACGAACCATATGTATAAAGATCCTTCCATTATGTATGGTGATCCGACATCTATCGCTGGCGGAGAAGGTGCGCTGTATGCATGCAGCACCATCTTCAAGCTTACAAAGACGTATGGAAAGAAGGATGAAAATAGCGGGGAAGTCCCATATGTAGTGCTCAATGCCCTGGTAGTTAAGTCCCGGACATGTAAGGAAAAGTGGGGTGTTCCTATCCTTCTTGATTATAAGACTGGCCTTAACAGATATTATGGACTGCAACGGTTTGCACAGGATGCCGGACTTATTTGCGAATATTCAGCAAAGGAATATCCTGAGCTGCCACAGCCTGTGGTAAATGGAAGAAAATTCGCGGGAAAGAGCTGGGTAATCATGGATCCAAAGATTCCTGAAGGCGAACGAAAAGTTTGCCCTGAAAAGGATCTGTATCGCGGAGATGCAATCGGGACCATCCTTAATGAGATAAATGCGTATGTCATCGAGAATTATAAGCTTCATTCTCCCAGCGAGTTCAATTACAAATCGTCTGATGACATTGAACTTGCATTCACGGATGACGATGTAAGCAAGGCGGAAACCGAGATCGAGCAGAAAAATGAGGCAGATGCCACGCCGCGAAATGATGATTGATCATGAAAGAGGCCATCAGGCCTCTTTTTTCTATTGCAAAAGTCACCGGATGTTCTATATTTGTATCATATTTAATTGATGGGTAAATATTATGGTAGTTTCTGATCTGAGCGATTCCGAATATGTGCTGCGCTGTTTTTTTGAAGATGAAAATATACGCCTACACATCGTTGATAAGATGAAAGAAGAATATTTTGATGACAAGGGGGACAAGCAACTAGTCTCGTTGATAAATATGTTTGCAAAGAAATACAAGAGATACCCAAGCGCACAGGAACTTATAACAGGGCTTAATCAGAATGCCGGATATGGAGAAGATGCCAAGGCGAAGCTTCTTAGGATAACTAAAGATATAGGACATATAGATCCGGAGTATCGAAAGACTCTTATCGAGAACTATTTTCAGTTCACTATTTCGCAAAATATGATGGAAGAATATGCATTATCAATGCATGACAAAAATCCGGAAAACATGCGCGCCATTATGCCTAAGATGCGGGAAGCTCTTAATTTCAGGCTTAACGTGGACATGGGACTTCATTATATCAGGGATGTATCCATTGCCAAAAGGGCTCTTGGCGATATGACGAAGAGCATTCCTTCATGCATCGGAGAAATAAGAAAATACACGAGCGAGACTCCCGATGCAAAGGATACATGTGGAGGATATTTTAGAAAATGCCTATCAGTAGTTGGCGGAACATCTGGCGGTGGAAAGTCTATGTTCATGGTGAACGAGGCGGCATATGCCGCTGTCATGGGATATAATGTTGTGTATATCAGCCTTGAACTTGATGCGGCAAAAATATGGGAACGCGTCACCAGCGCAATAATTGATGTTTCACGCTATGAGATAATGGAAATGAGCGATGATGCCATAACAGTTAAGCTAGAAAACGCTCATGATAACTCAATACCTCATCCCGGAAATCTGTTCATAAAATGGATGGCGACAAGAAAGACCACGCCATGCGATATAGAGTCTTATCTAAATGAACTGGAACAGGCAGAAAATATAAAGGTAGATTTACTTGTGGTTGATTATATAGGAATAATGAGTCCGGATCATGGTACGGTGCCGGCAAACGCCGGATCATATGACAGAATTCTTTATTCGGCTGAGCAACTTAGAAATATCGCGGTAAATCGTGATATGGCCGCTCTTACCGGAACACAGCTGCAGAGAAGCGGATACCGTATCAAAGATGTGGGATTGGACAATACGTCTGAATCAATGGGTCTTCCTAACACATCTGATCTTTATATTTGTATAGTTCATGATGTTGCAATGAAGAAAGCCGGATATCTGTGCTATACCATATCAAAGAACCGGTTCGGATCTAGCGACGTTAATTTCTATACAAAAGTAAATTGGGCTCATATGAGAATATCTGATATAGATGAGGATGACATGCAGATTATAAATCAGATAACGATGGAACAGGAAACTAAATCTGCGATGAACATGCCAGGACAATATCCTGCTAGACCACAGCAGCCTAAAGCAGGTAATCAGGACATTTCATCCATCCAGGATAAAAAACCAGGACACCCCATTAATATTGCGAAGCTGTATTAAAATGGAAAAAAATATATTTTAATTAAAAATGTATAGGGCCGCTATGTTTTCGATATTGGATGACGTGCAGAAAGAAAATATTTGCAATAGAATAGAGATTATGTTCGCTACACCGTCGATTAAGGATGGTGCATGCGGGATATTTACAATGCCCGAAGTCCTTATAAAAGAGCGGGCCGCATATTTTAACGAATGCATTTTGACCGTCTATGAAGTTCTCCATTCAGGAGATTCCCATATCTGCATGTTCGAAGTGATTTCGTCTCTTGACTCATTTTTTGACCTAGATTTTTTGGTTAAGAACGTTCTGTCAGAAGATATTCTTGATATCATAGTAGATGAGATAATGGATGATCTTATGATAAATAATAAAATGTCTAGGCTTGACATTAGTAAATCAAGCCTTCCTCCATCCATACAGGAAAAGATAATGGAAAGATTTAATAAACGTGAGGAAAAGGTATGAAAAATCATGTAATACGCAGTTCAGAACTTAAACAAATAACTGAATTTAAAGAAAAATCTAGTAAGCAGCTGAAATCATTAAATGATGATTTATACATTCTTGCTAATGGAGGTGGAAAATGCTCCTCCCTGGATAAGACGGCATTCATGCCTACAGGTCCTAAGGCATATCAGCTTACGGAAAGCAAACAATATCAAACCTGGCTTATCACTAGAAGGGAAGCTACTGGAAATCCCATGCTAGGAAAGGATTATTTTTCGGCGGCACCGGAATATGGAGAGACATCAGAAAAAGAATACGAAAAAGTGCTTAATGATAAAGAGTCCACCAATGTCGTTGAAGATTATGTGGATGAAACCGGAAAATCCAGCATCAGGATAAAAGAAGATTATGATCCTAACGGCGCCAATTCAGTGGATGATACCGAGGAAATGGGCGAAGATGAAAAGCAAGTATTTGATTTTGCTGCGATAAAGGATACTGTCATAGGTCATCTTGAATGGAAAATGGATGATATAATGGATGCTGTAGAGGATGCCCTAGGAGAATTACACTCCGATGATGAAAATTACCATCAGCCAGAGAATCTTAGGTCGGTGGTGGAAGAAATGCAGCATATAGAAAAGGCTAAGCTTCTTACCTATAAGGAAGTCCACCCATCGCTTTTGCCGGATGAGTCAAATGTATCAAAAAAATAATATATATCTGATGCCATAAATGAAGCAAAAGTGAATAAATTATATGCGCACGACTATCGTGCATATAAACAATGTGCATGATTTAATTTCAGTAGTAAAGGTAGTAATATGAATAATATGATTAATGCTGATATCGACCTGAATTATTCACCTACGAGTGATGCTTCAGGAATCCAGCAACCACGTTCCACAGAGGAATCCGCCCAGAGAGATCCTAGACTCTGGTCTACATCTCTTACGGATGAAGTAAAGTCCTATTTTGCCCAACTCCGGATCCTTCCAAATCCAACACCAACGTCTGATGGAAAGGTTACCTTGAACGGATATCCGTCCAGATGTATTCAGAAGCATAAAATCCGTATTGGAAATTCTAAGTATTTGACCGCAAAGTGCCTTAAGACTAATAATCCGGATGCATACTGCCCGTATTGTGACTGGGCATGGAAGCGGTATGATATGCTTAAGAAAGCTAATGAAAGCAATCCGTCTGCGGAACTGTCTTCGGAGATCAAGAAAAATCTGCATAATCTCCCGTTTGAAGTATGGGCCAGCAATATTCTTCTCCGGAATGATCAGGTTCATCCAGAACTGAATGGGCAGGTGAAAATCTGGGAACATTCGCAGAAGGTGAATGACATTATTGATTATCCGCGTAATCCGGAAGAAGTGGAAAAGCGTAAAGCGGCTAGAAAAAAGAAGACCATGGCTCCTGCAATTAATCCGCTTGCCTTGCAACAGGTAAAACGGTTTTATCCAGAGCATCCAACTTCCGGGCATGACTTCATTGTTAGTTGCCGCGAATCTGACAATATCATCGATGGCAATAAGCGTCCGTTGGCTACTTATGAAGGAAGCGCATTTATTGATGATGCTAGTCCTATTGCCGCCACTCGTGAAGAGGCTATCGCAATCTTGAATCAATGTGTAAATTTGAATGATTATGCTGCAGAAGGTATAGAATCAGTAGAACAGGCTAAGGCACATCTGCATAACTGGCTTAGCTCTACTTCTGACGATGTGGAAACCGGTGCTGATAATGCTCAGCCTACTGGAAATGTTCCTGCTGCCAGGGCAAACCCTAATGTGACTCCTGTTTCTGGAGCGGCATTCGCCCCTGGATACACAAAGCATCCGGCTGCTTCTTCGGTATCTGCGCCGAATAACCAATATGCTGCTCAAGCGGCGGCTCCTCAGACTGCGGATGATTGGCTGTCTGGAACACCGATATCTCCGGCTACCGTGAATAAGCCTGTTCCTGCGTCTAATATGGCAATGCCGGCGGCCCCTGCATATTCCGCTCCTGCTGGAACACCGATTAATCAACCGATGGCACCAGGCGGATTTACCGATGACCTGCCGTTTTGATCAATGAAAAAGGGTGCGCCAAGCGCACCCTTTTTGTTGTAATGGAAAAATGTATTTTAAATAAAACAACGAGTATAATATGATAGTATTAAATTGCGTCTCATCTTCTCTTAGAATAATGGCCAGCATTCTTTCTGGACTAAATGATTATTCTGAACCGGTAAAAATGACATTTAATGAAAAGTCTATCCGGCTTACATTAAAATGCGGCCTGTCATTTGATGTTGATGTGAGTGAAGAATCTGAAGATATGGAAGGATTTCCAGAAGGAAGCGTCTGTTATGTGAGCGCTAAATATCTAGGGATATCCATCAATGCATGCATAGACTCATCATGTATGATGTTGATTAAAGAATCGGACGGAACTATTCATCTTGGCGCTGATCAAGTAAAGTCAGCTGATGGATCCGATGAATTCGGATATGAAGTGGAATTTAAGTCAGTTGATCCATTTGATGAGAAACCGTTTTCTGACGGAGGAATATCATTCACAATGGAACAGAGCGATATGGTGGAGCTTATGGGAATATCCGAATCATTCGGAAGTGTTGACATATGCAGAAACACCGGAGTCGTGTCATATAGATCAGGAAATGATATTATTACGGTAGTTACCAAGTATAATATCAGTAATGCAGGAAATTCCAAGTCATCTCCTAATTTTGAAATAAATTTGACGGAAGAAATAGTGCGCATGCTAGCTTTTATGGGAAATGGGACTATAGATATATCCATCGATGAAACTAATTCATTGATCAAGGCAGATGACGGAAAGATGCAGCTTATAGCAAGTTATGAAAAAAGAAAGTATGACACTGCAACGTTTAAAAATGGAAATACTAAATTCATAATATCCGGTAATGATTTTGGCGCTATTATTCCAGCGTTGTGTGGGAGCCTTTCCGAAAAATCTAATGATGAAAAGATAGACTTTAATTGGGTGTCAACAAATTCCGTTGGTGTATCGTGGAAGAATCCATATGGGGAAAGTTATATTAATGTGGAATGCGGGGATTCTAATAAGTTCGAGCCATTCTCCATTGGATGTTCTACTCTAGCCATACTTCTTGGGGCGGTGCATGATTCATCCGTAATGTTCTGCGAGAACGGTGATGGGAAGAATATTGCATTATGCACATGTCGTAGATATCAGCGAAAGTTAATTTTTTGATACAATGACCGGCTAATGCCGGTTTTTTGTTGCCATAACTGAAAAAATATGTATATTTAACTGAACTTAACCAAATAGAGTCATTTATGGGAAAAATTCATATAAGTCCGGAATTTTTTAATATACTTAAAACGACCAATTCAATGATGAAGATGAAGGCCGTGCTTATATTTAAAGGAAAGACGTCGGACAATAGATACACCGGAAAATATTATTTTAACGCAATATGTGACAGCGCGTTGATTCATGTTATACTTACTGATAATGACGTATCATTTGATGATGACCGTTTTCAGATAGCGTCTCTTAATGATTTCATAAAGTATGCGGAAACCGCAGGTTATCCAAAATGTGACATATCGGTCAGAAGAGAAAGATCTATACGAGGAATGGAATATGATAACATCATATTCAATGGGCGGGATAAAGAGGCCCGTATCGGGGTTGCTGATGACAGTGTATATGTCGATAATAATTATATGAAGATTTTCAGTGATCGCAGTGCCGACAAACTTAGGTTTGTAGCTAAACTTGGATTTAATCCTTCCGCAATGAGTGACATCGCAAAAGATATAAAACTGATGAAGTCTTGCAAAGCGGTATCCGTCGCTGTCGATGAGAAATTTAATTGTAAGTTTCTTATAAAGGGAAACGGAACCCAGCAGATAACCAGAAAAATAGATTCCCGGTATTTTTTCATTGAAAATGAACAGTTCTGTAAGGAAGCGTTCAATGAGAAGACCCCTCAAAGATTATTTCCTTCTGGGGCATTCAGATTCATCGATACCTTCGGGGAAGATACAGAGATTGAACTTAGGCATTATAAATCGGCATCAAATGACATTTTGACAATGAAGGCCTATATACAAAAGAATGGCGCTATAATTGATTTGACGTCCACCGAAAAGAATCCACCGAGAAGCAAGATAGAAATAGTCATTGGATTCAGTGAACTTCAGTATAAGTTGGTTTCTAATGTGGATTATGTAAACGGATGAGTAATTTTCAGGATATTCCGGATTCAGATTTGGAATCCGCAGTGCGTGAGGCATACGGCGATCAGGACCTTGTGGAAGATGTCGGTTTTTTTAATTTTGTATGCCCATATTGTGGAACCATTTCTGAAAATCCAATGGCAAAAATAAAGCGGAAGGCATATGTATATACAAACACATGGATGTTCATCTGTTATAAATGCCTTAGGGAACACCATGTGATGGTGGATTTTAAAGAATCATATCCTGAAATTTACAAGAGACTTATTTTTCAGAAATATGGACATCATGGGCAGAAAAAACAGCCATCATATAAAAAGGTATATATCAATGGCGCATATAACTTTAAAGATGGAGAACTCGTTCCTCTTGATGATCTATATGACGCAGATGCTATCCGTGCTGCTGATTTCTGCCGTAAGCGGAATATCAGGCAGGATGTATATTCCAGATGGTTTGTATGCAAGAGAGGCAAGCAATTTTTAGATAGAAATCCTGATGGTAGCGTTAAGCTTAATAAGCTTGGCTTTCCAATAGGAAATGAATATGGAAACCGGCTTATAATTCCATACTATCGATTCGGCGGGACATGGATACAGTTTGATGCGAGATCGCTAGATCCTAATAATACGCTGCGCTATAGAAATTATACCGGGGCAAAACGAGAGTTATATAATGGTGATTTCATTCATTTTGACCGCCAATTTTATATTCTTGAAGGATCAATCGATTCAACGTTTATTAAAAATTCGGTTGCTATAGGTGGACTTCAACACTTTATGTCATTTGTTAATGAGAATCCTGATATATTGAAATATAAGAAGAACTGCACGATTCTTTTTGACGCTGATGACCCTGGGATAAGTGATTTAAGAAAAGTCATGAAACTTGGGTTTAACTGGTTTGATTGGTCAAAACTTATAAATGACAATAAGGATTCTGCGTCGTATGGAAAGCCTGTAAAGGATGTTAATGACGCGGTTTTAAACTGCAGCTCAATAAAGATGACATCAGATGGATGTATAGACCCGGAATTCATATCTGGGAGGACATATTCTTCTGAAGCAGGAATAATGATGCTTAATCTTAAGTATGGAGCTCCTAAGAAGCGTTAAGCTTATCATTATGGTCTTTAGCATAGGCATTATCCCAATTGCTACTATCTGAAAGATTGCTATTGGATATTTTTACCGGAACATTAGGAAGAATCTTAGATAAGTCTATCTCGCTATTATCAAATTCGGATAGGCTAGGATCATCCTGAGATACTTCTAGGTGAATACAAGGATCGGTTTCAACTGGTCCATAACCTTTGGGAGCGAAAAATTGTCTGAGAACGGTCTGATACGAATTATCTTTTTTACCACGGGTAGTATTTTTATATGTTTGTGATGAGAGATAGCATATGGTTGAAAACTTTTTAAGTTGCGCTTCGGTCACTTTAGGATTTTTAGCATATACTACGCTTGTCGCTATATCTGCGCATTGAGCTTCTTTAGGATCTCTTGTATGATTTGACACTGGATTATTGGTACCGTATGCCTTGCATTTAGCTATCATTGCGTCTAACGCTGCATCGGCGCCAGAAGAATTGGACGGGAACGGGTATTTTGCATATGCCTGCGTATATGCCGAATTTCCTGCCGAATCCGTAACAATCCTTCCGTTTTTTGCCACTTTTGGAGTCATTCCAGTATCACCCTTTCCATAATATTTATACCATATTCTTGCATATTCGTCATTCACCGATTTTCCTTTAGCTGCATATGAACAGTTGGGCTGCCCGGTTTTTTGCATGTTCCTGAACATTATTTCCGCTTGTTTTTCCGGGCTCCTATATAATGACGTTACCATTACATATTTAACTCCGGCCAGCCGGCATAGGTAAGTGATCACATTTTTAGTACGTGTACTCATATTTCCTTCTTGGGCTTTGACGTCTATGGTTACGTCAGTCGCCGGAGGAGCGCTAGAAGCCTTATTTTCATGAACAAGTATGGTTGATTTGAAGAGACCTGGAAGATTTCTGGAAACCATCGAGATTCTTTTACACTTGCTGTCTATTTTTGCTGGGTCTTCCCCATATTCAGGAGGATTGAATCCAACGTATTTATATATTAGATTGGCTTCATCTACTCGGCGTTTTCTCATTTTTGCATCAAGCGTTTCAGGATTTGTAGCAAAGGTAAGCCGGGAAAGTATATCGGCTATGTAGGTGAAATATTTATTTGCAATTTTGTCATCTCTAGGAACGCCTTCCACTGTTATGGATGATGTCATATTGGCATCTGATACAACCAGTTTGCCATTTAGTATGTATCTATCGCCTTTAAGAGGAACAATGGACATGGGCTTTGAATATCCTATATGGTAAGACATTCCTGTTCTAAGGCAATAACTAAGGAATGACGATGTGGAGAATGATGAATTATCGCATACGAAACCGGTAGTTTTAAGATAACTTACCAGGGCAGTCTTTACAGCATCCGGGCATGAATTATGAGAAAGCATTCCCCAATGATAATACGGCCAGTTTTGGGTGTATATTATGGCACCCCATACGGAAAGCTGTATATATCTGTAATATGAAAAGCGCATCTGATCATTCGTAAGAGATATTGCCTTTTCTTTATCCGATAATGAGTTTGTTGATTTTTTTGCTGATGCGCTCAAAATAAGTTCAAACTGTTCCTCTGTTATTCCTCCTTTTAAGTCTCCCTGCGGTTCTCCTTTTTCGTCCACGGTGATTACGGCGAATATCTTTTTAAGTACCATTAATTTTGAGGTTCCGCCTATATTAAGAGGTATTCCTGCACCAATCATAAGTGATCCGGACGATTCATATATTGAGGCGCTTTTCTTTAATTCGTGATCATACAGAAATGACCAGTCAGGCATAAAATGTCCGGGAGGAAAACATGATCCCATGCTTATGGGAAGTCCGCCTAGTCCAATTAAAAGAGGTGGCATGATATCTATATCATATGGATTAAGCCCCATCATGGCGGCATTCGCCGTATACATTCCTTCTGCCGATGCCCCTATAGGAGCAAGAGCCTCTGTCGCGCTTAATCCAGATTTGATAGCGTCCGTCTGGGCTTTTGTGCATGTAAGATATCCATCAAGCTTATTGACGATTTCTTCCATTTTGGTGGACATGACGCCATAACTGTCATTTCCTAGAAAATCTTTCATCATATCGGAAATGGCGCTTGCAAGGGCGCTCATCCTACGCTTATTATAATCGGGGACAGAATCTCTTTGCCATTGAGTTAGCCCATTGTCTTCATCATCTATATCATAGAATCCATATTTATTCAATATCGAATAAAAGGTTCCTTCCCGTTCCGATGTCCTTGATGCGGCATCATCTATGGAAGTTTTTAACTCACCCGTGTAATGACCCGCTATCATTTGCGTCTCCTTAATTTTATCATTAGATCGCCGTTTTCGCCATTATTCTTACCGCTGTTTCCTTTTCCAATGAATCTATAGTCCATCGTTTTTCCGTCATGATAGAATGACATAGTTACGTCTTTTTTAATATATCCGGTACCGCCGCATATATTGCATGCTTCCTTTACTTCAAGACCTTTTCCCATGCAGTTCAGGCATTTTGTAACGACATCCTTTGCACCTTCGCTGGATGATATTACTGACCTTATTTTCCCTTTTCCCCCGCATTTAGGGCATTTTCTGAATTTGCTGGCCCCGGTGCCGGAACAATTATAACACATCGAATTTCGTGAATATGTAATTGGAATTTGCCCTGGCATAAAGAGCTTTTCTTTAGAAATCCGGATGGTTTTAGTTATATTACGTCCTTTTTTCTGCATACTTTTTCCAGTAGGCTTTTTACCGAAGTTTTTGGCTATATTACATTCTCCGAAAAGCTTTGACCATAAGGTGAAGTCAGAATGGAACGAATGCTCCTTATCATATTTTGCCCTGAGTTCCTTAGTTTTTATAAGATCATATGCTTCTGTTATATCTGCCATTTTACTTGCGGTGTCTGCACCGGAATGATCTGGATGATATTTTATGGCAAGCGATCTATATGCTTTTTTAATGTCATCATCTGACATTTCCCGGGTTACGCCCATTGTTATATATGGATCCATGCTAAGCCTCGTTTTTCAATAAATAGTTTATAATGCAGTGAAAGGCAGTTTTCGGATATCGCCGGAGTATAAACTATATTCGCACGAATTAGGGCTGAATAATGAATTGGAAAAAGCAAGTTAATAAATTATACAGCAGAAAAACGGGAAGAAAGGCACGGATGTTTCCAGGATCTGTTGGCATGGGATACGGACCTGCTTATCCGGATTCTGGAAATTTCGATATGTCGTCCGTTCCTGGAGGATCAGCCGGAGATGGCGGTATGTCTGGCGGTTCTGCTGCCATAGGTGAATCAATTGAATCGGGAAATGAAGATGACGATCTTTTGATGAGTGATGATGATAAGCTTCTATATGCGATTCGTGGAATAATTGAAAATGCCAAAATAGCATATGAGTCAATCTCCGGAGTGCCATATGAAGATGATGAACAATCGGAAGGGAAATAACTAATATGAAATCAGAATTGTTTGCAGATACTGTGGATGATATATATCAGAAGAGCTTATCAGACGTTCCGGAGGAAAATTTTCCTATAACAGATTTCCTTAATGATGAATTTGTGTCTGACTTTATAACGGCATTTAATGGAAGCAAACTCAATGGTGATTCTTTGACACCGGAAATGGTTAAGTCATTGTTTTCTGAAATAGAGGAAGATAGAAATGCAGTTAATTCTGATGCTATGCATACTGGAATATCTGATATTTCTGATGATATGTCTATATTGCAGAATTTCATAGATGGCAAGCGCAGATTCGATTCTATGGTTAATACCGCATATCATGATGTATGCAATTCAGGAAACGGTAAGGACTGTGCTGAAATGATAGCCAAGGTAAGAGACCGTATGGCAAAACCGGCTCTTATATCTGGAGATACCCAGAATGTAAACTTATCGGATTATGAATCCGTCGGAAAGTATTATTCTGGAATAGGCCTTTTATCAGGAAATGATGGTACTGCTTTTAACATGCAGTATGCAATGAATCATCCTGAAGTATCCGAAGAATTTTTAGCCCTAATATCCTCCATAGTAAGCAAGACATATACAGTCGCCGATCTAGATGCTCTACGATGGGCAGCTAAGATATCAAAGCCATATTGGACGGCAAGAAAATCAGGAAAATACCAGGATAGCCAGTCTAAGGAAATCGCTGATAAGCTTGGCGATTTATACATGGCAACGACGGTTAGTTACAGGGCAATAATGTCAAATTCGGAAAAATCGGATGGTAAAATATCTGATTCAGACGGATATCTATATATAGTAAAGCCACTGATAATTACAGGTAAGATGACGTATTCTGATGATGGAAACATGATAATTTCTGAAAAAAGTGTGGATTCATCAGACATATCATCAATGATGGATAAAATAGAATCCGCCGTGTTTTCATTTTCCGGATATACGGATGAAACCCATGTGCTTTCATATCCTTCTGGAGCAGTGGAAAATGCAAGCTCGCTAGAAAAATATATACATCTTGTTAATAAGGTTAAATCGGCTGGTAGCGATGGATACCGGCTTATTAACATAGTGAAACTATATATTCTCGCTATGGCATTTGCCACTGAATTTGATGGAAGATCGGCGGTGCCCTCAATTGAATCAGAAAAAAAGATAGAGGCATACATAGGGGATATGTGCACTAAGTTCAGTGAATTTAACATATCTAAAAATGATATATTCAATATATACATATTGTTCACCTCTTCCATCCCAAGACTTCCGTTTGAAAAATACGTAGCAAGGAAAAAGGACTTATATAATGGCATTTATGAATTTGTCGATCAATGCCGGGAAAATGAGATAACCGACACATCTATGGAAGAAAAGGCAGATACCATGAATGTGATCAATGCGATTAATGGAAAGTTTTCTACTGTTCAGATTAACTTAAAGACATCCAAGATAACGGTATCTCATGAAATAACTGATTCCGATGTATTTTCCATATGTGACTTTTTAGGTGAATCCCTTACATCATCCATTAAAAATGAAAACCGATTCATGAATTATATCGTCGGCTCCGTGTTTAAGGACTTTTCTCAGAAAATTAGTACAGGAATATCTAAGCCTATTTCCGATGCCGTTGTTACATCTGCATTTTGCAGAGAAGAATTTAACCGGCTAATGTCAATTGGTAAAAAGATGAATTACATCATATCTCCACAGCAGGGAATTTATTCTCTTGATGTTAGCAAATCCAAGGATAAATCATTCGCGGATTATTCTGAAGAGCTGCGAAAATATGTAAGAAACTGCTCGTATGATGCTTTTGTTAAAGAGTTCGGAAAATCTCCGGAAAATGGGTTCTCCCTACGTTATGTAAGCATGATGAATAAGATGATTGGGAAAAATGCGGAGAACGCATAAGGAGGCGATATGTCGGCAAAACTTGAACTTTATAAATATACAGGAAAGGATGGCGATTTTGGCACTCATGTGGAAAGTCTTGGCATAAAAAGAATAGATACCTGTGTGCCTTCGGTATATTCTTCGGAAGCTCTTGACGGGGATACAAAGCCATCTGATGATGCAAGTGATTGTTCCACCTATTGTATATACCGTCCTGATTCTCCAGAATGTAAAGCCTATTCATTCGAATGTGTTTTTAAACTGGTTCTGAAGGATGCTCCTGATTACCAGCTTAGCAATGTCAGACTTTATCCTGTTGGTCCAAGACCGGCAGGAGACGATACCGCTCGCTTATATATAGGTAATTCAGTTGATTATCATAAACCCACCAATAGTAAGTCAGCTCTTGCCATAAATGACATATGGGAATATTCAAAGGATAATCCGTTTTATCTTACGGTGGCAGGAAATTCCGGGCAGATTCTGGATTACCGCATAACGGATACTTCATACAATGTAGAATGGAAGGATTTCGGATATGGAAATGTTATGGTTCTTAATGGGGTTAGACAGCCCATGATACCAGTAGCTAACAGGCAAGATGGAATTCCTGCTGACGTCGTGTTTAAAAATCATACTTTTATGAAAGAAAATGCTGATTTCATATGGTTTGCAGATCCGTCCACCGGAGAAAATATAACGGATGCAATTTCCAAAACGCAGGTGATAGATGGAATTCAGACTACCACCGTTAGTGTGGGAATAGACATCATGGCAAAATATCCAGGCGGAATAGTATATTTTATACCTCATGCCGCAGAAACCACCGGTTATTTTATGAACTGGGCGGTTATGCCTTCGCAGGCGCTTCCTGGCGGGAAAATAGTTGACAAGATCATTGAAACGCATGATGTTACAGTATCATGCGATGCATTTGGAAATCCTGCGTATTTTATAGACGGATCCATTAGACCGATGATAACTCTTTCTCCTGGAGTTATATATCGATATTTAAACCATTCAGGAGATGCTTTTCCCATGAGATTTTTGAAGGATGGAAGAATTCCTTCTGCAGATAATGTGGATAATGTTGCTACCGACGGTATAAATGTTCTTAATGGTGGTACTGATCAGGAAGAAATATTTATTGATCCTGAAGTGACAATAAAGCATGCCGCTAGAATATCGGCATATCAGGCAGTATGTGGAGTAGGACTTGGAAATATGGTATTCGTTCATCCAGTATGCATGATAGGAAATTACAATATATGCCGTCCTATGGGGTCCATATACAATCCTATGCTTGCTGGAGAGACGGATTACGTATATCTTCAGCTTGAAATAGATGGAAGCACTCATCCAGGATACTGCGTCCCTGATATAAAGATTGAATATGATGAGAATTAATTTTCTGGTTAAACTCAAAGAGTATAAACTATGTGTATATGAATCGTTTTATGAGGAACAAAATGACTAACGATAACAAAAAGCCAACAGTGATGGAGTTGAATTACGCATTTGACTCATCGCCGGTGATGTTTGAGTCTATTATGAATGAAGCCCCAGTTCAGTATGGCCCACAGGAACTGGAAGGCGATACGGTGACAACGCCAGAAGGCGACGAGGTCGTTGATCCTCGTGGCATAATGGATGTCAATGTATCGGCTCCTATTCAGTCAGGTCCGGTATTCAATTCTGACGTGGAGCCGATTTCCAATGAAGATGGCGATAAGTATATGAATGAGTTTGAGGACTATATACAGAACCTTCATAAGATAGAGATTTCTGATGAAGACCTTGATGTAGCCGGAGCAACTATTCAGATGCTTAATAACACGCGTCAGGATGTTACCGGATTTATCCGTCAGCAGATTGCCGATGCCACCGCTCGTCTAAATACCCAGAACAGCAATCCGGCTATGCCGGACGGTGTTTCTTCCGATATGACAGGAGAAGGAAGGCTTCCCTCTGATACGGTTGATAACAATACGGGTGTTTCTGCCGGTGGTGAGCTTAACGGATCCGTAGCTGAACCGTCCGCTGACATTGGCGGAATGGAAGTAAAACCGACAACTCATCTTACCCCTGAACCGGATGAACAGAGTCCGTCCGAACAGGTTAGCGGACTTGAGAATGTCGATCTCGGGCTTGGAGGAGGCGAACCTAATGTAGAACCGTCTACCGGAGATGCCGGTGCGGGAGAATCAGCTACGGAAGGTGTTCCTTCTGGAGAAGCCGAACCGTCTACTGAAACCAATATACCTACCGATGAAGGCACAGCAGAAACGGAATCAGGATCGGATGATACGGATAATTATGATCCATTTAAGGATTTGACATCTGATGAATCAACCGAGCCAAAGTCCGCCGAACCAAAGGTAGAAGATACTAAATCCGAGGAAACTTCAGGAGAAACAGAACCTCCCGCCAAGGATGAAGAAAATGCCCCCGATAAAGAAAAGTCTGAAAAAAAAGAAGAACCGCCTGATAATGAAGATACCGACAAAGAAAAGAAAGACACGGCTCTTACTGAATCTGTAGAAGCCGCCAGAAAGAGCTTTTCTGCTAAGCTTGAATCAATCCTGGATGATTATAGAAAGAGAAAGTCAATCCGCAATGCTAAGATTCAGTGTGAATCTATCGTAGCTAATGCGAATAAGAAGCTTGCTGATTCTGATCATGCCATAATGGATAATTCAGCTAATGAAAAATCGACCAAGATCAAGGCTAAATGCGAATCAATTATCAAGGCATATAATGATTCAACGAAGGAAAAGGACCTTACCGCCAAACTGGAATCCATCATATATAATTATAAGGCAACTAAAGAGGCGGAAGCAAAAAAGCCGAGCGCTGCAGTAAAGCCAATTAATGAAGCCGCCGAGATGTCCGCATTGAAGGCAAAATGCGAGTCCATCATATCTCGTGCAACCCGTTATGACAAGCTTACCGCTAAATGTGAATCGATCGTCAATGGATATCGTGCAACGGAATCTAACGCCGAGGCAGCGAAGAAAATAATCGATAAATATAATGCGACATTGGCATAACTGAAGAATGATTCATATATTGATGAAACGGCGGGCAATACCCGCCGTTTTTGTATTAATCCAAAATATCGCAAATCATTATAAACTAGTTATGAAATAATGGCGGATATCATGGCAAACAGCATTTCACGAAAATATACCAATATATCATATGATGACATACGCGATAACCTGATAACGATATTGAAGGCAAAGGGCGGGAGACTTGCCGATTATAGCACATCATCGTATGGACGTATGCTGCTAGAGATGTTCTCTGGAACTGCCGATCTTATGGCATATTTTGCTGAAAGTTCATTTAACAATGCTTTTTTGGAAACGGCATATAGCGATCCGGCCATTTATGCCGGTGCAAGAATGCTAGGATATAGTATCCGGCGTCCGGTTCCTGCTAAAACCGCATTTGCGATCCAGACAAAAAAGACAGGCGTATATGGAAAGATAAAAGTGTATATACCTATGGGAACACAATTCAATCTAGGAACAAGCATAATAACCGCGGTTACTGACAGCGAATGGGTATATGACCGGAATGAAGACACCGGGGAGACTGGGCTTCTTACGTTAAGTTCTGGGAATTGCGTATGTGCGGAAGGATATTTCAAGACGGTGAATTTTGTATCTTCAGGGACGCAGAATCAGTCATTTATAATTCCTGATACCGGATTCAGCGATTATTTCGGGGATAATGATCCAAACTATACGGATGATCACCTATTTGAAGAAAGAAAAAATTCATTCACATCAGTCACTACAGATGCTTCACTGGTCGATAATTTTGACAGCACTGATGCTATAAATGGAAATATTTATTGGAGGATATCCAGACGCGGAATAACTGATCCGACAACGGAAAATACGGTGAATGATATAGAGGCCTTTGTTGACGGAGAAAATTTTACCACTAATTATACATCTCTTATTGAAACATCAAATGACGGTTATGTTCAGATGAAATTCGGGGATGGCCTCAAATCTGCCATACCTTATGGCGAAATTGTGGTAAAATATTTTTACACCAATGGCGAAGCAGGAAATCTTATAAATGTTTCCGGGACTAAAATAACCCCCTATAAAACCAGCATTCATATAAGAAATGAATATGAGAACGAATCTGATATAACGCTTGACGATTTGACATTTGCCTTGACGACAGATCTTAAGGGAGGACTTAACATTGAATCCAAGGAATCTGTCAGGATTAATGCCCCGGCTATATACAGTACCCTTGACCGATTGGTTAATAAGCTTAGCTATCAGATATTCCTTAGTAGATATGCAGATATAAAATACGCGAACGCGTTTGGTGAAGATGTGCTTAACACCAAACTTCCGGACGGTACACTTGACATAAAATACATGAATCAGGTCCGGTTTACTGCAATAAAGGATTTATATCGGCTTAAAGATGAAAAGTATTATCCTACTGCTCCTGATGAATATTTTCTTTCCGGCTTCAAGGTAAACGGACTGATGTATATATGGCAATATGACAATCAGACTATGCCAAACAAGACAAGCGCGTATAAATTCCGTACTGCCATGGAAGACATGGTTACCACATTATCGTCTAAACTGGTTAAGTCTCTCGGGACTACATATGATGGCACTGCATCCGACATGAAATCTCTTATTATGGATTCTATGTCCGGTACATATGATGATATCACTGTTTTACCTTATATAGACACAGTTTTCGGCGTAAAATTTACCCCTTATGACTTTGTAGAGTCGGGGAGTGAAATATACAGCATACTTAAAGAACTTACCCGCAGAGGAATGATGACTATAGGATCCGGATATCATCTTTATGTATATCCGGTTGTGCATAACTATAAGATAAAGATGGATCTAGTACTTTTCCGTGGAAATAATTTCAGCGATATAAAGGATAAGATAAAATATAGCGTATATAAATATTTAAAGGAAAGCACGGATTTCCGCACTGGCATATATAGGTCAAAAATTGCACACCTAGTTCATACTTTTCCGGAGGTTGCCGGTGTTAACGTGACATTCGAGGCAGCAAATGATACATATTCCGGTCTTGACCTGACTTCTCTTACATGGCTAGGCGATGCAACCGGCGAATATATATCATCCGGATCAATAAGTCTTAATGGATTCGACATATCGCTTGATTATACTCATAAAGCTTCCGGTAAGTCATCATATGCGGAAACCCTTATGTTTTCCGTGGGCGGGCAGACTGAGAATGCGGCGTTGATAACGGCATATTATAAGAAATATCTAGCTACAGTGTCGAATGATTCATATGTGATAAAGAGCGGTATAACTGAAGATGACATTGACAAATTTGTCGCGTATATATGGAACCTTCTAATGCAGTCCATGATGAAACCTATATATCAGATATATAAGGATACCAGGAGCACGGGAGATCTTGACAAGGCTAACCGATATTATGACGTGATAGAAGCGATAAAGGGATGGTCAATAAGTTCATCAGGCACCCTGGAATTCATAGAAACCGATAATATAAAATCCATGACGGAAACCGGAGGAAAATACATGTATGATTACATACGGTATGGGCTGGAATATGTGAAGCTCGTTCGTAATGTCCTTCTATACAAGGTGGCCACCGGTGTAATTGACTCTGATGGAAACATAACTAATTATTCAATGGATAACGAGATAGCACAATGTGAGATTCTTCCTGAAGACATAACGATTTCATATGATAACAATGTATAGAGGATACCATGGCAACTAATCCAATAGCAATAAATGCGGGTGGAAAATTCAGATTTATCGATTTCATGAACTATATCCCGGATTTTCTTAAAGAAGAAAAGGACGTGGTCACTCTGATGCAGATATTCAGCGATTATCTGAATAATGCATACCGTAACATAGAAGATTCCACCAAGTTCACTTTCAGTTTTCTCACGACCGAATCAATGATGAAGACATGTAAATCCGGGGTAGACGATCTGGTAAATAAGCTTTCGGCATGCTCCGATAATGACCTGTATGTATATTATCTTTCCATGCCACGCACAAACGTAAATTCTAATTCCATCGAGAAACTTTCTTATGCAACGGCGTCGATATATTATGATGGATCCATGAAGGATATATTGCCTATAAATATCGTCACTGACACACTTTCCACTTCTATATCTGATGGAGATGTCCTGTATATAAAATTCAATGATGGAAATACGTATCCATATTATGTAAATATGACTGATGGGACAATAGTCATAGAGCAAAAAAGATATTCTCAGGATCCATTTAAATCAACGCTCAATGTGATGATCGATGGCTCTCCGAGAATAGTGAAGTTCATTCCTAAAGATGTAGGAGAAACGATATCATCATATGTCGGACAGCTAGGAGAAGTGGATATATATGAAATAAAATTTGATCTGACGATAAATACGGTCGAAAACGCGGCTTCTCATTATGTAAAGACTATAGGAAACGAATCCGTTGAGATAGATCTTTTCGGATACACCAGTGGAAACCATGGGGCGTATTCTGATTATGTAAAGATTCCTTACATGAATGATAAATCCATATTTGAGTGGCGTGATGGAAATCCTACTGGCGTATTTTATTTCAGCGATCTGTATGAATTTGAAAATGGCACCGATTCATCAATATACAAGGAATACCATATAGATAAGATGTATGTGACTGGCGATGGGTATACATGTTATCTTACGCTGTCCAGCGCCCCGTCGTTTGCCGTAAATGATACATTTCGCATAGACAGCAGTGAAATAATAGGAACAAGCGCATCAGCTGATGTCACTCTTTATGGTGAATATACAGTAAGAAACATCATAGGAAACGTAGTGATAACATCATTATCAAGCAAATTGGAGAACAGTCCGGTTACTAGAAAAATGACATCATATAATCGGTTGTATAAATATTCGATAAATTATGCAAGGTCGGAATATGATGTTACATCGATAACACCCATGCTTAAATGGAGCCGGTTAGATTCCATAGGAACGCCATCTATATTATCCGGCGATAGATTATATACATATGATGCCATCGAAAATAAACAGATAGGATATCTTACATTTTCTGATATTTTTCAGTATGAGACAGGTACTTCCGGATCCGATATCATATATAAGAATGTGGTGTCTAAATATATACACATTCCATCTGCCATGAAACTTGATACATTCTCTCCTGTATATATGGAATATTGCCCATACATAAGTACATTATCAGCGGAAGAAAAGGCTTGGATAACGGCAAACGCTGGATATTTAAACCAGCCGGTTTCTGGATATGATTCATCGGCGGACAAAATGCTTTTCCGTCTTCTTATGGACAACTCAAATGTAGGATTCAAGATAAGCGGGGCCACCATAACAAAAGCGGTTGCCGATAAGATCCGACTTAAAGTATATTCTATAAATGGAGCATTTGGAACGGCATATACCGCAACGGCAGATAATACGGACGCAGTCATTTTTTCAAAATCAATTCCTGAATCGGGCGATATTTGCCTGCTATCGAGAATTGTCCTTGATACAGAGGCATCTGCGTATTCCACTAAGACAAAGATTAGCAAAATATACAATGTAGTCACCGTTGAACAGATGGATAGTGCTTCCGGAAAATATCATGTATATTTTTCTGATAGCATTCCAGAAGACCCTACTAACACATTATCTTCATTTATAAGTGTATCATTTCTTAAACGTTCAGAAGATGCCGCCATGGCGGTTGCCGACGGTACCATAACTGACTTATATTTATATTGCAAATATGTATACGGGGATATATATAGTCATGATTATTGGATGTCTGATTCCGGACAATTTGCATTAAAATGTGCATATACCGATGAGCTTGGTAATGTGTCGGATATAGTGAAATTTTCGCTGGGAAATCAATATTCTGCAGGGGATCTTGTTTACCGTGATGATAAGAAAAAAGTATATAAGGTAATGCTAGAAATAACGGGTACGGAGACCTTGATGGAGATAACCGAGAAGGGATTGATGTATCCATATATGTATAATGTGGCAAAGATAGGAACGAAGACGGTTTATAATGATTATATGAAAGGCATATATAAGGCAGGATCACTAACATATGGGAAATCCCCAGATCTTTCAGAATATTCTGATTATTCTAATGCAATGAGCACGTTTTTTTCCGCTAAGGCGGAAGACAATTCTCTTATTTTTGGATGGAAAGACCGGGAATATCTGCTTAATCATGCAAATTACAATACGGAAGGAAAGGCAAGGAATGGATTTGCCGAATTTTATACCACAGGCGAAGAATATGACATCGTTTTGAAGAATTTGGAATACTATTCGATAGCAACTACCATTCCTGATGAGGGGGTGTTACTTAAAGGATTGACAAATGAAATATCAGAAACGTCTTCAAGTTACATAACGGCTGCCAGACAGACGGATGGCTCATATATTGTAAGCGTAAGGATTGATAGCCATGGATTTCCTGATAATTCGCGCATTCGGGTTTCCGGAGCAGGAACGTCAGACTATTTTGTATTTGACACTCCGGATAATGAATTTGATGTGATAACGGTAGTTGATAAGAATAATTTCACATTCGCTAGAGAATCCGATTGCCTTGATGACATGGTTCAGGGAAATACCGGATTCCAGGTAACTTATTACCGGTCAATTTATAATCCAGTTACCACGGCGGCATATTATTTTTCCGCTGATTCAACGCATTCTGCAAATTATCTATACATTACCACAAAATATCCTCATGGATATTCGACTTATTCAAAAGTAACCCTTATAAATATGCCGACAACGGCAGAAAATGCAGGATGGATATCTAATTCAATCAATACTGATCATAACATAAATAAGATAGTCAATGATTATACATATGCCATTTATCTAGATCCGTCTAACGTTCCGGTACGGATGTCATCCGGTGTGCTTAAATACACTACCGGAACAACTACAAAGAATAATCAGCTATATGATTCATACTCAGTTGAGTATCCGGAGGATGGTGATGTCATAAAAATAGGAGATACTTATTATAAGGTTTCTTCTGGGGAATGGGTTCAGCTTTCCGGAGATACTATAGAAACGCCATTCATTATTTATACTCATCAGAATCTGTTTGATGTAACTTCAACCAATCCGCAAAGCGCAGTAGGGGATAGCAATGAGATAGAATCCATAATATTTGATGGGATTGATGAAGTAACCGTTATAGTTAGAAACACAATGGATCTTTATGCTGGGAAGAGCTGTGTGTATGTCCATGATGTGTATCCAATGGCATATAATGGCAGGTTTGTAGTTAATTCAGTATTGACGCCAAGAATGTTTACGTATAAGGTTTCTCCAGGAAAAATAACGGAAACTAAAGGAAGAACCATAAATAACGGAAAGATGAAATGTGAGGAAGGAAAATGGTTCCGTTATGAAGTTAGCGAAGTCGAACTTAGTAGGAAATCCGTATATGACATATATAAATATGGAAAGAAAACGGTGAATCATATAACTGACATTGCAACGGATAATTATATAGCCACTGAATCGGCGCATGGGCTGAATGCAGGGGATGGAATAGTTATATATAAAGACGGCGCATATGTCAACGCCGTTGTCGATACGGTTATTTCTAAAAATTCTTTCAGTTATCTTGGGGCTCCTGACGGGGATTATTCTGGAGGATATGTATTCAAGGGAATATATATAGCGGCTTCCACTCATGCGGATGACGTTAATCCATCCGGACTATATTCACAATATATAGCTTCGCTTGACCGGACATATACGTTTTCGGAAGGCGACATCGTGTTCGCTAATGATAATTTGGCTGACGATATGCCTAAGACATATATAGCTAGGGAAGGAATATGGACTCCATGTACGGAAAAGCGTATAATGAAGATACATAAGATAGACATAGATAAATATCATAACGCAGCATGGGATACTGCTGATACACTGGTTGATATCGATGAATACATATATCGCCCATATTCTTATCCTGAAGTGGTTGCACAGATGGGTGTCGATCTTGATGAGGGGGAAAGTTCATATGTTATGCCTTTTCATATCCGTAACTATAATTTTGCCGGACCATATATAGAACATCTTGATAGCACGGTTCTTCCGGAATATCAGTTCAACTCAAAGAAGGATTATGCTTCTGTGGCGCAGAGAAGCGATTTTTCGGATACTGATTTCAAGGGTATTCCGGACATGAAATATCCCCTTGTAGAAAAACTTGAACGTCTTATCTATCTCCGTGATGCCCAGGTGATAGATTATGATCTTATAGGATATCTTGCCAGATTCATGGGATATGACATAACTGATGCTAAAAATGAGATTGAGGCAAGTATAATGTACAGAACCCCGGAGGATAAAGAGAAAGCCGTCAGGGAGACCGTATCTAACTTGCCGCAGTTTTATACGCTTGGTGGAACACAGTCAGGATTAGAAATGCTTCTTGAAACTTTTGGCGTTGTTGCGGATGTTATAGTAAAATGGACAAATACAGAATCACCATATGGCGAACTGATAAACGAGGATGATGTAAGGGCAAGGCAGGATGCCGATTATGAAAACGGAAAGTATGGCAACTGGGTCCCTACACCTCATGTAGCAGTTAAAATAAGTGCCACTGAAAATTATAAGAATGGAATGATAGATGACGCGTCATACGTCACTTTAATAAAGAACATAAAAGCATTTAAACCTATTCAGGCGGTGTTTGATGAGTTCATAAAATATGTAGAAGCGGATAGGGGAAAAATATATGTTAGTAATGCATCATTCATAACGTCAGGACGGATGAGCATTAACATGAATTGTGAAATCGATCCAGAAGATGAATCAGGAATATGCGGGTAGCTATGATTTTCGATGAAAATGTTCTCTATGATGCGGTGGTCGTTACTAATAAAGTGGACCCTAATATGAGAGGGGGGGTTCAGGCTCGTATAATAGGATATACTGATGAGATAGATGATGAGTCTCAGCCATTCGTATATCCAGAATTAAACTGCGCGGCGGCAGTTCCGGAAAAAGGTTATTACCTTAGGGTAAAATTTGAGCATGGAAACGTCATGTCTGGACGATATGTCGCCGTATCACAGACGAAATCTGGATTTTATCCTGATGAATATTCCGCTACGACATCATATCCAAACGTATCCGTATATAATATGGGCGGAGATGGATATGTAAAGACATATGACAGGGCAAAGCAGGTTACCCAGATAGATTGCCCTAATGGCGCGCATGCCACATGGGATGGTGACGGGAACATTATCATAACAAGCGATAAAGCATATGAACATGCAGGAGATGGAGCTAGACAGGAGGCAGGAAAGGCCGAACATAATGTTCTTACCGAAGCTACTATTGATATATTCACCTGTATGCCGGTAGGCGCAGGAACTCTTCATCAAGGAAGCGAGTATCTTACTATCCCTCATGTTTCAGCAAGGACGATAAAATCATATTCTTCACCATCCGCCGACCCTTCTACTGACGATGCGGTTCCTATGGTAGTCGGTGATCCATCAGCTATTACACTTCCTATAAATAACGCCAATGGCGAAAAGGTGGATGAGGTGGAACTTTCTCTTACTAAAAACTATATATCCAGAGTTGATAAGAAAATAGATAAAATAATAATCGGGGTCAGCAATGTCAAAAGCTTCCCGGCAATGGCTGAAGAATTCATGAAACCAGGATCTCAATCAAGTGCTCATTATCTGATAGGAAGAATTGACGGTGATCCTGAAATTGCTTCGGAAACGGTAAACAAAACGCTTACTAACAGCGGATTCTTACAGTTCATTCAGCTTGACCAGGATGCATATTATGCCGGAGGAGTGTATGATTCAACTGGAGAATGCGCGAACAAGAATGCCGTGTCCATTGTGCTTATAGCATCGGAAAATAAGCTGTCCAGTATAAGCGGATATACGCAGTTTCAAAAAGATACGGTCAAGGAACTTATAGTTCATATAAGGACTACTGCAAAAGATGATACCATCCCTGTTGTGCTGGCAAGCACATTGTCCGGGGTTCCTAAACTTCCTGCTATAACGGAAAAGTTTGAATAGAAAATGCCCGGAATACGGGCATTTTCATTACATAATTTGCATCAATCACATAGAAAATAGATCTGCGTCTTCGCTGGATTTCGAATCATTCACTGTTTTCTTTGCATGGATACGGTCTAATGAGCGTTTTTTTATATTATTCATATAATCTTTGCTACTCAGACTGGCGAACATGTTAGGTTTCGCTGTCGTTCCCGATTTAAGCTTTCTTGTAATAACCCTGAAGAAATCAGACATGACTGATTCAACTTGAGATTTGTCTTCGAACGGAGAGAATTCATCCTCCAGGGTATCATGATTATATCCTATAGGATCTGTCGGGGATGATTTTCTATATGTTTCATATGCTTCTCCCGTGCCTTTTTCTTCTGCTATTTTCTTAAGCTCTTCCATGGTGAGTTCATGAGCATTCTCACGGTCTTTAATGTCTTCATATCCGGATTTAGAAGAAAATTCATTATTGAATGCCGAATCAATTGCATCTTTGGCAGGTATGATTTTTGCACTTTTAGGAGAAGTCACCTTTGTTGTGTAGTCATTGGTTTTTTCCTGTATATTTTCAAGGATCTTTTTTATCTTGTTCTTATTTGATTCCACTGAAAGTTCGGACGGACTCATATTGCTATTATAATTGACTGAGAATGATTTAAGCAATATTATCAACTTGTTGATGTAATGAGCAAGTGATATCGGCTTACCATATTCAATATATGAATCAATGAGATCTTTTCCGAAGCTAGTTGATGATTCTGCTGTGTGCTCGTTGGGATGGGTTTCTACGGGCGGTTCTTTTTGAATGTCGTCCCCTAAGTTTAATTCATTCTGCTCATCACTGGTGGGAAGGACAGTGCCATATTCATCTGATTCCGGGTTTGAAATATCGTCTTCCGGATAATCAGAAAAGGAATGCGATGATTCAAAACACGTACGATATAGATTACATATCGTCATATAATCGTTATTGCCAAGTCCAAGCTTTGATATAGCGGATTCAAATAATGATAATGAAGTTTTCATGAAAGTTGCACGCTAATTTAATAATAGTTTATATATCTGGCATGAAAAGCGCATCGCATTATAAACTATGATCGTAACTGAGAGAGTATAATATGGCAAGAAGAACGCAGATAACTAAACGGGGTCTTGAATTACTGGCATCCAGCTCGAAGGCGACAGGCCAGCACTGGTGGATCGGCTGGTATTCCCTGGCATACGTTCCTCAGGAAATGAAAAATGATTCCGGAGAAGTCATAACATCAAGCTCCACCAAGCTTACGACTGGCGGAGACATGATATACAATATCTTTCAGGGCGACATGAAGGGTGACGGATACGCCTATTCAGATACTAATTCTAAGTTTGGCATGGTGAATTATGACAGCAATGTGAAAAAGAATTATAGGTATGTCCTTGATTCGTCTGGAAGAAACAATCTTGTTACATGGGTGGACGGGGATTCCGGACTTAAAGGCGCATATGTATATCGCGGGGTTCAGATATCATCTGATTCAGGAACAGTAGAAAAAACATCTTCCAACATACCGGTTCCGGCACCGCTTTTTTATACAGGGGCATCTCCTGCAGAGCGTGGATATTCATCAACTGGAATGTCGGCTTTCCTTAAAGCAGGAAAGACGGATGACGTATCTAATTTTTTCCCCACGGATACTGTAGGTACGGTAACGGTTCCTAGAATATCTACGGATTTTAGAAAATACAATGCATACAAGTCAGGATTCAGTGTTGGCGGTGATACCGGAAGTTATTCCGGAAATCTTCCTATAACGGGAATGGACGTCGATGGATGGCTAGCTTCAGATCAGACATACACACAGGGTGACAGCACAGACATGAGCTATGACTATAATGCGTATTGCCATGAATACTGGAAAGCACTTAGCATATCCAATTTTAATCGATATTGTGCCCCGGTGAATAATTCCGGATTGTCATATGACGATGATACAGGATGTCGTAACATGGCAAAGGTTACAAAATATTTTCCGGTTTACGCCTATGATGTTACAAGTACGGAAACGACTGACAGTAATGAATATGTTACTGGAATACGGATCAAGATAAAGATTAACTTGATGGCGAAGTCATCTTCATCGGAACCATATTATTCACCGGCAGAAGCTAATGAAGATGGAACAGGAGTAGCCTCTCTTACCGATGCATTCTCTAATGTAACTGATGGTGCAGGGAATCAGATATTCGCATCAAACAGCATTTCTTTCAAGTTCAACCGTATGGGAATTTATGCGGTTCCAATGAGGCAGTATGGATGCACTGATAATAATGCGACCAATGCCCAGTATCAGATAGATACAGAATCTGAACCGGTGCTTTTCGCAATATGCGATTTAGATGCAACGACGACTATTAGTGATGCCAGTGACGGTCTTAATGAGTTTGAATCAGATGTGTTCTTCGATCTTTCTTCCGCAGTTGCCGATTCTGCCGTTATCAGGGAAAGCGCGGTATTCTATAATCTTTATTCGGATGACTCCATTGAATGGTATAAAAATCAATTGATCGCAAACGCGTCAACTGCGGAAGCGGTCACTAACATGCAAATAGAACTTGGATATCTAAAGAATAAGTCATCTTCTTCAGGAACGTGTTGCCCTAATGCGGCGGGAAAAAGTGAGGAAAAATCAACATATAGTGGGCTTAGGAACCTAGTAGATGCCAAGGATCTTAATTCGAATTCAGTGAGAAACCGACTGGCATATGAAGAAGGAGAAGATATCTCTGCCATATATGATTCGGTAACATCGGCGGCCAATTTTGTGGGAACTACAAATGGCAACTTAATCATAAGGGAATCTGCTGGCGGAACTGCTATGCTTGCCGGAGGATTTTCCGGAGCACAGACAGCAAAAGAAACGGTAGTCACCTTTGATAATAAAATATTTATCTATCAGGTAATTGATGATACCCTTGCTTATACAAGAGCATATGGCGTGCCAAAAACAAATATCGGTAAATATTCCATATTGACGTGCCCATATTATGAACTGTCCTCGGTTGCATTAGATGAAAGTAATTCACGCGATGTTTATGAATATGATGATAATACGTATAATCCATATATAAATAAGACAACCCAGATTACGACTATATATAGAACGGGCATCTATGCTAGTAATAATAAGGCTACTATAACAAAATCCTCAGAAGGAATATCTACGACGACGGTCGTGGATGGAGTTACGACAACTACTGACGGGATGTCATTGATCGCATCAGATAGTGATTTGGTTAATGAGATTAGCGCCGAGTTTAATGATCACGAAACAGAAAGGGCATATACATTCCCATATGAGCATAATCAGGATGGAACCGTTTATAAGGCAGTCACCTATAAATTTCCAAGGGCATTATTTTATAAAGTATCGACATCGTTATTTACCGATATAAATAATAGAATCTCCTCAACGGGATGGAAAATTCCAACTAAAGCAGAATGGGCATATATAATAAATGCCACTGATAATGATTTTATAAAGAGATTCCGGGGAGAAACCCCATATTGGGCAGGAATAACCGATTCCGGCACTGGAGGAACATATCCGTTAGGAGGCGTATATCAAAGCCATTCCGGATGGGGAATCACGTATGGAAGCGCAGATTTGCCTTGTGCATATTTTGCCATAAGTGACGATGCGGACAATGTGGTACGATTTGACGGAACTACACTTAGCATAGTATCCAGACCATCGACGACTGACTATTCTGTAGGATATGTTCCATTGATCCTTATTCATGAAAGCAATATCGCCATTCCTGCAATAACAGACTATGCACTTGGCTCGGATTCATATGCATTGATGCAGGGATCCGTCTCCGATGGAGAGCATGACCTTAACGCTAGCGAAGATAGCGTTATGCATGATTCTCCTTACAGCTCTATGTTAAGCGGATACTACAATTATGTTAATAGATCATCGTTCACTACGCTTTTGGGGGGACACGATAACATAATAAATAATACGCTGTATGGTGAAATACATGGATACAATAATTTAGTCAATGGAAGCAGTGAAAATCCAAATACGTCGATGCGGCTAACCGGACGGGATAATGAAATATCCGGGCGTATTGTAAATTCAGATCTTAACATATGGGGTAGCTGGGTTCGAAGCGCGTTGATTTCTGAGAGTGCCGTATATGGAAGGAACATAACGGTAAATGCAGCTATTGTAAATAGTTTCATTAATTCATATGATTTAGATGTTACCTCTATCATATCGGATTCCATAATTAACGGCGAAGGCAAATTTGGAAATGTCATATCATCGCTATGCCTTACCGGAAAAGATTCATCTGAAAAATTAGGACAGATCGACTATTCTGCCTTGATAGCATATAATGCCAGTATTACGGAAAAGATAACGGGCAGCGGAAATTGTCAGAATTCACATTCAGTCATAATGTTTTCTGAGGGAGATGACCTTAGCAGCTATATATATCATAGTGATATAAATATGGACATCCCATTTAAGGACAATGGATTTGAATCATCTTATATGAACTGTGTCTTGGAAGATGTCCATGTATCGCATAGTAGTATAAATATGACAAGTTCCTCTATAGGTTCTAATTATATACATGAGGCCCTCGTTGAACATAAGGGAGAAGTGAATCACTCGTTTATAACAGGATGGTCTGATTTATTTACTCTTGCAGAAGCTACAGGAAATAGCCATAAGATAGATTATGGTGTGATGATGCTAGATGATAGCCGTATATGCAGAAGTGATTGCTCATATGTAGATGTCTCTGGGCATGATATATGCTTTACGTCTTCTACACTGAAATATTCAACTCTGCGCGGAGATAATAATTCATTATACCATTCCAATATAAGCTATTCCAGTATAATAGGGAAAACTAATTCTTTACTTCAGCTTACATCTGAGAATTTGCATGTCTTCGGAACTTTCCAATACACATCAAATCCACCCAGGACACTGAATAACATGCTGATGCTAACCGCCATAGATGGAACCACCGTAGGAACCGGTACTGATCAGGCGGAAGGTTATATATCCACCTTTTCTGACGCTATTATAGGTAATGCGAATAATTATCCCATGATAGTGAGCATGGGTGGAATTGGCATGTACATGAATAAGATGTGGCTGGGAAATGAAGGAGTTTCCGCCGGTAAATCCCCTGCGATAGGAGATGTGCTCAGAGTTGTCGGAAACGACGGCAATCTTGCGACTGTATCATGGGGAGCCGGGGGAAATAGCGCATCGACTGAATATCTATGCCAAAGTGTATATTCTACAGATTCAGTAAATACTGGTAGCTTAAAGCTAATGAAGAATTATGATGCCGATTGGACATCTAATGGATATACACATTCATGTATGCAAAGCGCTGGATATAGTTCGGCTGATGGCGGATATGTGAATATATCATCCGGAAAATATAGAATAGACTGGTCGGTTGCATTTAACAGTACAGCCTCGGTATGTTTTTATAGCCTTATTGGAAATCCTGTATTTTATGGATCCGCTAAATATGATGTTAATTTTCCTAATGCGTATTTCACCGGAAATTCTGGTTCCCTTATTGTTTCTGCTTCTACAGACAGCACCGTTTGCATAGAAGCTTCTGGAACCGGTATATTTAATGGCTCTTCTGTAATGATAACAAAGCTGTTGTGAACTAGATAGGACGAATATCCGGTGAAGCGAAAGAAACGTCTTCCCTTTAGGGAGGGAGTAGTTCACTGTCAGAATATATATATATATAAACTATGTATGAAATTAGGCCCATACCAGGGATTTTTATGTCAAAAATGAGTGAAGTGATATTGGAAGCGACTACCACGGATATCTACAGTGGAAACGAGATGGCAAACGCGGTTTCTGAAATGCTTAAATATGAGTTCGTCATACCTAATTCTGCCGTTTCTTCTAATAATGCAATTCTTTCTGGTAATGATGTAAAGAAGACTGATAAAACGGATGACGGATCTTTTTATTATAAGATTAATTTTCTTTCTGCCGTTGATGCGTATGAGCATTTCCAAAAGAAGATCGCGACATTAAATGATTTTTTATCTGGACTTGGGGCGGCGGTTGAACTTGAAAGCGGAAAATCTCCACTTTATGGCAGTGGCGAAACTGCGGATAAATATCCACTTGCATCAAAGATACCTGAAGGAAGTAAGCTTTTTGAAAGTTTTGCAAAGATTATCGGAGCAGGAATAGGCACGTTCAGTTCTGACATGGTAGAGGAAAAAACTGATTCTTCCGGAACGACTATACATCGCATAGGGGATTCTGATAAAAGAAGCACGGAAACGGTCACTAATGCCACCATGTCTTATTTTAAACATCTCGAATCAGCGCTAGATAATACTATATATCTGCAAACATTAGGCGATGCTGAATATCCTTCGGTAAAACAGATATGCTCCGCTATGGTAGAATTCATATTTGATACTTTTATAGGCATAAAGAAAGTTACTAGGACGCCTTCTACAGTATCATTTTCTTCCCTGTTTGCACCTGAGGCAAGCGATGATGCTACACCGGAAATAAAAGCCAACCGTGACCGGCTAAGCCAGATACTGTATAATGCCGTAATTCAGGGAGAAAGCGGAATTAATAATGCGGATAAGGAAGTTGGCGGTCCTGATGCCGATATACATGGCAGTTATGGAAATAAGTGGAGCATAGCGAATGCGGGAACGACTGATTTGAGGGAGATTCCGGCAGCAAAAGAAAACATCGATAAGATAAAGACAAGCAAGGTATATCCTAAATATGCAGTGGATGTCATACGGCTTGGGAATGCCACCATAGATAAGATGGAATACAATGCGCCAAAGATTATGGACATTTTTAAGCATATTCTGAGTGCGTCCGGGCATGAAGCCGTTGCAAATAATATGAAAATTGTGAAAGACGGATTTCTTGATGTAACGGTAGACGACTTTTTAGATGCAGTTAACGATCCTAAGGTACGTGGAAACAACGCGTGTATCAAAGGAAAGATGTTCAGCAAGAATAATATCGACTGGAAGGATATTACCCGAGATATAAAGAATGCGGTTCCCGGAAATGGATCCCGTGCATTTTATGTAGTAGGTGAATCCAGGAAGGAAAATAGCCAGGGTGAACAGACGTCACCTGATTCGGTAGGGCAGCAGAGAAAAGAAATGGTTTCTGGCGATGTGATCAGTAATGACGGATCAATAATGCTTGCCTTACGGGATGGCAATGAACTTAAAATAGATGTTAACTCCATAGAAGACAGCATTCCTACATTTAACGATTATGTATATGACCATGTGTACTGCCGTAAGAATTCAACTACATATTTTCTATGCATCCTTCATGGGATAAGCTTTGTCGCCCCTCTTGGAGAAAATGACGAGGTGAGCACTGTCCTTACGCCAAAGACGATTTCTGCAGGATTACATAAACGGGTGAAAGGCGGTAGTACAGACTTTGCCTTCTCAAGTTTTGCCGAGGCAAAAAAATCCGGAATATACAAATATTGCGATGCGGTAAGCAAAGGCCTTATTAAAGGTCGGATTAAAAGCATGTCTCCGCAATTTTCTATGGAAGGAAACGGCAAATTGATCGCCTTGATTGATAAGATCAAGGAATTGAAATTTTCTGGTAATGACGATGCTGCTTATGAACTTATGTCAGAGGCGGTTAAGAAAATTAGTGCGTTCGGACCATTTGCTCAGGAAAAGTATAAAGGAAATACGGGAATGATGGAATTTTCTGACATTCCTGTAACTGATGAAACTGAAGTCACAAATACGTTACGCGGAATATATGATCTAGACAAAACCGGAAAATATACCAAGGAAGATGTAATATCTATATTGAACGCCATTAAGCCGGGTGAATGGGAAATATCGGGGTGGAATTTTGCCAAGACCAAAAAGGCTGTCACTGCAGAGGAAAAAGAAGATGAAACCCCGGATGGCCAGGGATATGATTCTGATGCCGGCACTAATGAATTGGCTGCCGTGCCCAGTGAGGATGACGTTATAAAGGCAAATGCCAAGGAATCCATCGGATCAGAAATGTCATTCCTGGATGCAACGGAAGACCTTATGGGAAAGGTCACATCTTCATTGAATACGTCCAGCAGCATGGAAGCGGTTAAACATGATCTGAACTTGGCAATAAATGCTATTAAAGTCACTGATGTGACTGATCAGCAGATGATGAATAAGCTGACATCATCAATAAAGAATATAAATGCGGATAATCCTGCGGACTGGGTAGAGACTGCCAGCGATATGATCGATAATGCCCACCGGGCGGCAGAATTCATCCAGGGAGAAGACGATACATTCAGCATTGATTCTATAGCGGCGGCAGTTAACTTTTCCGCCGGAAATAAGCAGAAGAACACGCTGAAAGCGGAAATACGTAATTACATAAATGGGAATGTGGAAGGAAAGGGAATTCCGGACACTAAAAAGATAAATGACCTTTCTGATAAATGCACCGATATCATATTCGCCCTGGCCAGGATAGGCGATAGTAATGCGTCTGCTTTTGGATCTTTAGATGTCGGGGTTAATGGTAAAATATTTAATGCTGTCAATCTTAAAACGGCATATCAAAATTATGCCAAGAAATCCGGAGAAACTATAGCCATAAAGGACGTATCCATAAAGGCAGCCTGCGATTTTCTGGCTGGAGGAGATGGACATGCCGGGACGCTTTCTGGAATAGTATCATCGTTGACTGGATTGAAATCTATAGAGAATGCCGGCATTAAACGGGCAACCTCTAAACCCGTTGTAAATTATCCATATGATGAAAAAACCCGAACCCCTGCTGATGAAGCGGTAGCTGATTTTTGCACATATAATTTGGAAGATGTCGATTCCGCATCTTCTCTGGTTAGCAAAATGTTCGCCGCCTTTTCAAATGATGCGGTAGAGACTAAACTTGACCGGGTGTATAATAATGTTCCTGATGCAGTTCTTAAAACTGATGCCATCACCGGGGTAAGTGATGTGGGAAAACTTACGAAAGAAGCCGTTTCATTAACAGAAAAATATCTGAGCTATGCGAACTCCAAAGCAGGTAAGTATGATGAAGCGACCGCATGGATAAATGATGTGTATTCTGGAGTATACACGGTGGAATCTACATTTAAGGCCACCGAAGTTACCGGAAGCGAATCATTGCTATATATGTATAACGGTGAGCAAATAGATTTACTCCGGGTCAAGAATATGCTGCTTGATTTAAAATATCTTGCCGCTAGTTATAATGAGCTTGGCATTAAACTTTCCGCTAATACGACGAATGTAGAAAAGGCCAATGCAAAGGGAATTGAGAATCCGTATTTTGATTCAATCATTGAAAAATTCATCACGTTGTGCGATACTCCTGAACAGCTGTCCGATCCCTCATCGAAAAGGGTAATTGATGATGTGTTCAGAAACATATTATCTAACCCGATGTCTTATCTGGTTAATTTAAATACGATGCTCATTACTCTGTTCGCGTATTATAAGCGAATAGAATCAAGGTCGAATGAATCCATAGAATCGCCCTCTTATATGACCGGAAGTAAATCAGGAATGGGCAATAAACGCATAGCTGTGCGGAAATCAGAATATGACAGCACGGTGAAAAGCTATATCGATACGGTAAATATCGCGGATGCGGTTTGCAATAGCCGAATATATAGCGAAACATATGCGGGCCAGGGGGACATTAAAAAACTGGCGGCTCAATATGAAGCCGTGTATGACAAATATTTGAAAGGAGAGCCAGGAATTTCAGACGAATCCGCTGCGGAAGCAATTGAATTCCTCATAATGGATGTATCGACGAAGGTGAAGAACTCAATTAAAAATTTCAGCCCGTCTGATGTTACCGATGTCCTGTCGGCTAATATACGCAGATTTAAAAATTCTGCGCCTAATAAGGAAAACATAAAAAATACGGAAAAACTTGCAGAACTGTTTTTTAACCTTAAACAGATAGACGGCAACACCGAACAGGGAACCTCCCGTTCGAAGGATTTTGCCGATGCTATCAGCGAAAGTAACAGATCAAATAATTCACCTGCTAAGTCGGCGATAAGTGCTCTGACTAATTACGGGGAACTGTTTGAACTTGCAAATAAGATAAAAGTAAGTAAAAAATATAAAGAAGAATTGGGAAGCAATCCAGAAAAAGCAGTGCGCGATGCGCTTGATACATATCGTCATTATAAGGAAAATCACGATGTCGCTAAAGGAGTGATAACAAACGCATTGGAAACCCTTATATTAAACTCCGGCCATGGATTGGCGGATTCAAAATCCAAAAGTATTTCTGGAGAAAACAACGATTATTTGAAAGAAATGGCAAACTATCTAAAGGAATTATCCAATGTCGATCGGTCTGCCTATAAAGAATTCATATCATCAGTTGATGCTTCGGAGAAAGACGGAATTAAGCCAAAGGATGTTTCTTCCGCAGTATCCACGGTAAATGAGCGTAGGCCCATTGCAGCTGATCTGCAGACAATAGTAGATAAGATATATGGCAATGTTAATAAAGGAGTTATAAAATATACCGTAGACAATCTTGACGCTGATATAAGCGCGATGGGCGTATCTGATGAAACGGGTAACAACATTAATGACGCTGCGATAGACTCGTCTTTTTACACCATAATATCGATGCTTAAAAAGGCGGCTATGTCAAAGGCTACGGTGGAAGTCAAGAATGTATGTGCCGCTCTAGTAGGCCACATTGATCATTCTAATGTTTCCCTATACAAGAAAGAAATCCTTGACTATTATGTATGGCGAATGAACGGGTTTAAATCTGAATTTCCACCCAGCCGTCTTTCTCATTTAAGTGCAAATACAACCGCGTTGGGAGATTTGTATAACATGATAAGATCGGATTTGGTGCGTGCGCATGATTCGGGAAACACCAGGCTTACTGATAAATTGGCCGCGTTGCTTGATGAAACGCCGGCCTTTGCCGATCTTAATGAGACCGAGCGGTCAGAACCCGTTAATAAGAGCTCTCTTGCTGCATCTAGAACTGCGTGGTCAGCGAAGCAAAAAGTAATGACTGCTGCCAGCGAAGATGCAAAGAACATAAAAACAATAGAAACCGCTTTCTCAAGGATGAATAAGACAACCCCCCATCCTAATAAAGCAACCCTGTATCAATATATAATGGATATGCTTAATGATACCGAGGCAGGAAGACGGCTATACAATCAGATCATGAAATCTTACCCTGACGTTGTGGAAGAGCAGATTAAAAAATATAAGTAAAATGTAATGATTTAATTAAGATCCGGGTGTAATATCCCGGATCTTTTTGTATATGATTTTTCTCTGCCGAGATAGAACAGGCCTCTTAAAGTGATGATACTAATATTCGTTCGCAAGATCGTATAAACTAGTTATTGAAATGAAACGGAAAACATAAATGGACCAGGCACTTTCTGACATGATGGCGTTTTTTGAAAAGAAGCAAAATGAATCCGGCGAACCCGCCATTTCTCCGGAAGACATAAAGAACAAAATAATTCATATCGGCAATTGTTCGAAAAGCGTCGACACTATGTCCAGCAGGGCGGATGAACTGATTTCTTATATAAAAACCAGCAATCTAGAAAACGATGTTAAAGATGCTGAAGATATAATAACCGCAATGGAACAACTAAAGAATAGACAGGATTCTATATACAATAAGGTTATATCAACAGATGAAACTGCCATGCCTGAAAAGGATAACGATAACACGATTTCAGATTATGAAACCGAATGCATCCAGCTATCTAATTCTTTTGCAATGAAATTGCAAAAACTTAAGGCTATATATCGAAAGGTAGAACAGGAAAATAAGATTATTGAGGAAAATTGGGATGTCCAGCAAAAAACTCCATCATCTGGTAATGAGAAGCCCTCCGATAATGATGCCGATGAAAGTGAAGGAAAAGGAAACGGAGAACCATTTGATCAGGCGACTCTTGATGCCATAATTGGGGATACTACTTCATTGGCATCAGGAGTATCTGATGAAGCTGACATTAGAGATGAACTTAGGGAAGGCATAACTAAATGGTTTTCAGATAACGAATCTCTTGGTGGAATGTCAGATTTAGCACGGAATATTCTGAATGGAAGCGATTCCAAGAATATGAAGGTCATGCTGTCAGACCTGAAAACAGGGAATCCTGATATGTATGAAAAATATGTGCAGTCAACGAAGGGGGCATATATTCCTATCGGGGACATGATACGTAATAATATGCAAGATGGATATGCATCTGCGATAAATGTTCTTGCCATGATTGTTCCTGATATGGCAAAAAAGATGAATGAAAAGATGGAATATTCATCGATTAAAGATATCCTTTCAGGATTCTGTTCATTCGTTAAAACGGCGTCATCAAATTCTACCCTGCGATTTTATTCGGGTGCGGTATTTTCTATTGTAAGTTATCTGAAGGCCAACGGGATCAATCCGCCATCCGTAGTCGATGCAATGAATATATACACATCAATTGGATCCGGGGAGGCAGATGCAGAAGAGATAGCAAAGGTTTCCCTTACCCGGGCAGTGTCTGGGACGCTTGCCAGGAATTCTTTCATAATTGAAGCGCTTACCGAGAATGGAATAGACATCGGAATAACGGCAGTTCCTGATACCGTTGCATCTAAATCAGTGCAGAATGCATATACCATGATGACTGGCATAATATATAGGATGTATGAGGGCGATATTGAACCGGTTGTCAAATCATATGTGAATGCGTATCGGAGACTTGAGACGTCTAACAAAGATTTTCTAGAACGGATTAAAACATTAGAGCAATCAGGAAATGAATCCGGATTTTATAACATGTTAGAAACATTTCGTAATGAAAAGACAATTAATCTTGATATGCGGGATGCTGAACTTAACAAAAAGGCATATAAAAATTCTGAATCCATCGCATTATGGAATGCAATAGTCCAATGCATGAGTGGTATGAGTGAAAAATACGGGAAAGACTATGATGAAACATTGGTTAATGAAGCATTCGACCGAATATCTTCTCGTGGATATGGCGCATATAATGAAGATGTTATAAATGGTGTATGTGAAGACATGTTCAATTCGAAAAAACCCGTCGTAAATGATGACAAAAATACGGTTAGCCATACTTCTGGATCAGGAAAGACTGGAAATGCATATATTCCTTTTGGATACGGACTTAGCAAATCTCATGTAGAAATGGGTAAACCATATACGGAAGTGTTCGGAATGCCTTATATAAATATCAGGCATCCAATATTTAAAACGATAGCAATGAAATATACCGAATCATTTAAGCGTAGCGAATCCAGACTTGAATCAAAAGATAATCCTGAATTGAAGAAACGTGTTAAAATGATAAAGACCCGCGCAGATAAGGCAGAGGCCCAGCTTAAAGCAGAAATAAAAAAGGGTAGCTTAATGAGTCATATGTTCAGCGATGCTAAGGATAAGACTACTCAGGTTTCTGGAGAAAAGCGGGATCTTCTTACCAGAATAGATGACAAGCTTAGAAAAGTCACTTCCGTAATAAGCAATGGAATGACGACTAAGAACATCCTTGATCTTATAAAGATGGCGATTGATGGTGACGAGATTCCTGTTTCCAGGAACACTCTAGTGGTACGTGCTACTCCGGAGACTGGATATAAGAACAATCCTATGATATCTACAGAAACAAATGACACGTTTGCGTTTATAAGTGTGGAAAATCCTATTAAACCTGAAAAGAACGCGGCGGTGTCTAAAAAATATCTTAAACAATTCTATAATATAATTAATCCTCTGGATAATGCCGATGAATATATAGCATGCGGGGCATTCTCTCCTTCAATGACGGATGGTTCTGGTGCGGATGATATGATTCGTGCTCAGATGCTTAGCGTATCGCATGGACTAGTAGATGCTGGAAGTGTTCCTGAATCTGCAGTGAATCTTTTTCGGCGTGACATAATGGAGCATGATGGATATCCTTACACTTATGTATTGGTTAGCGATGACGGCGCCGGACGGAATTCCGAGGGGATAGGACGGCAAAATGATACATATAAGATAACTAAACGTCTACCGCTTGGATTGACCTGGATGAAGACTGGTTCTAGCCTTGTTGCTATACATGTAAAGGGAAATGGAATGGATGGGCTTTTCGTCATGGAAAAGCGCGATGCGGATGTGTTGTTCGAATGATGATTGAGGGCAGTATGAATAAATATGACGTGTTTGTTGAAAGTATATCACGGCTTGGCCTTCAGGAAAATACCGTCGCCGCGATGCGTGGATTGTTTGAGGCATGTTTCCCTAATGTTCTTACTGAAGCTACCATGGCTCAGCTCGCTGCACCAGTAGATGAGCTTAGAAAACTAAGAAGCAAATCGTTGACGTTTCATTTCACCGACCTCACCATGAGCAAGGATGGACAGGCGGTTGTTCATTTTATCGTTCCATCCCAGACTAAAGGCGGATCAGTTAATTATGATGTATATATAGAGTTTATTCCTCCGAAAGGAACGCTATTCAGCATGGCGCAGGGGACAATGCGGCCCGCGCAAAAGATCGCTCTTCTTAAATCATGTAATGTGAAGGTTTTTTGCACATGCCAGGATTTAAATTGGCATGGAATGAAATATAATCTTAAACACGTCTATGATAGTTATCTTGAAGGATACGAATCATCGGAAGGAATTCCTCCTGGAGGAGAAGATATCGCGCCTAATGTCAGGGATCCTCACCGGCATAACCGTGTATGTAAGCATCTCATTGCAGCATTTAAGGCGGTGCTTACTAACTGGACGTCAATAATAAAAGCTGCGAAAACATACCATGTTCCGCCATCGAAGGCTCATGCCATATCAGAAGAATCCGTTCCTGAACCAGGAATGGAGCCATAGTTCATTCGGGATTTTCCAAATATATGATGTCGTAAGTATTTTAGAGATCATTTCATTCAGGAATTCACATCACCGGACTAAAGTATGGAAATTGTATTCCGCAGATCTTATAAACTATACCTGAATGCTTCTTAAAGTTATATGGCTGACGTAAAAATAAAAGATAATGATGCCAGAGCGCTGATGAGTTATTTGCTCAATAACGATTCAGTGAACGTCGCTAAATTAGTGAATGTGTATATGGAATCTGCGTATAGTTCATATAGTAATGAGAAGACCCAGGCCATCATGGAAGGGATTTCGATACGCAGGAATGCGTAATCGGGGGATGCCGGTATGAGTAATGAATTAATAGGAATACCCAATTTTTCAGACAGCAAGGTATATGTCGGGGAAAGAAAGGATATTTTTGGAAATACAGTTAAACGTCTTATACTGGAAGGCTCGGCAATAGTATGCGATGAGCCGGGAATAAATGGCCGTTCTTATCCGATAGAAATCATATCAAGGGAAGTTGCAAAGCTTAACCGGACAAAGGTATCAAAGGGCAGACTTGCCGGAGAGCTTAATCATCCAAGGATAGATTCAGAGGCAAATCCGAAGGATTATCCTATATTTGAGATGAACTTGTCCAAGACGTGCGCGTTGATTGAGGAATTGCGTATGGATGGGAAAAATCTGTACTGCCGCATGGTAGTGGCAGAAGACACGGATGCCGGGCGTAATCTTGCCGGAATGATAAAGATAGGATATGTTCCTGGATATTCTCTTAGGGGTGCAGGATCCACTATTCCGTGTGGGAATTATGAAGAGATCACCGATGATTACATAATGATAACCGTGGATGTGGTGGGAAATCCGTCATTTGATGATAAGGCGTTGATAACCAGCCATTATGAATCTACGGAAGGAAAAAGGATGCCGCATAAGGCTCTTGTAGAATGCATAAATAATTATGGCAGGGAGATTGTTCTTAACCGTAATATAGATTTTAGGACTGACCATTATAAGCGTTATAATGCAGGTTCGCTAGTTAACTATTTTAGAAGCAGAGGATAATATGCAGCTGTCGGAAATATTGAGCGAAAAGGAACTTGGGACAATTCCTGCTGATATAGCGGTAAAGATAGAGTCCGCCTGTAATAAGCACATAGCTGATTATGATGCCAAAGGAGATCGAAAATTCGGTTCTTTGGTAGAGGCGGTGTCCGGTCAGTTTAATGAACTTGTGAATACCGCCGTAAAGAAGAAACTTGACGGAATGGAAGAGAATACGGTTAATGGTAAATTGTTTGAGGCGTTACAAAAGATAGTTAATGTACTGGAAGAATGCCAGATAGAAACAAGCCAAGTTAAGGAAGCTAAAAAGGCAGTTGAGAAGCTCAAAGGAGATGTACAGGATAAAATCGTTGATTATAAACGGGCAATGAAAGAACTCATGTATGCCAAGATAGCAGATAAGGTTTTGCGGGAGACAAACGGATATAAACCAGAGCTTCAACAGAAGGCGGTGGAATATTTTACTAATCCAACGCTTAATCTGAATCTAGATGACATGAAGAGAGAGGATATCATTAATTTCATTAATGGAGTAGAGGATGACAAGATCTCCGATAGCGAATTCAGTGGAATCGGTGAGACAAAACCACCCAGCCAGATAGACATGACGGAATTAAACGAAATTGCTAATAGTCTTGCCATGGATGATATTGAGGAAAATGGCCTTGATAATTATAGGAAACGAAACATGGCAGTAAATGATGTCCGCTATCCGATAGGTGGAATGCTTACCGGAGGCAAAAAAATTGCTCGCTCTCCAAAGGTGGCGGGTGTAGGATCAACTACTGCTGCATTTGAAGCTCTTGGAAATGGGCTTTCTCAGAACAAAGTATTCAATAGCCCGGATGTTACCCCTGAAATGCTTAATGCACCGACTTCGCTTAATCAGGAATCTGATGATGATGTCTCCCAGGCCATGTCCATGTTGAATACGATGAATGGATTCATTTGATGAAATTAAAAATCCCCGGACACCGGGGATTTTTCTTTTTCAAAAAGAGAAATCTGCAGATGCCCGGACCTTTAGATAAGGCTCGCCGTCATATCCTGCGCCAACATATCCTCTGAACGGTCCTACATAAAGGCCTATGCCTGCATCACCTTCATTTATTTCTGATGGGTCCCACTTTCCTTCACCGGCAATAAATAATGGGCCAAGGCATGTCCATTCAACTATTCCACCGATAGCATCGCTTATTTCCCCATCTGAACGTGCTTTCACATGTACAAATAGTTCCGCTTTTCCTTTTCTAATGTTCGCTGTTTTAATTGACTGCGTGGATCCGCTATCTTTTTTGGTAATTTCTTCATAAGATGCATCCATTTCCGTATGGTCATTTTTTTCGGATGCCTTCTTATTTAGAATGGCGATAGAATCTTTTAAACCAGACATTTCCTTTTTATATTCATCTGTTGATTCTGATTGCTCTACATATACCTCTCGTATACTATCTTTATATATAGTGCGTATGATTACCTTGGCGTTTTTTTCTGACGCAGATTTGCTTTCTGATGATGAATCCTTTGAATATGAAGATACCATGGCAGCACTGTCCAATGTCTTCTGAAGGGTATTGATCATGATCTTATTTGAATATAGTACGGCAGTTACTGAATCTCGGTATGTTGATGAATTATTTTCATATTCATTCCGCTGATTTACTGAAGCCATCGAAATTACTATAATGACAATTGCCAATATACCGCATATCACCCATGGGGCATATTTTTTAGCCGTTTCCATTAGGTCCTCCAGTTTCCTGATTGCTGTCCGATTCCTGGGTTCCGTCAGATGAACTGTTATCTGAATTCATTAAGGAATTAGGTCCAACTCCCTTTATATCTTTAACGGCATTAACCACTTTCTTTCCGAAATACAATCCTGCCGTAGTCATCGCCACGGCAAGATCATTGGCCGTGATTGATCCCATGCTGCAAGTAGCCAGTTTATAAAGAAATATATAAAATGCTAGATTAGTAAGAGATAGATTTCCTTGGACATCAGTAAGCTTGAAAAATGCCAGGATACTTTTGAAGATATTGCGTATTTTTCTCATTATATGCCTTATGCTTTGATTTCATAGTAGTTTATCGTTCGAATTTTTTGTGAGTAAAAATATATTTTACCATAGTAATCCTATATAAAGGAGAATATCATATGGCTACATATCTCAATCTTGAAACAGGTAGAGAAGAGCGGGTAGTAGAGGAATCGCATGAATTGATTCCTCAACGAATAGACAAGTTCGAAGTATTTTTTAAAGCGGCTAATCCAGAGGATGATCATGTGTATAGTAATCTAGATTTTAATTCTCTCCATATGCTTACCTATAGTGCTAGAGAAGAAGTCAATGAAAAAAATCATCATCTCATACTCATTGTATCCGTAGATATTACGGGAATTGCGATGCAATTGCGAGAAATGCTTGATCAATATGGTTCAGATCATCCACTTACAATAATAGTACGTCATTATGCCATGGATGGATATGGAACCTTCGATGAAGAATATGATATTGATAGAATTGATGGCTATATTGGGCCAGCATATGCATATAATCTAGACAGTGATGAAACTAAGGAAAAATATGCTGAAGCAGAACTAACCCTGAACATAGTTCGCCACCGATATGCATATAATAAGGAATCGGAAAAGTCCCGGAAAAATACATGCCGATGAATTGGCTCATTGGAACTAATGCCTAGATATATCCTGAAGGTAGTTCATGAAAAGCAAATACGACGAACTGTGGAAAATTCCGGAAGACACCCTTAGCCTGGCATCGGATTATGACATTACGCCTGAAAATAATGATGCCGATATTTCGGACATGAATTATCTATCAGTAAATTCATCAGGTAAAGTAAACTATGCCGAGATAAAATATGAGATTCCAAAAGATGCTAAGCAGATACTGGATTCTAATGTAGAATATGGAATGTATTCAATATCCGAAGCTGACAAGGTGCTTAAGGATAATGTAAAATATATTAGCCTTCGGTATATATGCCGTAATTTAAACCGGACGGTAGAATGGGTGAATGACCGTGACATATTGCATAATCTTTTTTACATGATAGACAGAAACGGAGACCGTTTATATAGAGAGGATGATGTCATTGGCAGGTGTGATTTTCTTCATCTAGAATTCCGCCGTATGGATCTTCCGTTTTCAATATTTAACCGTATTGATGCTGCTGAATATCTTGGTATGTCTCAGGAGGAGTTTGAGTCTGCTTTGCATGACATTCCGAGTAAAGAGCAATATGCTGAAGGCGGGGAACATTTCAGCGTATATTACAAAAAAGATCTTGATTCATATTATAGGCATCATTTTTTCATAAACATGCTGGCTAAATCAGGAGCCACAATTTCATATGAAGACGTATGTGACGTGTTCGGAGTGCGGAGCATTCACTTAAAGGAATTTCTGCTGACGCATGCTCCGCAGAAAATGAAAACCAACGATGGATATTTGACCGATAGGTATTCATCTGAAAGCATCCGGGAATATATGGATGCTCATCCAGGAGATAGATCTATATACCGTCCTCTAGGGAAAATAGTGTCGAGCGATATAGCTAGAATATATATAATGGCAGAAAGAAAGGAGTGGCTTACCGCCAGATATGAGAAAAAGATTTTAAAACCGGTGAAGACGGCATCAGGGGCCAGAATACGGACAGACCGGGGGTTTACCATGTTTCTAATATCGGACCTTGATGATTATATTTACAATAGGGAAACCGGAGAGGCATATGGACTTGGAAAGGAATTTATCCGCAGATCGCATATCAAGAATAGATATGGGGTGAATGATAAATGGATTGACACATATGTAAAGAATAGTTCCGACGTCCATATAAAAGTGTCTCCCGGAAATGTCATGACATGGGATACATATCATGTATCAAACCGTCGGGACATCATAACGGGAATAGATGCCGTTGATGTAGAAGCTTTGATAAAGAACGGACATTTTATTGACATAACTAAAGAATATGTCAGAAAAAAATTGAAAATTGACCAGGAAGAAAACGCAAAGAAGTATAAGATAGGAAAGTTTGCCATTTTGGCAATGCATAAGAAATACGTGGATTCTAAACGGAAAAGCCCGTATCAGTATAATGAAGTCACGGATGATGACATATCCCTTGCACTGGATACTAAAATAAATGAGGAACGGCTTATAATGCAGGAAAAACGCCGTGTTATTTCAAAGATACGTAAAGAATCCCTGCAACATGATAATAAGATGCGAACTATACTGGGGCTTAATCCTACGTCAGGAAACGCTACGTCTAAAAAAGAGATACTTCGCGAAATGAATTCTCCTCAGATTTTTAGATGCGTATATAAAAGGGGAAAGTCTAATATATATAAAAGATTTAATCCTCCATATGAGACATATGACTATATATCTGTTGTGGATCATTTTTTCACAAGAAAGTCAGCGATAAGTAAGACATCGCTAATCATGAAGGCTATGAAATCAGGTATGATGAAGATGGAAGATATTGCATTCACCTGCTATCCGGGATGGTTTTTGTTCATGGATAATTATTCATGCATAACGGATCTGATGTTCAAAGATAGGTTGAATGCCCTTCCTAGCGATATAGGACTTGTCGGTGCATATGGATGGAAGTCTATTACTCCCGACGGTGACTGGAGGAACCTAGATGACACATATGGATGTTATGACGCGTTTTCTTCTAAATCCGGGATTTCTAAAAAAATCATAGGGAAATCCGGATGTGGAGGAACACGGGAAGTCCGCATAATAGGCGGGCCTTTCATTGCCATTAGGGCCAGCATGGTTCCGGATGCGTTACGGCTTAAAATACTTGATGGCTATATAGCAGGTGACGATCATATAGGAGCAGTGCTTTCAATGTTTTGCTATGAATGCAGAAAAAAAGTGTGCGTAATAGATGCTTCATCAATGTGCTGTTCTGATTATTTAGGTTATGTCGGTGAAGATGACTGGAAAGATGACCAGATAGAATTCGTTATGCGGTGGCAGGCACAAATTAAGAAGATTTCTACCGCACCGGCATTATAAACTATGATTGATTAGACTATAAAAGTCGGAGTTCGATGCATGAATACCACATCTATGTCATATGTGAGCACTGAAAGCGGACCTGTTGTTCCAGCCAAGTCCATTCCAATAAAAATGATGAAGAATATCATTGCAGATATCCAGGGAAAACATTGCCGAGGAGAATCTAGGACGGATTGGGGAGATCTGGCAAAGAAATTCAATAAAGATGCCGGACCGCATGAATATACGACTATACAGGATATACTTAAAAAGGCGCTAACTGAAGCAGCGGCAGGATCGGTTGGCCAGTCTTTGTTCCGCATGGATTTGGGAAATGTGGTGTGCGATTCGGCGCATGCCAAGTTCAAGATGAACAGGAAAAATCATTCGGTTGTGGTGGATTTGTTATATCCAAATTCTAACGGAAATATAACAATGAGATTTAACGTCGATGATGTCGGTGAAAAAATGTTCGAACTGTCATTGGATAGCGAACATTATATAAATGGATTTGGTCGAACTCTCATAGCGTGTTGTGACAACGCCATAACGGATGCTGAAAATATGACCGAAGAACCTGATATTTATGAGACCGAAAATGGATATGAACCTTTAATGGCATCAGATATGCGTGATTTGCGAGATATGGCGAAACAGCTAATGGAGGCCGATTTCGGAGCGGAAGACTTTGCCGCGGCTCCGTCGGATCCGTCTGGCGCAGTTCCTTCTCCGGATGCCGGGTCAGCTCCTGCTCAAGGAGGAGATCCGTCGACTGTATCATCCGCTGGAACGGGAAAATCGGAAATAGGTGGCGATCTAGAACGTGACGACGATGTCGTTAATTTTGCGGATGAATGTCGTGCGAATCTTAACACGGAGACTTCTCTGGATACCAGTCAGAATGGAAGTTTTAATCGGTTCACCGATATTCTAGGAAGCAAGATGGCTAATGCCACTAGGAAAGCTTCTTCAGGTGTAATTCTTACCGGAAAGCAGATAGTCAATGGAACCATGGGAATAGCCACTACAATGAGTGCGGATGAACGGATATCTACTTTCCAGGAATATTATGATCAATTCAAGGGAGAGCTGACTAAAAAGGAAATGGATGCTTTCCTTTGGTGGCTAGAAAATAATGATTGCCATTCTGCTTTGGAATTTGAGGCGTGGTTAAGAGGAAATCCAACAATGCGGGCATTGAAAGAACGTAAAGATGCCGAAAAGGGAATATCTAATTCAGGAAATAATCAGGCGGAAAACATGGATGCCCTTAGTCTTCCTTCTGATAACCAGGAGATTTCAGGCACGGGAGAAGGGCAATCTTCGGGCGGAGATATGTCCAGTTTTGATGGAGGATTTAACGAAGAACCTTCTGGGAATATCCCCGAATCAACGGCTTCTAATATTGGAGGAGTCGGATCTATTGCAAGTGGGATAAGTGATGAGCTTAATATTAATGGAGAGCAAAATCCAGAAGAACCTAAATCAGAAGAAACCCTGCAGGGAGGGACTAAAGTATGACCGGAGACGACATAATAATAAAGCCCACTCCGCTAAGTAGCGGAAGACCTGTTGAAAGCGATCTGGCCGCATTGACTGGAATTGATCAGGGAACCGTATCGGCTAAACTTGATGCGGAAGTGCGCAAACAGACAGAGGATAGAATGATGAATCCTACGGCATATACATTGGTTAATGATCCATATGATGTGCAACGTTCTGCAGCAGAGACGGTAAAAGAACAATTAATTAATCCTCAATATGATATAAAGCCTGATAGTGAGATGACGGACGAACAGGCTCAGGGATCAGATGCATTCAGCGCAGGAGAAATGTCCGACATTGATGATGTAGCACAGATGGCGAACAGCATTTATCCAGATGATGCAGATGATAATGCAGCATCTATCATAAATGATGATTTTTATACCGGACATGGTAAATCGCCTGATGATACGGCAGGATCGGTAAATAGTAATTCAGATATGACTAATACGTCATTGGACATGATTAATTCTATCCAGCCGGAAGCTCAGCCTTCGGGATATCAATCTTCCGAGGATGAGGCATCCGACACGGTTCTTCCTCCTGAAGAATCTGAGCAGAATACATCCGAAGAAGGGGAAGCTTCTGTTCCGGATACCATATGATTTTTGCGAGGTGCGAATATGTCTTTTAATGAAATTCCCGGGCATGAAGTCTTTGAATCTGTAATGAACGAGGTGACTCAAGATGTACCAGATGATACAGATGATATGTCTCCAGTGGATGGATTCCAGATAGATGATGGAAATGATAACCCATTTGATGAGCATTTTAAACTGTTCATAAAAAATCCTGAAAAGATAGATGACTCCATGCTTGATGAACTTGGAAAACTGATTGACGGAAAATACAGCGATGACTTCAGGGATATGAGACGGATTGTATCAAAACCCGATACAGTGGAACAACTTAAAAGCGCAGATATGGTAGAATATATAACATATGATGGAAACCCAGTAGGTGTGCTCACAGTTACGGATCCTACCGTGGAGAATTATATGAATATTATTCCACGCGATACCTATTCAATGCATAGCGCATACAATCTTGATAATAGGGTTGAGGTTGAATATTTTGTTGTTGCATCGGAATACGATGAGTATCCAATAGCCGAGGAACTATCGAGCCATCTTATAGAGCAAAAAATATCAACATTTCTTGTATGTCCGGCTGATGACGACACTACTATAAATCTCATGAATAAAGTACATTATAAATATATAAAGACCTTCCGTACGGATTCCGTGGATTATGACGTAAATCTATACGTCAATGGATAAAAATATAATTTAAATTAAAATGGAAGGAATTTAATATGAATAACGAAGAGTATTTTGGGAACAATCAGCAGCCATATTATCCTCAGCAAATGTCAGCTCAAGCACTTCCAGGATATGGATATCCAATTCAGCAGCCAGGATATGCGCCTCAACAGCCGTATATCTCAGCAGCTCCGATGAACCCGATGCCACCGCAAGGTGGGTATGGACCAGGACAATATCAGCCACAACAGCAGCCTCAGATGCAACCGCCTAATGCGCCAATACCGTCCAGGAGATATTCTAATCCCCAGGAGGCATGGAACAGCTATAGTGGATCTATAGACGCTACGGAAAGTATAGATCAGATGAATAAGGTCCTTGACATGATAAATGGGAACTCCGACATTAATGCAGTCGATTCAAAGGCTAATATTAATGCCGTTCTATTAACAATGGATCATCTTTCTAAAATTTTAAAGACGCCAGAAGATTGGTTCCCAAAAGAGAAGAGCAATCTGGTTCCAACATTTAAACCTAGTCTATCAAAGCTGTCTGATGGACTTCAAGCATATATTAAAAAGCTATCCATTCTTTAAAATGTATTGAAAGGCGGAATTTCTTCCGCCTTTGCCATATATGGAGGAATGGCAAAAACTGTATAAACTAGTGATGACAATTGCCATGGCTAGTTATGTTTAAAGCTAAGAAAATAATAGGGTTTGATAAATATTCGACGTCATATACAGGAACTGCCACTGGAGCATATTTTTTAGGAACGATTATCATAGACGAAACAACCGGAAAACGGAAAACGGTTGCCGTGAGCATTGATGCAGTTAAATCTGCTGCGCATGGAAATACAGGCCCCACAGGGCCAACAGGGCCGACCGGTCCGTCAATAACAGGTGGAACCGGCCCGTCAGGCGAATCCATAACAGGACCAACGGGCCCGACAGGGCCAACAGGGCCGACCGGTCCGTCAATAACCGGTGGAACCGGCCCGTCAGGCGAATCCATAACAGGACCAACTGGCCCCACAGGGCCAACAGGGCCCACAGGTCCATCAATAACCGGT
>Ga0172381_10000415_pt1 | contig 51119 bp, 63 predicted proteins | sample Leawel6488metaG_FD_119754 | JGI IMG/M metagenome (GOLD analysis project Ga0172381, IMG submission 119754) | Leachate microbial communities from a municipal landfill in Southern Ontario, Canada - Leachate well 64-88 metaG | ecosystem: Engineered > Solid waste > Landfill > Unclassified | place... | reverse complement strand
GCCGTGTGTTTTTTTTCACGGGTTTTGAGAATAGCTCGGACCCGGCTCGGCTCGACCAGGGGCCGGATTGTAGCGGTGGTTCCGGGGGGGGGGCTTCGTGATGGGCAAGCGCGGACCCAAACCAACGCCGACACCGATTCTAAAACTGCGGCAGTCCTGGAGGGGCAAACAGAGAGGTCCCGATCCGAAGGTCGACCAGAAACGCCCTGCGTGCCCCAAACGCTTCATTACGCACGCAAAAACCGATGATGGTGAGGTCGTAAGACAAGTTGCAAAAAGGACTTGGGACCGGCTTGCTCCGATGCTGCACGAACAGGGGTTGCTCGTCGACAGTTACCGCGAGCCGTTCGAATGTCTCTGTGACTCCTATGGCCGGTTCGTCCTCGCGTGCCAGAAATGCGACGACGAGGATGGCATGGTGACCGAAACCGACAAGGGCAACGCCGTGCAAAGTCCGTGGGTGGCGATTCGCAAACAGATGTGGGAGCAGATCTACAAGGCGGCGACCTGCTTCGGCCTGACGCCGGCAGACCTCTCCGGCGTGCGGTCGGTCGAGAAGCCGACGATCGAGGACGGAAAAAAGAAGTTCTTCGGGGGGGCGGGCTGATGCACCAGCAAGGCAACCGCATATGTATCGATACGCACGGATACGAGCGAATTCAGCTTCTATATTCTGTCGACTCTCCAGACACAGTTCGTGAAAAGACTTTCGCTGTTACTGTCGTGCCAAACAAGCGTTTCATGATGGTGCCAGGACCTCGTTGTACGCCAGCATCAGCATCAGCATCATCATCAGCAGCAGCAGCAGCGGATCAGATCGTGATACTTGGTATTGTTAGCAGAAAGACGGATCTCCTGGGTAGGTATGTTTCAGCAAAAAGGAACATGTGGCGCCCCGTCAGAGAGCCGCCTGGGTTCGTTGTGAGAACGCGTTTGATCGGCGGAAGGTTCGTGGGTCTGAATACACTGTCACCAAACTGACAAATGAATAGCGGGTTCGGGTTGCCGGGTTGATCCCTCGGTGACTCGACGCAAGGTGAAAGACACAACGGCCGTACTGGGGCCAGTACCCTCAGTACGGCCGTTTTCTTTTGCGCCCGCAGATGTTTTTGAGAGTTCATGGTAGTAGCCACGAAAACACGGGGCAAGACGGTCAATCGCAGGCGGACGCTGGCGCCGAAGCGGTGGCGGTCCATCCTGTGTGACATCCCGGGCTATGACCCCTTCCGCGACGCCGAGGGCTGCTGGTTCGACGCGGACACGGCGGAGTATTACATTTCGTTCATCGAGACCTGCTGCACGCACATCGAGGGCCCCCTGGCGGGTCAACCCTTCCTCCTGGAGCGATGGGAGAAGGCCATCGTGGCGAACCTCTTCGGCTGGATGCGAAAGGACGCTCTCGGCCGCACGACCCGCCGTTACCGCCGCTGCCTGATCTATGTCCCTCGCAAGAACGGCAAGACGCCGCTGACCGCCTCGATCCACAACGCGATCTTCTTCCTCGACGGCGAGGCGGGCCAGATCAACAACATCGCCGCCGCGAGCCGAGACCAGGCGTCGAAGCTCTACAGGCATATCGTCGGGATGATCAACGCCGAGCCGGAGATGGCCAAGCGCTGCCAGCAATTCGCCACGACGCGATGCATCACGAAGCCCGACAACAGCGTGACCAAGGTCATCCCGGCCGATGAGAACGTGGCCCACGGTGACAATCCACACTTTCAGGCGATCGACGAGCTGCACGCCCAGCCGAATCCAAAGCTCTACAACGCCCTGACGAGTGCCATGGTGAGCATGAACCGGCTCCAGCCGTTGCTGCTGATGCTGACCACCGCCGACTACGACAGGCCGAGCGTGTGCAACGATGAATACAACTACGCGTGCAAGGTCCGCGACGGGATCGTGAGCGATTCGACCTATCTGCCGGTGATCTATGAGGCGATGCACAAGGACGCGCAGGGCCGGCCCGTCGAGGACGATTGGAATCGGGCGGATAGCTGGTACAAGGCGAACCCGAACATGGGCGTCAGTGTCAGCCGCGAGGAGTTGGCGACGCTGTACAAGCGGGCGAAAGAGGACATCTCCAAGGAAAACGAGTTCAAGCGGCTCCATCTGAACATCCGAACCCAGCAGGACCAGCGGGTGATTGCGATGGAGACCTGGGACGCCTGCCGGAGCGACATCGACTGGTCGATGTTCGCCGGACGCCCATGTTGGGCGGCGCTGGACATCGGGGCCCTGCGGGACTTCGTCTCGCTTGTGATCGGGTTCCCGGGCGAGACGGGCGAGCCCGTGACACTGGAGGTGGAGGATCTCAAGGGGGAAAAGAGGCAGATCGCGTTCACGCGGCGGGATTACTGGCTGCGGCACTTCTGCTGGCTCCCGGAAAAGCCGCCGACGCGGGACCCGCGCATGGAGGCCCAGATCGGCGCGTGGACCCGCCAGGGTCACATCCTCCGCACGCCGGGCAATGTGGTGGATTACGACCAGGTCGGGGCGGACATCGCCCGTTTGACGAAGCCATACGGCGTCGTGAGTATGGCCATCGACCAGGGCTTCCAGGGCATGCAGATCACGCAGGACCTTCAGCGGATCTTCGGCGAGACGCGGATCGTGGCCTTCCGCCAGGGCATCCTCTCGATGGCGGCTCCGTTCCGCGAGCTGATGCAACTCCTGATGCTGGGCCGGCTGCACCACGACGGCGATCCGGTCCTGCGGTGGATGGCCAGCAACGTCGCGGCGGAGACGCGGGGTGGGCTCATCAAACCCTCCAAGGATAAGAGCCCGGAGAAGATCGACGGGATCACCGCGGCGACGATGATGATCGGCATCGCGATGACCACGGCGGCGCCGAAGCAGAGCGTGTACGAAACGCGGGGGGTCCGAGAGATATGAGCCGACTGCGTGACAGAATCTCCGGCTGGATCGAGAAGCGGTTCAATCTCAAGAACCCGCCGCAGTGGTTCATCGACTATTTCGGAGGCGGTGAATCAACATCCGGGGTCAAGGTGGGTCACCAGTCGGCCCTGCACTACACGCCCTTCTGGGCTGCGGTGAGGATCATCTCGGGGACTTTGGGATCGCTGCCCTTCAAGACGTACGAGCGGCTCGATAGCGGCGGCAAGAAGCCCCAGCCAAACCACAGGGTCTATACGCTTCTGCACGAGCGGCCCAACGAGTACATGGATGCCGTGACGTTCCTGGAGAGCCGGATGGCGCACGTGCTGTGCTACGGCAACGGCTACGCCGAGATCCAGCGGGACGGCGCCGGCCGGCCGGTGGCCCTCTGGCCCCTGCTGCCCAACCGCACGAGCCGAAAGGCCGCCGCCGACGGCACGCTGCACTACGAGGTGCGGATCAGCGACAGCGGCGAGACAGTCCTTTTGCCCGATCGGGACGTCCTGCACATCAAGGGCCTTGGCTTCGACGGCTACACGGGCTACGACGTCGTGACCTACCACAAGGACGCGATCGGCTACGGGATCGCGGTCAAGGAGTTCGGGGCTCGCTTTTTCCAGAACGACGCGAACCCCGGCGGCGTGCTCGAATGTCCCGTCGTGATGAGCGATGCGGCGTTCAAGCGGCTGAAAGAATCGTGGAATGAGCGTCACACGGGCCTGTCCAACGCCCACCGCATGCAGATCCTGGAAGAGGGAACCAAGTGGAACAAGATCGGGATCGAGCCCGACAAGGCCCAGGCCCTGGAGGTGATGAAGTGGACGGTCGACGACTGTTCGCGGATCTTCCAGATCCCGCCGCACAAGCTCAGCTCGATGGAGTTTTCGAAATACAACAACGTCGAGCAGCTCCAGATCGATTTCGTCTGCACGACGATGCTCTACTGGTTCCGCAAGTGGGAGCAGGAGGTCAACTACAAGCTGTTCATGCCTGCCGAGCGGGGCCGCATGTTCTGCGAGATTTTGGCCGATGCCGCCCTGCGGGGCAATACGGAGGCCCGGACGGCCTTTTATGCCAGCGGCCGCCAGTGGGGTTACCTCTCGATCAATGACATCCGCGCCAAAGAAAATCTCAATCCCATCGGCCCCGCCGGCGACATGTACCTCGATCCGCTGAACATGGTTCCGGCCGGGACGCTGACGCCTCCGGCGAAAGAGGAGCCGCCGGTGAAGGACCCGGTTGACCCGATTGACCCCGTTGACCCGGCTGACGATCCGTCGCGGGCGGCACATCGGGGGCTTCTGGTCGCCCAGTGCCGGAGGATCGTGACAAAGCAGATCCGAGCGACGCGGGACAGGGCCTGCGGCGAGGCCTGGTGGCAGCGGCATCGCCAGTGGGCCTGCGAGGTACTGACCGGCGCCGTAACAGCCTACGCAGAGACGCGATCGCATCGGGCCGCCGAAGTCGCCGAGGTCCTCTCGGCCGTGACGGCCGAATGGTTTGTCGAGGATATGCCGCTGGGGGATGACTACGCCGAGGCGATCGCTGAGGACATCATGCAAAGAATGGGAGGCCATAATGGCTAAAGAGGCCGAAAAGACACAGATTCCCGACATCGAGCAGCGTCATCTTGCGTTTCCCGTCGAGATCCGCGTCGAGGGCGAGGGCAAGGCCAAGAAGCTCGTTGGCTACGCCGCGGTGTTCAACTCGGTCACCGACATCGGCTGGTTCCGCGAGCAGATCGAGCCGGGTTGCTTTTCCGACACGATCGAGGACGACGACATCCGGGGCTTGTTCAACCACGATTCGAACCTGATCCTGGGCCGCAACAAGGCCAAAACGCTGCGGCTCAAGGAGGATTCCAAGGGCCTGTGGTTCGAGATCGACGTTCCGGATACGCAGGTGGGCCGCGACACGCTGACCAGCGTCGAACGCGGCGACGTCAGCGGCTGCTCCTTCGCGTTCCAGACTCTCGCCGATGCGTGGGATTATTCCGACGAGGACAGTCCTTTTCGAACGCTCAAGAAGGTCCGGCTCTTCGACGTGGGGCCCGTGACCTATCCGGCCTATCCGGACACGAGCGTAGCCGCCCGATCGCTGGAAGCGGCGAAAAAGGCCCAGAAACCGGCAGAAACCAGAGAACAATTGTCGCAAACGCCGACCGCAGCGGCCGACGAGCCACGGGCCACGGGCCACGAGTCACCATCCGTCCCTCCCGAGCGGCAGCGTGCGATCGCGAGAAGCTGGCGGTCGCTCCAGAGGCGGAAGGATCGCAACGACGAGGTATTGAAGAAACTCAAGCAGGCCGAAGCCTGATGGGAAAGGCCCGGGCCGAGTCTCCGGGCGCGTGAAGTACAAAAAACGCAAGAAAACCAGGCTGCGAATGTGGCCAAAGGAGAAAACTCATGACGGTGTTGCAACTGAGAGAGCGGGTCGCCCAGGAGATCGAGGCCGCCCGCGAGATCAAGGACAAGTGCGAGGCCGAGGGCCGCGGCATGGACGAGGCCGAGGCCAACGAGTTCGACAAGCACATGAAGGAGTCCGAGCGGCTCGAACGCGAGGCCGAGCGGCAGGAGCGTCTCGAGGCCGCCGAGGCCCGCATGGCCAAGCCCCAGGAACGAAAAGTCGCCCCGGAACTCGCCGACGGCACCCGGATCGAAGTGAGCTCGGCCGGGCCACGTCTCTATCGCTTCGGCAACCTGCGGGCCTTCAAGGGCCCCAAGGCGGAGATCAACGCCTACCGCAGCGGCCGGTTCCTCGCGGCCACCCTCTTCGATCACGCCCCGTCGCGGCAGTGGTGCCGCGAACACGGGATCGAGATGCGGCAGGATATGGAGCGTGACAGCCGCGCCATGAGCGAGAGCATCAATACGGCCGGGGGCTTCATCGTGCCGGACGAGTTCGAGCAGACGATCATCGACCTCCGCGAACAGTACGGCGTGGCGCGCCAGCAGTTGCGGGTGAGCCCGATGGGCAGTGACCACAGCAACGAGCCGAAGAAGAGCGGCGGACTGACTGCCTACCCGGTCGGCGAGGGCACCGATATCACGGAGTCCGACCAGACCTGGGGCAACGTGGAGTTGACGGCCCGCAAATGGGGCGTCCTCACCCGGATCAGCACCGAACTCAGCGAGGATAGTCTGATCAACCTCGCGGATGATCTCGCCCAGGACGCAGCCCTGGCCTTTGCCACGGCGGAGGACAACGCCTGCATCGACGGCGACGGCACGGGCACCTACCACGGGATCGTGGGCATTCGCACCATGATGATCGACGGCAATCACACCGGCAGTTATGTCGACGGAAGCACCGGCAACGACAATTGGTCGGAAATCACGGACGCCCATCTGTTGTCGATCCAGGCGGTCATCAAGCCTGTCCAGGCTCGCCGCGGTGCGGCGTGGCATTGCTCGCCCTACGCCGCCGTGGCGGTGTTCGCTCGACTGTTGCGGGCGGCCAACGGCAACAATCAGCAGATCCTGGCAGGCGAGGCCCCGAAGTCCTACAACGGCTACCCCATCGTGGAATGGCCCTCGATGCCGGAGGACGACAGCTCCGCCGCGCTCAACAACAAGATCATGATCATTTTCGGCAATCTTCGAATGAGTTCGAAGATGGGCGTTCGCCGGGGGATCACGGTCCTCCGCCTGCTGGAGCGGTACGCCGAGAAGGACCAGATCGGCGTGCGCTTCACAGAGCGGTACACGATCAACCACCATTCGATCACCGGGGCGACCTCGACTGCCCGCGGCCCGATCTGCGGCTTCATGGGCGGCACGTAATCGGCCCGGTAGACAGGGGCGGGTGTGAAAGCCGCCCCTGCGCGGAATCACAAAACAAGAACCTCCATAAGGAGATCAGACATGAATCCTGAATTCAAGACCGTCCCCCTCTTCGAGGGACTGACGATGACCTCGGCCGGCACGGTGATCGGCGTCGTCGACACCGCCGGTTTCGATTTCCTGGCGATCGACCTGGTTGCCGGGACCGGCGCCGCCGCCCAGACGGCGGTGGCCGCCCTGGCACTGGCCGACAACGATACAGTCACGGCGCCATCCAGCATTACGGCCTACACGACGGTGGGCAATACGCCCATCACGCAGTTTGTGGCGGCCGCTGCGGCCAGCACGTCGGCGGGTTTTGTCCTGCCCGCTCTGAGCTCGAGCAAGCAGAACGTGTACCGCTTCAACGTCGATCTGCGGGGACGTAAGCGCTTCGTAGCGCTGTACTTCTCCCCGACGCTCCAGACCGTGGGCGTCTCGGCGAACGCACTGCTGTTCAAGGCCCACACGGACCCCGCGATGGGGACGGTGGCCACCTCCGCCGACGGAGCCCGATCGGTCGTCAGCGGCTGACAGGAAGAAAACCGTTCATCCGGCCGGTGCCCCCTCGGGCCCGGTCGGATGAAGCCTCTTCCATCGATGATGGATGATGGTTAAGTGATGAATTGAAGATGAACGGGAGTAAGACGATGAATAAACTGGAACGCACACAGGAAGCCATGATGCCATCTGCCGAATTGCGAAGGCGGGTCGACGCGATACCGTACTGGTATCACAAGATCGAGCTGCCGGGCGGCGTTGTGACGCCGGGCTGGGCCCCGATCGACGCCGAGCGGTACTCGATCCCACAGGATCTCACAGGCAAACGCGTGCTCGACATCGGGGCATGGGACGGCTACTGGACCTGGGAGGCCCTTCGTCGGGGCGCCAGAGAAGTTGTCGCGATCGACGATTTCAGCGACGGTCTGGGTGCGAACGTCGACCGCAGCAGACGATGGGAGACCTTCGACCTCTGCCGCGAGGCCTTCGGCTTCACACGACCCGTGGTGGCCGTGGAAGGGACAGGCGAGCTGGTAGGATGGGAAAATGCCGCTGGTCAACGCGTGCAGAGAGTTGAAAAGTCCGTCTACACACTTGACCCCGCCGCAGGCGGAAGGTTCGACGTGGTCTTCTTCTTCGGCACCATTTACCACCTGAAGCACCCGCTGCTGGCCCTGGAGAAGATCGCCTCGATCTGCGACGGCTCGATCTACGTCGAAACCGCCTCGCTCGATGAGTACTCCCCCTACCGCGGCGGGATCGGCAAGGGCTTCAACCAGAACGAGGCGGTGATGGAGTTCTATCCCGGCAACCAGTACGGGGGCAACGAGTCCAACTGGTGGGCCCCGACGCTCCAGTGTCTGGCCGGAATGATGATGTCGGTCGGCTTCAAGGACATCGAGTGCTGGCCGCTGACGGAGACTCCCAAGGATCTCTCTCAATGCCGCGGATTCGCATCGGGAACCAAGGACCCGGCCAAAGAGCCTGCCTGCCATCCGCCCGAGGTCGAGGCACAGGTCGATCCGGCGCGAATGAAGGTTGCGGCGGTGATGAGCGTGCCGCGGCTGGGCTTCATGGACAACATGAGCTGCGCCAGTTCGGCCCTGTGGCCGCTGGGCATTCCGCTGATCAATGTCCAGGGTGCCTTCTGGGGTCAGTGTCTGGAGCGGGGCCTCCAGCAGATGATCGACGCGGGGGTCGATGTGGTTCTCGCGATCGACTACGACACAGGATTCGCCAAGGCCGATGTCCAGGAGGTCTTGAGGCTGATGCACGCGCATCCCGAGGCTTCTGCCATTGTCCCTATCCAGTACGGCCGCAGCGGGTTGCCCCTGCTCATGAGCATGAGGACGCGCTCCGGCCAGCCGCGGGCCAATGTCCCCCTGGCGGAATTGAAGGAGCAAGAGACCTCTCCGATCGCCACGGGCCATTTCGGCCTGACGGCGATTCGCGTCGCCGACCTGTTGAAAGTCCCGCATCCCTGGTATTGGGATCAACCCAACTGCGACGGTCAGTGGGGCCCGGGCCGAATCGACGCGGATATCTATTTCTGGAAGAAGGTCGAGACCGCTGGTCTGAAAGTCCTGTCGGCCAATCGGGTGGTACTGGGCCATTTGGAACTCGTGATGAAGTTTCCGGACGAGAACCTCCAACCCATCTATCAGGTGCCGGGCGACTTCCACGACAGGGGTAAACCCGCGAACGCATGGAAATGAACTCGTAGGGGCGATGCACGCGTCACGCGTCGCCTTGCAGGAGAATGAATATGGCAACGAAACGAATTTGTCTCACGCGACTGTGGGACGGCCACCCGGCGGGCGAGATCGTGGAGGAGCAGGATTTCACGGTCGACAGCATGGTCCGCAAGGGCTACGGCACGGAAATCACTAGGCAGGAGCCGTCGCGGCCCCGGGCCAAATCCGGCAGAGGCCCAAAGGCCGAGACGGCGGACGCGAATCCGGTGGCCGAGACGGCCGACGCAACGCCGAAAACCCAATCGTAGGGGGCAGGTTTGAAACCTGCCCATCAGGAGACGACCGATGGCAGTGACGACGAACAACGTGAATGTGACGGCCCCTCGCAGCGCCTGTCTGGGCGGCATCACGCCCTGGCAGATCAACGCCTCCAGCGCCAACGCCTCGGGCTGTGAGGAGATTGTCGCAGCCCCCGGGGCCGCGTATGCCCTCGTTATCGAGCGGCTGATCATCTACATCGGAGCCGCCATTGACGTGACGATCGGCGAGGGCGAGGGCGCAGGCGGCGCCGTCGCGGCGGTCCTGATCGGTCCGTTGGGCGGAGCGGCGGGCACATACGTGCTCGACTGCCGCGAGCGGCCGATCCAGATGACGGCGAACAAGGCCCTGGTCTTCGACGCCAGTGACGCCGGGACGGTCTGCATCTACGCCGAGGGCTTCACACGGGCGTCATAAGAGAAAATGGCCCGGGCGACTGACGCTCGCCCCATGATGAACGGGAATAGAACGATGACTGAAAAACCGATCAAACTGAATCTCGGAAGCGGCGACAAGCCGCTCGATGGCTACATCAACCTGGACGCGAAGTACGGGGACAGTCTCTTCCCCATCGACACGAAGGAACCGATGCCGTGTGACACCTGCTCTCTCAAAGCTCCCGGTATCGCCGATGAGATCCGAGCCTCGCACGTGCTCGAGCATTTCGCGCACGGTCAGACGCAGGCGATTCTCAAACACTGGGTCTCCAAACTCAAGCCGGGCGGCGTCCTGAAGATCGCGGTCCCGGATTTCGAAAAGATCGCCCGCGAGTACCTCGCTAAGCGGGAATTACCGATCGAGGGCTATGTCTGCGGCGGCCAGACGGACGAGTATGATTATCACAAGGCCCTGTTCGATGAGCCCGGTATGCGGGCCATGATGGGCGCTGCCGGTTTGGAGCAGATCGGGCCGTGGACCTCCGAGATTGCCGACTGCGCCAGCCTGCCGATCAGTCTGAACCTGATGGGGACCAAGCCCCGCACCGCCGGCAAACCCGACATCCGACAGTCGCAATCAGAAATGCAGGCGGTGAAGATCGCCGCGATCATGTCGGTTCCCCGCCTAACCTTCACGGAGAACGCCGCCTGCATCTACCGCACGATCGGCCAGCTCGGCATCCGCTGCCACGCCGGCCAGGGTGTGTTCTGGCATCATGCCCTCACCCGGCAGTTCGAGGACCGGATTGCCGAGGGCAACGAGTTCATTCTGGCCATCGACTATGACACCTGGTTTCTGCCGGATCACGTGCTGCGGCTGGTGGAGCTGATGATAGCGCACCCCGAGGCCGACGCGATCTGCTCCGTACAGTGCGAGCGGGAGGGCCGCTATCCCCTGCTGGGTCTTCACGATGAGAGCGGCCAGCCCATCCGCGAGCTGCCCCGGGCCCTGTTCCGCACGCCGCTGACGCGGATCCATACGGCCCACTTCGGTCTGACTCTCTTTCGGGCCGCGGCCTTCGCCAAAGTGCCCAAGCCCTGGCTGCGCGATGAGCCCGACCCCTCCGGCTCCTGGCGGGAGGGCCGCCGCGACGCCGACATCGCCTTCTGGCACAAATGGGAGCTGGCGGGCCGAACGCTCTTCCAGGCGAACGACGTGAGTATCGGGCATCTGCAATTAGTGTGCACGTTCCCGGGCCCGGTCCAGGACGACTGGCGGCCCGTGCACGTGTACTTGAGGGACCTCAACGCCGGCCGCGTGCCGGATCATTGCAAAGGCAATCGCCGCGATCCTGCCGAAGCGCCGCTTCGCGCTGGAGCGGCCATCTGAAAGGAGTCACGTCATGTGTGCATTGGCATTGTCGGGAAGCGTCAGCGTGAATGTCAGGCTGACCCAGACGAACGCGCTGGATCTGTCCACGCCGAGCGATTCGCTGAGCATTCTCAAAACGCGGGCGATCACCAGCGGCACGGGCGCCGACCAGGGTGACCTGCTCTGGCACGATCAGCGGACGCTGACCGATGGGGCCACGGAGTCGCTCGATCTGCACGGGGGAACCCTGGCGGGCGGGTTCGGCGCGGTGACCTTCGACAAGGTCAAAGGGATCTGCGTCCTGAACTTCTCGACCACGGATGCAATCAAGATCGGCGGGGCGGCGGCCAACGCAGTAGGCCTCTTCGGCGCCACGACGGACGTCCTCGTCCTGCCGGCGGCCTCGGCGACGAACAAACCCAGCGTCTTCCTGATCGAGGCCCCGGCCGCGGCCGGGATCGATGTCACGACGAACGATGAGATCAAGATCGCCCACGGCGGCACGACGTCCAACACGATCACGTACCAGATCGCCATCTGGGGCGAGGATTGATGGATCGCATGGCACACAGGGATTGATCGACGCCGTGTCGGGAAACGAAGGAGTGATGGAATGCCGCTGACGGAACAAGACCGTGACACGATCAAATTGCTGGCCTTCGAGATTGGGGAGCGGTTCGCCGAATCCCAGAGCGAGGCACTGGAAAAAATGGCCGAGTCCCAGCGAAAGGCGGTCGAATTGATGATCGAGCATCACCAGGCGACGTGTCCGCACGGCCGCAAGCTGCTGGAGTCCCGGTGGTTCCTGGCCGGGGTCGCGGCGGTCTTTCTCTGCGTGACGACGGGCGGGTCGCTGCTGGGCGGCTGGATCCTGAAGGTATTGACCGGGGTGTGAGATGGACTATCAGATCACGACGGCCCCGGCGCACGAGCCGGTGAGCCTGGAGCAGGCGAAGCGGCACCTGCGGGTGGACGACGGCGACAGCGATGCGCTGATCCGCAGCTACCTGCAGTCCGCGAGGATATGGTGCGAGGAGTACGCGGGTCGTGCCTTTCTCTGGCAGACGTTCACGGGACGTCTGGACGTCTTTCCCGTCCTGATGCAGATGCCCCGCCCGCCCCTGCTCTCGATCTCCTCGATCACCTACGTCGATACGGCCGGCGTCACGCAGACCGTGGCCTCCACGATCTACGATGTGGACACGCAGAGCGAGCCGGGCAAGGTCCTGCTGGCCTACGACCAGGAGTGGCCCTCGGACCTGCGGGGCCATCACCACGATGTAACGGTGACATTCATCGCCGGCCATGCGAAAGTATGCACCCGGTCGGGCGACACGCTGCTCGTGCCCGGCCACCGGCACGAGATCGGCGATCCGGTCCAGGTCTACAATATCGGCGGGGCCCTGCCGGCGGGTCTGTCGGCCGGTGTGACCTACTACGTTGCATCGGTATCCGGGACTGCCGTAACGCTGGCCGCGACGGAAGGGGGCGCTGCGATCACCCTGGCGGACGCCGGCACGGGTGTGCACACCATCGACGCCCTGCCGAGCCTGTACGCCAACGCCATCCTGCTGCGTCTGACGCGGATGTGGATGCACCGCGGCGACGAGGAGGCCCCGGAGGGCCGGGCCGAGCGGGAGCTGCTCGGCATGCGCAGGATGGTGCCGCTATGAAATGGACGCCGGCGGGACAATTCAAGAGGCGGATCACGCTGGAGGCCCCCTGCGATCCGCCGCAGCGGGGAACCACGGGCGAGGACCTGCGGGTGTACATGCCCTACGCCACGGTCTGGGCGGCGTTCCGGACGCTCTCCGGCGGGGAGCGGATCGCCTCGCAGCAGGTTGCGGCGACACTGACGCATGAGGTGACGATCCGCTATCGCGCTGGGGTCCGGCCGGACCATCGGATTGTGCTGGGCCAGCGGGTCTTCGACGTCAAGGACGTCCGCGACGTGGACGAGGCGCACGTGGAGATCCGGATGCAGTGCACGGAAGTGGTGGGGGCAGGCGTATGAGAATCACCTTCAGTATCCAGGGCGGCGAGCAGTTGGCCGCCAATCTCGCCACGCTCGGTCTTCGGGTCCAGAAGACCGTGGTTCGCCAGGCGATCCGGGCCGCCCAGAAGCCCATGCAGACGGCAGCCCGGTCTGCCGCCAGAGGCCTCGGATCGGAACACGATTCGGACGGCGTCGATATGAGCGAGCTGCTGGCGAAGAACATCGTGATTGCCGCCGCGAAAAAGCAGCGACCTGGAACCTACTCGCTGCACGTCCAGATGCGGCGCGATGTCCCCGAATTCGTGCATAAGAGCAAGGCGGGCCGCGAGACGTACATTCCGGCCGCGATCGAGTATGGTCACATGGCCGGCAATACGTACGTGTCCGCCATTCCCTTTCTCCGACGGGCGGCGGAGGCCACTGTCGACGAGCGGATTCGAGTCCTGACGGACAAGATGCGAGCGGGCATCCTCCGTGAGGTGATCAAAGGGCGTCTGGGGGCGGGTGGGACATGAGCATCGAGAAGGCCATCACGACCATCGTGACGACGGACGCTGCCATCACGGGCGTTATCGGGAATCGCCTGTTCCCCCTCTTCCTGCCGCAGGGGGCGGCCATGCCGGCCGTGGTGTACCAGGAGATCAGTGGGTCGGACGGCATGACGACGGACGGGGCCCTGGGCCTGGTGGACGGCCGGTTTCAGTTCACCTGCTGGTCGGCGACTCACACCGGGGCCGTGGAGCTGCGGGACGCCGTGATTTCCCTGTTCAAGGCCAATCTCTCCGGTGTATTCGGCGGCGTGACGATCCAGGCAGCGCAGGTGATCGGGCGCGGGGATATCCAGTCGCTCAGTGACCAGGCCGAGGGTCTGACCCGGTACGGGAAATACGTGGAAGTCACGATCAGCTACAACGAATGATTCAGGGGCGGGTTTGAGACCCGCCCGTACGAGGGCGGCGAATCCGCCCGAAAGGAGCAGCCAGGTATGACCAAGGCAATGAAAATCTGGGGCACGAGCGCAACCTTCAACGGGTACTCGATCGGGGAGATCGAGGATGTCGGCAAGGCGACGCAGAGCCGCGCGACGATCAAGATCTTCACGTGTGACTCCGTCGATGAATCGGCGGAGTACCTGACCAGTGGGATTGAGCGGGGCCAGGTCACGCTGCAATGCGTGTTCGAAGGGGAGGTGGGCGGCACGTTCGCCAATCTGCAGGCCGACTTCGACGCGGGCACGAAGGCGACGCTCCTGTTGACCTACAAGAACGGCGCGAAGAAGAGCATTTCTGCCCTGATTACGAGCCTGGAGACGCCGGGCGGTGCGGCGGAGGGCGGTCACGCGCAATTCAGTGTGACCTTCCAGCTCTCCGGCACGCTGACCTACACGCCGGCGGCCGCAACGTGATGCAACCCGCACCCGCGAAGCGGGTGACCCATTCGTCCCATAGGTCCTATCGGTCCCATGGATAGGACGAATAGGACGCATAGGACGAATCCTTCGCCTTCAGCGAAGATCCTGGATGAAAGGAGTTTTGATGCTTTTGAACGCAGCGGCGATCCTCGCCGCGAAAGACAAAAAGACAGTGGTCGTCCCGGTCCCAGAGTGGGGCCAGGCCGGCTGCGGGCAGGAGGCCCAGGTCCTCGTGGGTTCGATGGGCGCCATGGACCATGCCCGGATCGGCGATTGGCTCCTGTCCCTGCCCGAGCACGAAACCCGGAGCGAGGACGAGGAATCACCCTCGGTCGTGACGTGCGAATCGCCCGAGGGCAAACCCGAGCCCGTGCCCGACGCGAAGCAGCCTGACGTGGCGCAACGCGACGCTTCGGCCCCGGCGCGGCAGTATACGCGGCTGGAGCAGACGGAGCTGATGATCCGCTACGTGGCCGCCTCGATCCTGGACCCCGAGACGCATCGGCCGGCCTTCACGCACGAGCAGGTGACGGCCCTGGGCGACAAGAGCCTTGTTGCCCTGGATCGGATCTACCAGGCGGCGCTCGAATTGAACGGGGATACGAAGGCCGCGGCCGGGGAACTGGAAAAAAACTCAGAGAGGACCGCAGCGGCCGGTTCTGGTGGCGCTTAGCCCTGCACTGCGGGTTGCCCCATCCGGATTTCCTGTTCGCGGTCCTCGACGCCAGGCAGATGCGGCAGATCGAGATCTACAGCGGCATCGAGCCGATCGGGTGGGACGTGGGCGTGAGCCGCCCGAAACAAAAGGAGATTGACGTGGAAGACAAGCTGAACGCCGTCCTGGGTGGATTCGAATGAGCCTGATCCAGAATATGGTTGCGCGTCTGACGATGGACTCGACCGCGTTCGACAGGAACGCCAAGGGCGCATCGCAATCCATGCGGGGTATGATGTCCGCGTCGCTCGCCCTCCAACAACAGGTCGTCGGCTTGGCGGGCGCCTATCTCAGCGCCCGGGGCCTGGTCGCCGGGATCAAGAGCGTCGCGCGGGCCGGCATGGAGGCGGAGTCCGCAGATCGCTCGATGATCGCCGCCCTGCGGATCAAGGGCCAATACAGCGAGGCTAGCGTCGACCTGCTCCGCCGCCAAGCGGAGGGCATGCAGGACCTGACAGTCTACAGCCGCAATACGATCAAGGAGCAGCAGTCCCTGGCCCTGACGATGGGTGCCTCGGTTTCCGAGATCGACTCGATGACCGAGGCGGCGGTGGGCCTGGCGGCGGCATATAAGAAGGACCTCTCCCAGGCGATGCGGGTCATCGCCCTGGCCCGCCAGGGGGAGACAGGTCAGCTCAAGGAGATGGGAATCGTCGTCGACAGGACGAGGTCGAAGCACAAACAGTATTTGCAGGTGTTGGACCTCGGGACGAAGAACTTCCAGAAAGCGAGGGAGGACACCGAAACCCTTCAGGGTTCGATCAGTCAGCTCGCGAACGAATGGGAGAAGACGAAGGCCGCTCTCGCCGCCCCGTTCACGCCCGCCCTGGGGAAGGCGTTGCGGGCGATTCGCCTGGAGTTGGAGGGCAAGACGCCCACAGGGATTCCAGTCTGGGACCAGATCAAGCAGCTCCCCAAAGAGCAGCAGGGGTCGCTCTGGAAGGCCTACCGCCAGCGGCTCGCCGAGACTCCGGTCGGCATGCGGGGCGACGGCACGCCGATCCTCGGTGCCAGCGATGACCCGGCCTACCTCCAGCGATTGGCCAATGCGTATAGCCGAAGTCCCGACGTCCAGGCCCGGATCAAGGAAGGGATCGGCACAGACGGCGCATCGGCCGCCTCCGGGATGGCAGCTACCCAGAAAGAGCAGATCATCCGGCTCAACGAACAGATCAAGGAGCAGATCGCGATCCAGCGGGAGGCGGCCACTGGCAATCTCCACGCGGCCGAGACGGTGCGATATCTGGCCGCAGCCGAGGAGGACTACGGCAAGGGGACGAAAGAGGCCGAAGCGGCGATGGTCAAATTCAATTCGGCGATGGCCACGCTGGACGAGCTGCGGTCCCGTGCGGCGGCAACCGAGCTGATCGAATCCATGGAGCAGGAAAACGAGGTCCTCTCGCTGATCAGGGCCGGGAGGGAGGAGGAAGCCCAGACTCTCCAGATCATCAACGACCTGAAGCGACAGGGTATCGATCTGACGGACGAGGAGAGGGACCGCGTCGAGGCCCTCGTGGCAGAGACAGAGAAGCTCCAGAAGGGCTACGGCAACGACGTGATGGGCGGGATGCGGGGCGGCATCAAGTCGATGCAGGAGGACCTCGGCGGACTGGGTGACCTGTCCTTCGACGTCGTGACGAAGGGGATCGACGGCATCGCGGAGAGCCTGTCCGCCGCGGCATTGCGGGGGGAGGACTTCGGGGAATCGATGCGGCAGGTGGGTTTGAACATCGCGGACATGATCCTGCAATGGGGGATCAAAAGTGCACTGACCGGGATCATGGGCGGGGTCATGGGCGTCGGCATGCACGCCGGCGGCATCGTGGGCCGGGATCGGACGTTCAGCCGGATGGTCTCTCCGCTGGTCTTCGCCGGGGCCCCGCGTCTGCACGGGGGCCTGGCCCAGGACGAGTTCCCCACGATCCTCCAGCGGGGCGAGGAGGTCCGCAGCCGGGCCGACGTGGCGGCCGGGGCCTCGAGCGGGGCCCGGGTCGAGTCCGCGCTCGCGAGGATCGCCGCACTCCTCGAGCGGCGGCAGAGCGTGAACCTCAGCGCCTCGATCGTAGACAGTCGCGAGGTCGTGACGCGGCGGCAGATGGAGAGCCGCGAGGGGGAGCGGATGGTGATGTACCATGTAGGGAGAAACCAGTAGGGGCGACGCATGCGTCGCCCTAAATTGATGATCGACGATGGATGATTGAGGCATGGTTATGGGTCTGAGTGCTGCGGTTCGCAATTCGATGCTCGACACCTATTTCGGGGCCGGCTCGGTCTGGCTCGCTCTGACGGATTCCAACGGTCAGGAACCGGCGGCGGGTGGGTACACGCGGATGGAGATGGAGACTACCGACTGGTCCGCGGCCTCCGCCGGGGACCTGACGAACGCCGTGATCGTGACGTTTCCCGCTCCCACGGGCGACTGGGGGACGATGACCAAGGCAAAACTCTTCTCCGCCGCCTCGGCCGGTACGGAGCTCGGCTCGGGCGATCTGACTGATGCCGTCGAGGTCAAGAATGGGGACGCCCAACCTGAGTTTCTGATCGGCAATCTGCACGTGAAGCTGACGTAGAGGTGACGGGATGGCTATGATACTGGCGGAAGGGTTCGACGCGTACGGCGTGGTGGGGGGGGCGACGAGTCCTGTGTATGATTGGCCTGTTGATTCCAAATGGAGTCACCAAAGCGTCAGCTATGGCAGTGTAGTTGCAGCAATAGGCCGGCGCAGTACTCCAGGTTTGCGACAGGCATACAATACCTCCGGCTTGGGATACAGTTGGAGCAAGTGCAATTTGGGGGCGGAATATGGAACGCTGATTCTGGGATTCGCCTTCAAGCCCTTGGCGTACGCATCGAACACGCCGGCCTATCCGATCCTCCAATTCGAGGATGCGGCGGCTGCGGTGCAAGTGGTGATTCATCGCACGGCGGCGAACGGACTCGAAGTGCGGGCCTCTTCAGCCGGTACGCTGCTCGCCGCCTCCGCGGACAGTGTGATCACGACGGACGCTTACCAGTATGTTGAGATTAAGGTGGTCTGTGACTCCTCCGGAAGTGTGATCATCCGGATCGACGGGACCGAGGTGATCAACGAAGTGGGAATCGACACGCAAACAGCCAATGCCGGTGGAATGCAGATTATCCATTTTCGTGCGTATAATTCAGGAGTGAGTGCCTACAGTTATATCGATGACTTGGTCGTCATGGACGCCACCGGCTCGACCTTCAACGATTTTCTGGGCGATGTTCAAGTTGCGGGCCACATGCCGACGGCTGACGGCACGCACAGCGACTGGACCAGCACGGAGGCGAATCACTACGATGCGGTGAACGATGTGGGAGCGGCGTTCGACGATGACTACATCGAGTCCTCCACGGAGAGTCAGAAAGACAGCTTTTCCATCACGCCTTCGGGCACGGCCCCCGGCATCCTGGCCGTCGAGGTCGCTGGTCACGGTCTCAATACGGGCGCGGGAACGGCCAAGGTGACACCGTTCGTCATCATCGGCGGCGTCACGTATTCAGGCAGTGAATTGACCTTGCCAGCAGGAACGAGCGGCAAGGTGAGTTACGTCTGGGAGAAGAACCCCGCCACGGCCGGCATCTGGTCCCGCGCGGTCCTGGCGGCGGCGGAGTTCGGTTTCGAAGTGACGGAGATCTCGTAGATGGGCAACGCCCGCATCCAGATCGTCAGCGTCAACGTGATCCAGGCCGAGCCGACGGCCCGGATCGAGATGCTGTCCGTCAACGTCCTGTTCGTGGAGACGCCGATCTGGGAGACCTTCATTTCGGGCGTCACAGAGGTCTCGGGCACGCTCACAGTGGCGGCCTCGCCCTGGCCGGCGCTGGTCGGCCGCTGGACCTGGCCGGTCCGCGAGCGGCTGGGATTCTTTACGCAGATCCTCCAGAGCCACGACAGGACGGAGCAGCGGATCGCGCATCGCTGTGACAGCTCAGGCAACGCGATCCCGACGCAGAGCTTCGGCACGCAGGTGGCCGTCTGGGGCGAGGATGGCGTCGCGAAGCTGGAGGCCGTGCTGCACGGGTACCTCAAGGATTGCTGGCGTGTCCCCATCTGGCCGATGGCCCAGGCCCACACGGCGAGCCTGCCGGCGGGCAGCGGCTCGATCGCCGTAGATACCCGCTACTGCGACTACCGGGCCGACGGCTACGCGATCATCTGGCAGGGCGAGAGCGACTACGAGGTGGTGACAGTCGACAGTGTTGCGGATGACGCCTTGACGCTCGCTGCGAACACAACGAAGGGCTTCGTCGGTCACAAGTGGATCATGCCCTGCCGCCTGGGCTGGATCGTGACGGCAGGCCCATTGCAGCGGTTCCACGGGGGGGCGTTGATCGATCTGGAATGGGAGGTCGAGGACGTGGCGGCGGTCACCGGCTACACGGCCGATCTGGAATACGATGGCATGACGGTCCTGACGGAGCCGGCGTACTGGCCAGGCGAGGCGGGCGAGGCGTCGCACGATCCGGATATCACGGTCATCGGCGGGGACACCGGCCCGTTCGAGGTCATCTCGAATAGCGACTACAACGAGGTGGTTCAGAGCCACGTCTGGCATCCGCAGACGATGGAAGCCTGCTGGAAGCTGCGGCAATTCCTCCATGACAAGCGGGGCCGGCAGGAGGCGTTTTTGGTCCCGACGTTTCGGGGTGATTTCCAGCTCACCCGCCCCGTGGGTGCGGCCGACACGAGCATCTACGTCGCGAATCGCGGCTACACGGCGAACATGGGCACGAACGCACTGCGGACCTATCTGGCCTTCCGCCCGGCGGGCTCGGCGTTCGTCGTCAGAAAGGTTACTGCGGTCAGCGCGGTCAACGCCGCCGAGGAGAAGATCGATCTGGCCGCCGCGCCCGGCGTGGCCGCAGCGATGGGTCAGACGCTGTGCTGGGTGGACAAGTGCAGGCTGGCCTCGGACACGATCACAATCGACTGGCACAGGCGCAGCGCCTGCGCCTGCACGGTCCAATTGGCGAGGGTGACATGATGAGAGTCTTCCATCAGTCCTATCGGTCCTATCCGTCCCATCAGTCCTATAGGACGCAGAGGACGAATAGGACGAATGCTTCGCCTGCGGCGAAGGAGGTTTGCCGATGACCTTCGCAGCCTCGGAAGCCAGTCTGGCGGCGGGAACGCCGTACGAACTGCACGAGTTCCAGCTCGGGGAGTCGGCGGTCTATTACCGCTACGCCGACGCCGTAGCGGATGTCACGTACAACGGCAACGACTACACCGCCTGCTATTGCCAGGGCAGCGAAATCGAGGCGGGCTCCAACGCGGTGAAATCCGCGACGACGGTCCGCGTGGACTGGTCGAACCCATTCGCCTGGCTCTACACGGCGGGAGCCCCGGAGGAGATAGTGCACTACGTCCGCTACAAGGGCCACGGGGCCGATGTGCAGGCGATCTTCCGCGGCGACGTGACCCAGGTGGTCTTCAAGCAGTCGGCCCGCAAGGGCAGCCGGTACGCGGAGATCTCCATCGACCCGTACACGATGGCCATGCAGCGGCCGGGCCTGATCACGCAGTTCCAGCGGCTCTGCGGCGTCGATCTCTACAGCACGCCCTGCGGCCTGCTCCGTGCGACCTGGAAGGTCTCCGGCACGCTGAGCGGCGTGTCGGGCAACGTCCTGACCTCCACGACGTTCGGGGCCGAGGCGGACGGCTGGTGGACGGGCGGTGACATCCTGGTAAATAGTTGCCGTCGCTGGATCATCGAGCACTCGGGCGATACGGTCCGGATCGTGCCGGGGATCGCCGGTCTGGCCGTGGGCCAGGCGTTCGACGTCTGGCCCGGCTGCGATCATTCGATTGCGACCTGCCACACGAAGTTTTCGAATCGGGCCAACTTCCGGGGTCAGCCGAACATCCCGGACGAGGACCCCGGCAGCTCGTGGGGAATCCTCTGAGAAGGTTGATTTATGATGGTTGAACTCCACAATCTGCCGGCGGCCATGTTCCAGATGCCCATGCCCGTCCTGGCCGCCCTCCCCGCGATCGTGGTGACCCTGATCAAGATGGCGATCGTCACGGCAATCTCGACCGCAGTCAGTGTGGGGATATCCTATCTCTTGACCAAGCGGCCGAAGGGGGCCAAGGCGGCGGGGGCCTCCGCGTTCGAGCTGCCCACAGCGCAGGAGAATCGGCCGCCGTCGGTCGTCTGGGGTACGCGTACGGTGACGGGTCCGAATTACCTCTCCCCGATCCTGGAGTTCGCGGCGAAGAAAAAGAAACACGGGCACGGCAAGTCGCGAACGACGGTGGCCCACTACTATCACGTGACGCTGCACATCGGGGTCGCCCAGGCCCATCTGGACGGCGTCCTCCAGATCGGGGTCGCGGACACCTGCCTGTGGCCCACCGTGAAGGATCCGACGGTTTACGCCGCGGATGGTCAGACCTCTGCGACCATCGCGGCGCACGAATGCTGGGGCGGCTGGGAGCGGGAGGGCGGCGTCGCGGGGACCTTGAGCATCCAGTACGGCGGCGATGCGCAGACGACGGACGCCTATCTCGCCGCCCTGCTCGCCGATCAGCCGGCGTATCGCGGATGCACCGGCGTCGTCCTGCAGAAGATGTACATCGGGACCCAGGCGATCATCAAGCCCTGGTGGTTCGTCTGCCGCCGGCGACTGCTGATGTCCGACGGCACGGCGATGTGGCAGCTCGCGAACGCCTCGGTCGGTACGTACGACCTGAACGCCGTCTGCGTGCTGTACGAGCTGCTGACCAGCTCCGTGATCGGGCTGGGCCATGCGGCCACGCGGATCGGGACGAGCTTCGCTGCGGCGGCGGCCACCTGTCACACCGAGGGCTACGGCGTCTCGGCGATCTGGGACTGGTCCCCGGACACGGCGAATACGATGATCGAGGGGATTGAGTCGGTGATCGACGGCAAGCTGTACTGGGACCCCGCGACGGGCAAATTCGAGCTGGGACTCATACGGGCGGATTACGATCCGGATCTGCTGGATACCTTCGATGAATCTGATTTCTGGGTCGAGTCCATGGCCGGTTCGAGTCCCGGGCTGGTGCCCTCGACGACGCGGGTCCTCTGGTACGACAGGGACACGGACCAGGCCCGCCCGGCGACGGCGCGGGACCCGGCACTGCTCTATCGCCAGGGCGGGGCCCCGATCGTGCGGGAGATCGATCTGGCCGCCTGGGTCTGCGATGGGGACCTGGCGCAGCAGATCGCGGACCGCGAGCAGCAGCAGATCTCCTGCATGCCCAGGACGCTCGTGATCCACGCCCTGCGGACGATGAGTCACCTCCACGAGACGAGCGTGATCAAGATCACCTACGCCGCCCTGAACCTCTCGGCCGTGATCTTTCGGGTTGCCCTGATCGACCGCGGCTCGATCACGGACGAGGAGTGCGTGCTCACGCTGGTCGAGGACGTGTTCGGGACCGTCTACGCGACCCAGGCCGTTCCACCGGGCGCTGCCGGATCGTCGGCGTCCGAGACGAGTACGGACGAGGACATCGACGACGGCACGATGGAAGCGGCGGCCACCGCCGCCTCGACCGAGACGGGACCCTATTGATGGAGTGCCACAATGCCTGAAGTCCACACGCAGGGTCTGCAATTCATCCTGGATGCAGCGATCCGCCAGACGCAGAGCGTCCCCGCCGCCTACTATCTCGGCTGGTGTACGGAGAGCGCGCTCGACGAGAACGCCGGCCTGGCGGACCTGACGGAGCTGTCTGGCAGCGGCTACGCCCGCGTCGCGATCGCCTCGGACGCCACGGATTGGACGAGCGCCGCCCACTCAACGAACGGCCGCAAGGTGACTTCAAAGGTCTGCACGTTCACGGCGGCCGGGGGGAACTGGTCGGCGGCAGGCCGCTGGTTTTTGGCGACGACGGCGGACAATTCCGGCAAGCTGATCGCCTCCGGTCCGCTCGCCTCAGGGGCCGGCGTGACACTGCTGGATACCCAGAGCTACGATGTAGCGGTAGAGATCCGCCTGGTGGTCACGAGCGGCTGGGTCCTCGCCGGTCTGCAATATTTGCTCGAGGTGGCGTTCACCGAGGAGCAGACGCCGCCGGCGAATTTCTACCGCGGCCTGGCCACGAACACGTCCCTGGCGGATTCCGCCACGCTCGCCTCGCTCTCCGAGCTCAGCGGCAACGGCTACGCCCGGGCCGCCCTGGCCTCGGACGCTGCGGATTGGTCGGGCGAGGGCTACGGAGAGGGGGACTATCTACTCCTGACGGACGACAGTGAATTCACGGCCGCCGGCGCAGCCTGGACGCGGGCGATGATCGAATTCCTGGCGACGACGAGCGACGGCACCGGCAAGCTGCTCGGCTGGCGGACCATCGCCTCCGGCAGCGGCTACGCGCTGCCGGATACGGAGAGCCTCGCCCTGCGGACGGAGCTGCTCGTGACGGCGTAAGCCGCGAGCGTCACTCCCCTGCGTAATATCCCTGCCGCTCGATAGCGGTCAACGCCCGGCGGGCATCCGTGCGAGCCTCGACCCAGTGTACCCGCGAGCCCCGGGCCCCCGCGACGATCAGCGGCACACACACCAGGGCGATCAGACCCGCCAGCCACCACTGACCGCATTGCCCGCAGACTAGGGCCCCGGCGAGACCTGCCGCCGGGACCAATAACAACGCTGTATTGATGTGCACTCGCTTTTTCACGTCGTGACCCTCCTGCCGCGTTCGCGGCGGCTACTCATCGATCAATCGCCGGTCGTATTCCGCGATGGCCTCGCCCGCCTCTCGCATGAGGCGGGCCATAATCGTGGCGTCCAGTGGCGGCTCGTCCATCCACTCAAATTCTGTCACGTCCGAGCCACCGCGGTCATTGTCCACGATCTCGCCGACGAATCGCGGGTATTGGCTGTGCAGGATGAACTGGCGCGAGCCGTCCACGTTCTCGGCGATCAACCATTCATCGAGGCGGTCAATCGCCATGGATCAGTCCCACCTCTCGGAGTACGGTATCTGTATCCTCCCCGCATCGCGCCCAGAATTGTTCGCAGGCGTCGGCGATGGCACAGAGTGTGACCGGTGCGGCGGCCGCGAGTTTGTCGAGGAGAACCTTGCCGTCGACCTCCCATTTCTGGTCGGTCCGGTCCAGGCGGATCGAGTCGGTGATCTCGACCGGGATGAACATATACGTCCCGTCGTGGTCATCCACGGCGGCGAACAGGGCGGTGCCGTTGAGGGCGTCACAGATCAGGCAGGCCTCTCCTCGCGTCAGCGTCATCTCTGCCAGGGCCCTGCGCAACAGGTCCCGATACCGGCGCAGGGCCAAACCACCCGTCCACGGATCCGTGAGGGTGTTGGCCTCGACCGTGATGTCGGCTTGGCGCAGCAGGTCTGAGACCTGGTGCTCGTACCGGCTGCGGATATCCGCGAGCAGTCGGGCCTGCTTCGCGGCGTACTGTTCGCCCGGTGGGTAGCCGGTCACGGCCGCAGTCGGGTCGTGGTCCTCCACGGCCGACACCACGTCATCGGCTGTACCCACGAGGCATACCTCGTCGCGGCCATGCTCGCCCTCCCATTGCGTCCGATAGCGGATGGACAGGGCGTAGCCCTGCGGGTCCATCGCGTAGAGGCTCAGCTCGTGCCAGCGGGTTCGGTCGGCGCCGGAGCCGTCGCTGCGGGCCAGTTCGCGGCCGGTGAAGGTGACATCCGCCGAGCCCGTGCGGACCAGGCGGATGGTGCTGTTGATTGGTTTGTCGCTCATGTAGTAGACTCCTTTCTGTCATTAGTCAAATCGCCGCCGCGGCTGCCGCTGGACCGGCTCGAATTCACGCTGGGTGCGGACCTCCCACCAGCCGGCAGGCACCTCGATGTGCCGGTGCTCCTGGTGGGTGAGCGTCGTCGGTCGCTCGAGGAAAATGAGCCGTCGGCCGTCGGCGTCATACACCCGCCCGGCCAGCTCGTGGGCGTGCCCAGTCCGCTCCCCGGCGATCCGCACGCCGGCCAGGGGCTGTCCCTCCCGGTCGGTCACTCGCTCGCACTCCGCCGGCGGTTCCACGGCTGTCAGCAGTACATCGCCCTGTCGAATTTGTCTCGTCTTCATGATCCATCTCCTGTCCTCGCCGGGATCGGGTCCGGCGTTGCCCCCTGGTGCCCTCGCGGCCCAGGCCCTCGGCCCCGCCTGGTGGCGAGGCTCCGGGCGCGGGTCGAGAATCACGCCTGCACGGTCGGCCGATACTGGCTCGGGGCGATGCCGAATGTCCACGCGATGGCCGCCCGGCAGCGATCGTACGATGTCTCGTGTTTGGCCGAATTCAGCGGCCGGCCGAAACGCGGCGGCACGGTCAGATGATGCCGCTGGCCGGTGGTCGAGTCCCGCACCACGACCTGCACGATGGTCGGCTGTGTTGGGTGGTCGCCGATGACCACACCCAGCAGGCTATCGCAGATCAAATAGGGCTCGCGGATCTGCACGGCGTCGTCCTCACCCTGCGGCCCGACGGCGTCGAGGACGGCATCGGAGCACACCCCGAGGAGGTGTGCTGCGCGGCCGGTGACGTCTGAATCCATCCAGTCCTCGCGGGTCAGGGGCCTGCTGGTGTAGATCCGGCTCCCGCGTGAGTCGTAGACGCGGATGCACAGATCATCGCCCAGTGCCACCCCGGCATCGTGGTATTTGCACGGGTATTTGGTCCGCCGGTATCGATCCCACTCGACCTGCTCGACGCCGCCCGTGCTGCCCCAGGTGATGTGTGCATACTGTGAGGTCACCAGCGGCCTGGCGCGGTGGAGCCTGCCCGCCACGGCCACGGCCAGCGCCCGGCACCGCGTCTGCCGGCGATTGGCATCCATTTGTGCGATCCGCCCTGACGCGGCGAGTCTCGCGCCCCCGGCGATCTGCCGATCCGCCCTGCGAGCCAGCCGCACCCGCATCCGCTGCACGGCCTCAGCCACCACGGCATCGCTCGCCCAGGCCAGCACGCCCTCGGAAACCGATTTTTTTGCCCATTTCGCAGCCTGCTCCGCGGCAGCCTGTCGCATGCCGGCATCGGCCAGGACCTGGTCTACCGTCAGCGTCCGCCGCCAGTATGCCTGATGGATGTCCACGGGTCGGGGATTGTCATTTTTCCGCTGCCGGTCGATGCCGGCGGCACGCTGGGCCTCTATCCTCGCCTGGTGCAGATCGGAGTGCCGCTGATGCATGTAGTGACATACAGGCACAGTGCAGTGGGTGCTGCCTGCATCCTCGTAGATATCGTACCGCGTGCCCGCATAGATCGGTGCCGCCACGAGGCGGAACGCATCTGGGAGCGGATGATAGAGACGGCCGTAGGCCTCCGACGATTGCCGGGGCAGCAGTCTGCTGGGGTCAGTGAGGGGGGTGATGGGATGGGTCTGTGTTGCGGTCATGTCATTTCTCCTCCCGGCTGTCGGCCGCCGGGCTGCCCTAATCTGTACCTGTCCGGGCCAGCCTCATCGGCTGCCCACTACTATCATTATAGACGCCAGGCCTGGGGGAAAAATCAAAAAAAAAACCCGCGAATCGATATTTTTCAGCCCTGTCGTCATAACACCTGATCCAGCCGGGAGTTGCGCGGACTGTCATCATCCCTGCCCCGCATTCCGCGGTGGATTCTCTACAGTGGAAAATGGGAGGGGACCGCCAAGGAGAAGGGATTTCCCGGTTCGCGGCCCCCTCCGTGAAGCCGGTGGTATTAAGGCCGGAAGACTCTTTCAGGGCCCCTTGGCGATCTGCGGTGGCTCCTGAGGGCCATCCAGACGCAGACGCCGGCCATCCCACAGATGCAGACCAGACAGACCACGGCGGCCACGGGGGCGGTCCAGGGGTTGTTGATGAGGGTTTCCATCGCTCTCTCCTCCAATTCGCCTATCGGGCTCGCAGGCGTGCGGGGGTCGGGGTCTCGCGAAGACCCTCCGGCCTCCAGGCCCCGGTCTGCGGCCTCTCACCTATAGACGCCTATCTCGCCAGAAAAATCAAAGAGCCTCGGCGACTCCAGTAAAGTATAGCCGATCTCGGCCGGCTCGCCTCTGTGTCGCAGAAAAAAAACGCACATTCCCACATTTTTTCTGTGATTTACCCTCTACACCCACCCGCCGGGCTACGCCTACTCATATGGCGGATCGGCGTCGGGAAACAGCGGAGAACGCGAGTGCCCGGTATGGATAGAACGTCACCATGCACACAGGTAACATCGTTGCGGAGCCGTGCGAGTCCAGGTCAACACCACCCATCAGACGGCCTTTCGTTGGTCCAGTTTTGAGTGAGATCGTGGAGATCCTCTCCTATCAGTCGCCGAGCTTCCGCCGCGGTCTGCTGATCGAGCTGCGGCGTCTCGGACGACCTGTTGACCCGCCTCAAAATCGCTCATCTCCGTGACTGGCGTCGCGCTGAGACTGGCGGTGAGGTTTGGTGCGCGGAGTGGCTGGCGGGAGAGGTATTCGGACAGACCCTCCTCGGCGGCGCTTTCGAGGCCGTCGCGTAGAATACGCCAAAATTGGCGCGGCTCACCATGCTCCTTCGCGGAGAGTTTCGCCCATTCGCGGATCTGGCCAGGCAGCCACTGCCACAGGTACAGTGCGCCAGCACAGTCGTCCTTTGCGAGGGTCCCGACGACTTTGCAGAAGTCGGTGAACGCCTCTCGCAGGTGTGTGGGGATCTCCCAGTTGGCCTGTACACACTCTGGATTCCTGTCTTTTTTTCCCATGACATACATTATCGTAACTCACGGCAGACAAGACCATTGCGTTTTTCTGGTGTTTTCCTGTAGGTCGCACTACAGAAAAAATTTTAGCATTTTCTACAGTTTTCGCTTGACGCGTACCGGCGAATCGCCGATATAGATGCCATGCGTACGAGACGCCGACATCGTGAAAGCGGCTGCGACCGAGACACACGGATATCCGAAAAACCCTCCCTGGTGATGCCGATCAGTATAGCATTTCGGGCGGGGCGGGTCAAGGCCGCCGCGTCGAACGCATATCACACGGGGGGCACCGGCATGCCTCGTACGCATTCCAGCCACCTGGAAACGCCGGCCCCTCGTAGCATGGAACGACCCCGGGGAACATCTCGCTTCCTCTCCCTCCTCACCCCGGGGTCTTTTTCGGATCATCGTTACGCCGTGCGGGATTCCGGAAAGGGTCAAGGAGGACCCGATCCGAGTCCCGGCTGTGGGAGGCCGCTGGTCTATCTGGCTTGCCCGTACTCGCATGCGAAGCGCGCGGTTCGTTTTGAGCGATTCCTCGCGGCGAACCGGGCGGCGGCGATGCTGAGGGTGATGCGCAGCGAGCTGGTATTCTCGCCGGTGAGTCACTCGCATCCGGTGTGTGAGGCCGTGGTGGATGACGAGACGGGGGAATCGCAGTCCTGGGGCTATTGGGAGCGGTTCGACCGGGCGATCCTGGCGATCTGCCACAAGCTCTATGTCCTGCCCCTGGCCGGCTGGCAGGAGTCGGTCGGCGTGCAGGCCGAGATCGCGATCGCCGAGGAGATGGGGATTCCGGTAGAGATCCTGTCGGAGGTCTTCTGCACTGGGTCTACGTCTCCTCCGTGACCTCTGTGTCTCTGTGGTGAAATTGACTGCGGGGTAGAGCAAAAGGCAGCTCGCCTGGCCCATAACCAGGAGGTTGGAGGTTCGAATCCTCCCCCCGCTAATGAGCCTGATCGGATCGAACGGCATGGCGGCGCCGCTGCGGCGGGCCCCCCGTGGTCCTCGGGAGCATGTAGCGTCAGACGATCTTTGACAATTGAATAGGGTCGATAGTCTCGGCGGTCGGGCCGGGTTTGTGGTAGAATAGCTGCGGGTGTGATGCCCGCAGCAGACAGGAGGTATCACATGCCTGAGCAATGCACGATTGCCGAGTTATTTGATAAATTCATGAGTTCTTCCGTGACGCAGGGTACGACGCGGGCCAAATGCCGGTCCGCCTGGCGTGCGATGAGCCGCCTGTTCGGCGGCGGTCTGCCGGTGGCGGAGGTAACCGGCGAGCGGATCGACGCGTTTCAGCGGTTTCTCCGCGACGAGGCGGTGAGTCGGTATGCTCGGGGTTTCTCCGAGCACTCGGTGTTCTCCTATACGGCGGCGGTCGGCGAGGTATTCGCCTGGGCCGTCGACGCGAGTCTGATCGCGGTCAATCCCGTGAGCCGATGTCACCGCATCCGCGCGACGAGGAAGAAGGTGCACGTCTACACGCGCGGCGAGGTCGGGTCGATGCTCGACGCCGTGCGGGGCAACCCGGATCGCGGCATCGTGGCCCTGCAGTGGCCGGATGCGGCGGGTCTGTTGCGGTGGACGGGCTTTTTCCTCGCAGCGCTGTGCGGTCCACGAATCGGTGAGATCTGGAATCTCCGCTGGGACGACACCGATCTGGAGGCGGGGGTCCTGAGCATCCGGTCCCGGTCCGACCGCGTCGGCGAGTACTGGCGGTGGACGGCCAAGGGCAAGGCGGACCGCCGCGTCCCGATGAGCGACGATCTCTGGGCGGTCCTGCTGCGGCTGCGGCAGATCGCCCCCTGGCGGTATCCATTCCTCAAGGCGAGGACTTGCCGCGACAAGCAGGGGCGGGTCGGCCAGTTGTCCGAGTTCGCGAGGAAATATCCGTACAACAATTTCCACCGCGAGCTGCATCGGATCGTGGACGCCGCCAATGCCCACCGGCAGGCGTCGGGCGAGGACCGGATCGTCGAGGGCACGTTTCACACGTTACGGAAGAACGCGGCCACCCAGTTGGCCGAACAGGGCGTGCCGAGCCACTTCTGCCAGGAGCTGCTCGGACACGCCACTGATCGGCTGACCAAAGAGGTCTACACAGCGGTAGACCAGCGGAAATGTCTGGAGCAGGGCCGCCAGGCATTCAACGCCGCCGCGTGGTGAGGTCCCCTTGAGCAGGGGATTTCACCGACTGGGCCCACAAGGATTCGAACCTTGGACCAAGGGATTATGAGTCCCCTGGTAAAATCCATTGGCGAAAATCCGCTATCCCACAGTAAATAGCTACGCTCAGGCATCACACCTGTTGATCGGGGGCCGGGACGCCGGCCCCCTCTTTTCAGACCTCCTCTATCACTCCGCCCGGTGCATTCCCCTCCGTCTCCAAAAACCGGGCGGAGGTTTCAAACGTAAGCGGCTGATACCGATACGTCCTGCGGGGTGGCTCCCGCGGGGAGCGGAGTTACCCCGGCTGGTTCGGACTCGACTACGTCATGCCAAGGCAAGTATCGCACGGTGTGGTGTAGGAGAGGGAACGAGGTAAATACAATCCAGCTTCAGCCGCTGTCATTAATCCCGGCCGGCGACCTGCGTGGAAGACCGCAGTGCAGAAGACCCGCTGGCCAGGGTTTCTCGAAACAGCCCAAGCCGGGCCAACAGGCAGGCGGCATGTGGGAAGTGCTACTCTCTGGCGTGCGGCGGCGGTGAGCACACCCGCCCTATCGCGATGTCGGGGATCACGCCCCCTCGGGGCAGATTACGTTTCGGTACGGATGCCGCCATGAGGAATTACCACCATCACCGAGCCGCCTGCCACTTTTCAAATCAGCACCCGTGACGTGACCTCGGACACGCCACGGATTTTCCAAAATCCCTCCCCATGATAAGGGCCCTTGCGGGGCAGAGACCGAAGAGTCGGTCGCCATGAAAGCCCGGGCCGATCCACCACGCGAGGCATGTAAGCGGGTGCGGGCCAGACGCGGAACGTCGCGCGGCTGGTACACGAAAGACGGGTTACGCGGGGCACGCCTTTACCAGGGCCGCAAGGGGTAACGAGCTGGGCCCACAGGTCGAGCAAGCGACCGCCGGGCCTTGGCCCCTGCTGTAGAAGAGCGGAGACGTGACAGCCGGGAGAGACCGGCAATCTTTCAAATCAGCCCCCGCGGCGACTGAGCGGGGCTCCAATCGTCGTCCCCGGGGTGACATCAACCAGCCTTTAACGGCAGTTGGCATCTCGAATCAAAGTCCCCGGGGACATCACCAGGTAACGGCCGTCACGTGTTCCCATACGAGGGTAAGGGCGGCCATCAGTATAGAGCCGGCGGAGCCGGTGCACCACAGGGCGGCGCGAGGGGCAGGGATGTCCGAGGCACGGAGGCCACCGCCGCCCCATGAGGGAAAGGAAAGGCAATGGATCACTTAAGTCACCATCAACAGGCGTGTGCCATCAGGTGCACCAAGTGCGGCCAGTCGTACCCTGCAACGGACGACTATTTCCACCGCGACCGCTACAAACGAAACGGTTTCAGTAGCTGGTGTAAACAGTGCGTGTCCGCAGCTACTCGCCATAGGAGAGTGACGCCGTTGTCCCAGAGGGATAGCACGATATTGAGTCTGAGCGAACGGGCACGCCGTGGGCTGCCGTTGTTTGGTGAGTAAGGTGATTCGTTACGAAAAGGAAATCATGCGTATGACAATCACAGCCATCATCCTGTTCGTTTCAATCGGTCTGGCCATGGGCTACGCAGTCTGCTCGGTGCAGGCCCAGGCCCGTAGTCTGCGCCAGTGTAAGAGCTATCGGATTGTAGACGCCGCCGCCACAGACGATGACGAGCGGATCGAGCCGCTCTACGGCGACGGCGAGCCGGCCACGCCGGATCGGTCTGCGCACGCGGACAAGGCGATCCCGCCCCGCGTCGTGCGGGTGATCCGCGCCGCCGCCGAGGCGGCGGACAGGCTGGCCGCGATCGAGGCGGACCGGGCCGGGGTGGCCGGTCTGATCGATGGTCCCCGCGTCTGGGTCGATCTGGATGCGATATCCAGGATCGAGAGCGGCGACAACGACGCCGCCCTCGGCGGCGCCGGCGAGCGGGGGCGATACCAGATCACGGAAGGGGCGTGGAACGACACGATGGAGTGGCTCAGGCAGAACCGGGGCTGGCGGGTGCGGTGGAACTTCAGGGCCGATGCCCACGATCCGCAGAAGGCCCGCGTGGTCGCGGGGATGTACATCAACGAGGTCCTGCCACGCTGGCTGGCGTGCCGGCGGCTGGACAAACACGATTCAACGGGCCCCGTCCCCGACTGCCTGATCGCGCGGGTGGCGGCCTACAACTGCGGGGCCAGGCGGGTCCGCCAGGCCTACGCCCGCTGGCAGGCGGACGCCGGGACGTCCAAGCACTGGATCGCCTGGCTGCCCGCCTCGACGCAGAACTATCTGGCCGCGTACGCGGTGGCGAGCGGATTCGCGGCGGCCAGTGATGTAGCACGAGACGCGAAGTGACATTTTTTCGAGGAAGGAACGAACATGGCGAAGCAGAAACCGGTGAACGTGGAGATCATCAAACGGACCGAGGAGACGGAGGCGGCGGACGGCGTGTATGGAATTATGAATTCCATCATCGCCGCCTGCCGGCCGGACCTGGCGGATGTGGCCATCGGCCTGGCCTGGCGATATGGGTGGAAGCCGAATGTCGATGGGTTTCTGCGGGTCGGATTCTGCAAGAAACGCGGTGACCTCGACCGGGCCCTCGATGCGTTTGATTTCGTGATTTTGCTCAACGCGGAGGCCTGGCCCGAGATGACCGAGTCGGAGCGGCGGCGGCTGATGCACCACGAGCTCTGTAACGCGCAGGTGTGCGTGGATGAAAACGGGGACACGAAATTCGACACGGGCGGCCGACCCTGCTGCCGCGTCCGCAAGCACGACATCGAGGAGTTTTTCGAGGTTGCCGAGAAGTATGGTTTGAAATCGACGATCAACCAGATCGCCCAGGCGGCGGCTCAGGACGCGGACCGGCCGCTTCTGAAGCTGGCGGACCACAAAGGACAAAGCGAAGAGGCCGACGAGGGTTCAGAGGTCGCCGCGGCTGCTATCGCCGAGACTGCTGATGTCCCGAGTGAGGAGCCGGTTAACGAGCCTGTTACGATCATGTGTAAGGGCATGAAGCAGGCGGAGCTTCGGGCGATCCTGTTCTACCGGCCGGCTCAGGATCGGGGCTACGGCTACCAATTCACCGCCAAGCTGGGCAACTACGACGGCGACGGCGCCTCCATCGGCTGCCCTGCTCCCAGTCGGGCCGGCGTCCTGAAAATGCTCAAGGACGACGTGCGATGCTGGCTGAATGACCTGGCGATCACCGGGACCGCCGATCAGAAACGGGCCATGGCCCGCCGCCGCGACATGATGGCAGAGCAGGTGACTGCTGCGCTCGACACGCTGATCGCGGCGGCCGAAGAGGTTCCATTCAAGGAAGACTCGCCGCGCCAGCGGACTGCCCAGGTAGTCTGCGGCTTGGCGGAGGAATGCGCCAAGGCCGCAACGTGCATTCACGGCACTCCCCATCGGCACGACGAGGACTGCCGCGATGGCGATTCCTGCTACGACATTACCCCGCCCCGCCGGGCTTGGTGCCAGCCGGTGGAAGGCGCAACGGGTCACAAAACAGATGGCGACGGCAAAACAGACAACTCGTAGGGGCGGGTCTCCGACCCGCCCTCCTCTCGGTGCGGATCCCTCGACGATCCGCAATCCGTACGCCAGGCCGAGGGCCGGATCGCTCTCGCAGTCGGCCAATCGGCCGCTGCCCGAGGTGGTCTGGCTGCCGGATGCGCCCGTACGGTTCGCCATCCAGCGGGGCGATGATCCGCCGGGCATGGACGTGATCGGCGGATCGGTCTGGCAGCTCCTGTACCGATGCGTGTACCCACACGGGGTCCGCGACGAGATCGCCCGATTTCAGCGGGTGATCGCCGGGGATCGCGACGAGGCGGTCCGGGTCCTCCAGGGCCTGATGTACGGATTCGCCGAGCGGATCGAGCTGTATGAGGTCCTGAATTTCAAGAAGTAGAGAGCTGCAAATGGCGAACCGGACAACTATACAGTGGACTGATGTCACCTGCAACCCGTTCCCCGGCTGCCGAAAGGTGAGTCCAGGTTGTGACCACTGCTACGCCGAGCGGATGGCCATGCGGCTCAAGGCGATGGGCCAGCCGCAGTATCAGGATGTGGTGGACGAGAACGGCTGGACGGGCAAGGTCGGCTGCAATCTCGAAGCGATGAAAGTCCCCGGCAAAGGCAAGCTGGTTTTCTGCCAGAGCATGGGTGACTTATTCTACGAGGGGGTGACCGATGAGCAGCGAGCCGCCGTTTTTGCCATGATGTACTTGCAGGCGCACAAAGAACATGCTTGGCAGGTTTTGACGAAACGACCGCAGGCGGCATTTGATTGGTACTGCAAACTTCGAGACGGAAAAGCGGGGATGGGGAACTCCCTGAAATTGCTTGGGTTTGATGGGATGTGGGCAAGGCTGGCCCTGGCGGGCGGCATGATGACCAACGCCGTGGGACAACCGCCGTACAAGTTGCCGTCCAATCTCTGGTTCGGCTGGACGGCCGAGGATCAGCGGCGCATGGACGAGCGGACGCCGTTCGGCCTGCGAATCCCCGCGGCGGTGCGGTTCGTGAGTATGGAGCCGCTGATTGGGCCTATTTCCATGCTTCCATATTTTGCCGACATCCGGTGTTCACAGTGTGGGTGGCTGGGCTATGGCGATAACGATACTCCAGATGGCGGGCTGGCCAAGGAGTATGATGGGCCGGGGGATGAAGACGGCCATTGGGAGTGTCCCAACTGCGGTGCCAGCGAGGAAGGATGCGTCTGCGACTATAGTCCCGTACACGATCCGTATGGCCCTGACCCGCGGATCGATTGGGTTATCGTCGGCTGTGAGAGCGGCCCGAATCGCAGGCCGTGCGAAACGCGATGGGTTGCCGACGTCCTGCGGCAATGCAGCGATGCCGGTGTCCTCATATTTGTGAAGCAGCTCGAGATCGACGGCGAGGTCGTGCACGATGCGGGCCGGATCGCCCTGGAGTTGAGCGGGTACGTCGGCCGGCCGCTGTGCGTCGAGGACATCCGGCAATGGCCGAAGGGATTCGAGCGAAAATCGTAAAACTCAGGAGAGTGGGACATGATCTGGTTAGACAAACACGGCTGGCCAGTACACACGATGAGTGGCTGCTACGTCATGACTCTGATACGGCGCGTTCTGGCCACGCGCCGGGTGGTCCACGCGCGCTGCTACTACTGCAAGCGCCACATCCACTGGTGGCAGGCAATCGTTCGGTGGCCGGACGGCCAGGGGACATATCAACCACTGTACGCCCATGATGAGTGCTACCGTCTGGGGCCACCTGCTGACGATGTGTGATGATGAAGAAGCAGAGTGACATGAGCGACAGAAACGGCCTGGACCTGGACATCTGGGGCGACGGGTCGAAGACGAACTCGACGCCGATCCCGGAAGAGTGGGATCACCACAGAGGCACAGAGGACACAGAGAAGAGCGTAATGGTCAGTGTTAACGAACCACCAAAGAGTTGTGGTAGGACGTTGCATGCAGACTGTCGTTGTTCCTAATGCGCTGCGAGGGACGGATATTGGGTAAGCCATTCATGTCTGAGCTTCACCAACTGGAGGCGACGTATTTCGCTGCCATGTCTATGGATGCGTCGTCTCTCGCTGCAGCCCTGTCCGAATCGGCACGCTACCCGTTGATGGCGGTAGGGTCGGGCGGCTCTCTGTGCGCGGCCCATTTCGCATGCCACCTTCACCAGAAATTCGCAGGTAAGCTCGCCAAAGCATCCACACCCATGGAGATGCTATCGCTGCTCTCCGGTGGCGGCAGTCGGTTTACCTTGATGGATAGCACAGTACTCTGCCTGAGTGCCGGCGGATCCAATACTGATATCAATCGCGCATGTCGTGCAGTCATCGAAGCCGAGCCTCGCCACTTGCTAGCTCTCTGTGCGAGAAATGGAAGCCCCCTCGCCAAGATGTGTGGCAAGTACGATTACGTGAACATGTTTGAGTTTGGGCTTTCCTCGGGGAAGGATGGGTTTCTCGCAACCAACTCGCTTCTCGCATTTGTCGTTCTCTTAGCTCGCTCATATTCTAAACTGGTGGACGATACCCCGGCGTTACCGTCGACTTTGTGGGAATTGATCGGCAAGTATAACGACCTCGATTCCGCTCTCCGCGACCTTCGTCGTAGATTGCGTCCTTCTCTTGAGCGTGATCATATAGTAATCCTTCATGGCCTTGGGACAAAAGCTGCTGCCTATGACATCGAATCCAAATTCACTGAAGCAGCTCTCGGTTCTGTACAACCCTCGGACTACCGCAACTTCGCCCACGGGCGGCATCACTGGCTCGCCAAGCGGAGAGATACGTCTGCCGTCATCGTTCTGGCAGAGGACGTAGACATCACACTCGCGAGAAGAACAGTGAACTTGCTCCCGCCCTCGGTGCCCTCGGTAGTCCTTCAGTTCTCCGCTGATACGACATCGAACTCTATTGCGGCGATAGTAACAGGGTTATTCATCACTGCCATCGCAGGAGAAATGAAAGGTGTTGACCCCGGCCGACCAAGTGTGCCTCAGTTCGGCCGGCGACTGTATCATCTTGGGGTCGGTACCTTCGGAAGAGACAGGGGGAGAGAAGAAGCCGCCGTCCGGCGGAAAGGTGCTGAATGTGGCAGGCATTCCTCCGAGCTGAAGAAAGCCCACAGCGTCTTCACCCGTTCCCTATGCCGCGCAGTCTTCAGCGGCCTTGTGCTTGACTACGATGGCACGCTTTGTGGACCAACGAACAGATTTGGGACCATAGGTCAGCAAATCGCCAAAGAACTGCTCCGACTACTGCGGTCGGAGATCGCCGTGGGGATCGCGACAGAACGAGGCAAGTCTGTCCGGAAGTCTTTGCGAGAGGCACTCCCCAAGGCTGTCTGGGAACGAGTCACAGTGGGGTATTATAATGGAGCCGAGTGCAGGCTCTTGAGTGACGATTCTGCCCCTGACGGGACGGACAAGGCTTGTCCAGAGCTCGAAGCCGCAGTCAGATCGTTGTCTTCAGATAGCCGCCTGAGGTCGTTTGCCACTATGACCATACGAAAAAAGCAGATATCCTTAGAACCCGAGCCGGTGTGGCAGTTGGACGCATTGTGGGAACTCGTGGGCAGACACATCTCTCGCCTGAACGGGACTGGCATCAGCGCAGTAGAGTCCGCCCATTCGATTGACGTGCTCGCGCCGGGCGTATCGAAAAGGAACGTGGTCGATACAGTTCGTGTCTTTCGTTCGGAGGCGAAACGCGCGTCAGTGTTGTGCATCGGAGACCAAGGCAAGTGGCCTGGAAATGATAGTGATCTCCTGTCGGAGGCCCATGCCCTGAGCGTAAACACTGTGTCTTCTGATTTGAGCACATGTTGGAATATCGCGCCTAGGGGTTATCGCGGGCCACAGGCTGCGTTGTTCTATCTAAGATGCCTTGTTGCGCAAGACGGCCTGTTGCGCTTCCAGCTGGCACAAGGTAGGAGGACATAAGCCATGAGAGAAGCTCTGGCCGAACGCCTCCTTGCCCAAGTCATGAAGTGGACGCGGGAAGATGTGGCCAATGAGCGGCCACTACTGCAGGTAATGGCCGCCCTCAAGTATGATGAATATCAGCAATTTGCTCCCGGGATCCGTTTTGTTGAGAGCTTGGCCCTTTGGCTGCAACAGTTCAGCAGTGAAGAAGAACGCAAGGTGGGATATACCTTCGTGAAATCCAGGTTGGTCTTTTTTTCTGCGGCCGAAATCTCGCATCTTGTGACCATTGCCTATCCTGACCACATACGCCCCCTTCTTATTCGACGAGCCGCGAACACCTCTGGGATCGCTGAGAGGTATGTCGCGAGAATCGCGAACAGCAAGGAATACCGAACGCTGCGCAGGCAGTGTCTGTTTCTAGGGCTAAGTGATGGAGCGCGCATCGACACGTTCAGGCGATCCACCAATCCTGAACTCAGCCACGAGCAGATCTGGCAAACCTACGAGATGTCGCCAGAAAAGGCGGATAGCATCCTATCTCGACTGCGCGAGGACCTAGCGCAAGTGGATGACCAAAATGCAGCAAAAGACACAAGCTTGTTTCGAATGGTATTCCTTCTGGATGATTTCTCCGGAAGTGGTAGGACCTATCTCCGCAAAGAAGAAGATGGAAAGCGCCTCACGGGAAAGATCGCGAGATTTTGGGATCAGCTACAGCATCCTCACAGTCTGAGCAGGTTGGTCAACCTCGCTGATCTCCACGTTGGTATCGTCCTCTATATTGCAGCTCAGCACGCTGTCGACCACCTGCAATCGTGTCTCGGTGAGCTCTTAACAGGGGCAAGCTTCAGGATCCATGTTGTGCACTTGCTCAATAGCGAGGTGAGCCTTGATCCGCCACGAGACTCGGCTTTCCTCGCTCTTGCGCGGAAGTACTACGATCCGAAAGCTGAGGATGAGCACACGCGAAAAGGAGGAACCGACGTAAGGCTCGGGTTTGCTGGATGTGGTTTGCCAGTGGTACTGAGTCACAACACACCCAACAATTCCATGTTTCTGCTTTGGGCAGATTCTGAGCAGTATCAGGTGCGTGGTCTTTTCCCAAGGATCAGTCGTCACCGGAGTGAACCATGAGGGAGCCACGCAATCCATTCCGTCTAAGAGCATCGGAGGATGTGGAGTCCCACGAGACCTTTGTCCATCTCTTTGGCCCCGACGCACTGGATGTGCTCGAACCAGACAACATCTGGAAGCGCCCGCAGATCCTTCGGAGTGCCCCGGGTGGCGGAAAGACATCCATTCTCAGACTGTTCACTCCTGCGTCGCTTCGAACCATATATACAATGAGAACACGGGAACACATGAAGGACCTCTTCAAAAGAATGACCGCGTTGGACGCGATAGGTGACGATGGTCCTCACGTCTTAGGCGTGTTCTTGAGTTGTGCGCATAGTTTCGCAATGCTTGACGATCTGAACATAGAGGACGTGAATAAGAAACGTCTGTTTCTTTCACTGCTCAACGCCAGGATTATGCTTGCGACGTTGCGGAGCGTTCTAGAACTGAAACAAAGGGAGTACCCTGCTTGCCTGACCAGTGTCTCTCTGGCACAACAGGGCGCGACCACTTCCATTCATGACATGCCTTCCGACCTCGGCGGGAAGTCTCTCCACGAATGGGCCCAGGGTCTGGAACGCGATATATGTGATGCCCTCGACAGTCTCGCGCCGCTTTCGCAAGCCGGCCTTCCGGGACATGATTCACTTGTAGCTTTGCAGATGCTTGGTAGTCAGCCGCCTCTTTTCGAGCGTAACCCAATCGCAGACCGCGTCGTGCTTTTGCTGGACGATGTGCACAGACTGAGTGCAAAACAGCGTGAATGGCTTCTTGACACTATCTTGACAATGCGATCATCGACTGCCGTGTGGATAGCCGAGCGATTGGAGGCTCTGAATATTGACAAACTCTTGTCGATGGGTGCTGTCAACAGGAGAGATTATGACGAGGTCACTATAGAAGACTACTGGCGTGGCCCTCGGGCTCAGAGATTCGTAAAGCTGACATCAAGCATATCAGACAGACGAGTGAGAGATGTGCGCGACGCCGATCCCGGAAGAGTGGGATCACCACAGAGGCACAGAGGACACAGAGAAGAGCGTAATGGTCAGTGTTAACGAACCACCAAAGAGATGAAAGGGGCAGACATGGCAGGTGCGGGCTACAACTTCCGCGAGATCCGGATCGTCATAGAAGATGATCAAACGCACTGTTACGTACTCCTGGAGGCACTCGGCGACTGTCCGGACGGCGTCCAGGGATGGCACCACAAGGCGTTCCCGGTGCAGATGTCCGGGAAGACCGTGTACATGGAATCGGTCCGGGCTCTGGATTGGCCCTTGGAAGCGCCCAAGGCGTGGGGCCAACATCGGTAGAAGCATCTGGGGCGACGGGTCGAAGACACAGAGGACACAGAGAACTTCACACTTCAAACTTGACACTTCAAACCATCTATTGAAAGGAGTCTGCAATGAGAGCAAGGATGTTTTTTTGGATTCTGTTTGTCATGGTAATCATCCCCATCGGCGGTTGCGTGACTACGGTTGACCCGAACGGGGTCGAGCATGTCGCCCTGGACCCGAACTCGCCCATCGTCGTCGGCGCGGAGGTGGCAGCTCAGGGAGTGGCCAGCTTCGGCAGTTTTTTCGGGACGGTTGGGACGATCCTGGCGGGGATCGCCGTGGGGATCCTCGGGGCCTGGTCGAAGATCAAGCCGACGCTGACGGCGGCCAAGACCAAGGCGGAGCAATACCACGCGGCGACGGCGGCGACCGTGACGGCGCTGGAATCGTTCAAAAAGTCCAATCCGGAGCAGTGGTCGAAGCTGGGGGCCCTGATCACGGAGCAGCTCGCGAAGCAGAATATCGACCCCTTGACCATCGAGAACGTGATCCGGGCGATTCGTGGACTGCCCGCCAAGGCGTGACGGGTCTGGGTCTGTCGCTGGCGGGTCTGTTTTCCCTGGTCCTGCTGTCGCGGGTTATGCGGAGGACACATATGAGAATCGTCAAGATCCTGGCGTTGCCGGTCTATGGCCTGCTGCTGGTGTGGGCGTGGCTGGTCCGGTGGCTGCGGCCCGGAAACCGGGACGGGTTGCCGTGATGTTGATTCCGGCCTTGACAATCAAGCAGCCGTGGGCGGATCGGATCGCCTCGGGCGCCAAGACTATCGAGACGCGGACGTGGTACACCGCCTATCGCGGGCCACTGGCGATCTGCTCGAGTCGCCTGCCGCGAGGCCAGGGCCCGGCGGGCAAGGCGCTGTGCATCGTGTTTCTGATGCACTGTCGGGCGATGACCGTCGAAGATGAGCGGGCGGCGGGCTGTCCGGTCTACGAGGGGGCGATGGCCTGGGTGTTTCATCCGGGTCGGATCGTGCTCAATCCGGTGGACGTGCGGGGGCAGCGGGGGATATTCAGCCTCTCCCTGCCGGAGTATGCGTTCGTGGCGCCGGATGACCTGGCCCTGGCCCGCCGGTGGCTGGACTGGGCGAGGGATCGTGACATGCTCGGAAAAATCGGTTGATGGAAAGAACCTGTAGGGAAAGGAATGCAATGAACTCGAAACGATGTCAAATGATTGTGTTGTGTTGTGTTGCCGGGCTCCTGGCGCCCTTGCTCTTCGGGCAGTCGGAGCCGGTCTGTCCGGAGCAGGTTTTCGTGGACATCTCTGAGTGCCCTGTGGCCCTCGATCCGAACCGGATCGCCGTCGATCCCTACGAGCAGCGGATGTGCTGTCTCGGCTGGATGTTTGCCGTGGCCGGGTCGCCCTGGACGTGGGATCGGTGGTACTGTGACCCGGACGGCGACGCGATGACACTGACCTCTGACACAGGCGTCTTGACGGCCAACGCCGACGGGACCTACAGCGTGACAGGCGTGTCGTCGGCACCGGGCGTGACCTATGTAACCATGACGCTCGCGGACCAACCTGCGGCGAATCAGACGCCGATCACCCGCAAGGGCACATTCGCGGTATTGAGCGTACCTAAAAATCGTAGTCCTGCCCTCTGCGGAGGTCAGCCGAAATGACGGCGATCTGGTTCAGCATGTTCCTGGCCCTGGCGGCTGCAAACCAGCCGCCGGGACTGGGGCCTGTCCCGGATGCCCTGATGCCCTACGTCGCGGTGCTTCGCCACGAGCCGGAGTTTCGGGGATGGTTGCTCAGCCATCGCACGGCGCGGGACCCCCTGGGCGATTTCATCGAGGACAATGGACAACCCGTCCGTATCCGGCAGCGGGCTTGGCAGTTCCGGAAGAAGATGCGGAGGACCCAGATATGGAACGGATTATGAGTGAGAAGACGCCGACAATCAAGCAAGTCCTGGCCGACGAGAATCTTCTGCGGCAGATCGCGGGAGGGGTGTTGCATCCGGGGCCGTGGAATCATCTGGCTTGTGGAGCACCCGTTTTAGGCAGGTGCTTCAAGTGCCATTTGCAGCTACCAATGGAAGAGCACGGTGATTACGTGGACGTGTACGAAGGCAAAACGCCATGTCCCATCCCAGATCCAGACCTTCGCCCGATGGAGGTCATCGCGGCTAGGCTAACAAGTGAGCTTATCACGATCCACTCATACCAGTGGTACAAAGCATTTCTCGACACGTTGCGTAAGCTCGTTGATGCTGACGGCGACACAGTGATGGTATGGTTGGTAGCTACTCCTGAGCAGCAAGCAGCGTGTGCCCTGGTCGCCCTCGGGCTGGTGGATGGAGGCAGAGACGATGAGTGAACAGATCCAGAAATACACCATGCTTTTCGGACACATGGGCAAAGCCGACACGGCAGAAGAGGTAGTCAAGCTCTCCGACCACGCCGCCCAACTCCAGCAGGCCCGCGAGGATGCCACGAGGGCTGAGCGGGAGCGGTGCCGGAGGGAGGAAGTGGAGCCGTTATGGGACGCGATTGGCGACGTAGTCTGTTCGGCACACATGCATTTTCGTGGCCCGATTGACAAGGTGCTGAAAGCTGCCCACGACGCGCTCCAAATTCGTGCCAGCGTTGGTGAGGTCCAATCCAGTAACCCCATAGCCGCCCTGGAGACGAAGCAGAATGGGAGGCAAAATGAGTGAGCAGATTCAGATGTACGATAGTCCTGTGGGCTATATGAACGAAGCCCGCGATACCAAAGATACATACGTGAGGACGTGTGACTATGAGCAGGCTCTCGCCGCCGCCAACGAGCAGAACGCCAAGCTCCAGCAGATCGAGCCCACCTGGGTCAACAGCCGCTCGCACCTCGCCGCCGCCAACGATCAGATCGCCAAGCTCCAGCAGGCCCATGAAGATGCCGTGAAGGCCGAGCGGGAGCGGTGCCGTAGAGAGGAAGTGGAACCCCTGTACGATGCTGCTGTTATGGCGTTGTGCAAACTACGCAAAGCCCTCGCCGCCGCCAATGACCAGATCGCCAAGCTCCGGCAGGAGAACGAGCGTATGAAGGAACAGTCGGAAGCCCAACACAAGAGCTACGGCGAAATCGTCGGCAGGTTGTGTGTGGCTGAGGCTGTGGGAGATAGTTGGAAACGGACTGCGGAGCGGCTTGCTGATGCCCTGAACCCCGAGAAGGAGACTGACCGATGAAGCGTAAGACAAAGCAGCAAGCGTGGGACACCCTGTACACCCGAGTGTGTGACATCATGGCAACCGCGTGTGGCGATGATCCGGAGGGTGAGTGCTTTACTGTCCTCGCGTGCAACCTGCCCGAGATCGTGTGGGGGCTGAGGATGCGGCTCCTGCCTGCGGACTATGAGGAGGAGCAGGCGTTTCTCACGAGTATGTACAACGCGGGCGAATACGACAGTGCCAGGAAGCTGACGGATTTCTTGTTCCGCCACGGCATCCGGGCATAAGGAGCAAGTGACGTGACCCACGAAGAACGCTTGAAGCTACTGACCGAGTGGCGTGACGCAAGTCTCGCCTTGGACGAGGCGGCTGAGAATTTCACCAGTTTGCTCGGTATCGAGGACCTGGAGCGATGCCCGATCCTGCTGGCCGCATGGAGACTCCACGAGGCGTACACAACGTCCCTGTCAGCCCGCGTAGGCGACAAATACGATTGGCTGAATTGGTGGTGGTACGATGCCAAACGGGGGAAAGGAACGTGTGAGGTGACGCTATCCGCATGGGACAAGCCCAAGCCCATCCGCACCGTGGAGGATTTGTGCGAGGTGATCGAGGCGGATTTGCAATGAGCAACGGATTGCCGATCAATACGATCATCGCGGGGGACTGCCTGGAGGTCATGCGGGAGTGGCCGGATAACAGCGTGCATTGCGTCGTTACGAGCCCGCCCTACTGGGGTCTTCGCGACTACGGGATCGAGCCGAGCGTGTGGGCCTCGCCGCAGGCGGCCTCGGATCAGTGGATGGCGTGCGAGCATGAATGGGGTGAAGAACTACCCGGAAGACAAAGGGACAATCAGCATGTGGACGTAGCGCCTGGCAATAAGGGAGGCGGGGCCAAGCATAGCATAGAGAACCAGAGTACAAGAAGCAGTGGCGAGTTCTGCTCCAAGTGCGGAGCGTGGCGGGGCAGCTACGGCCTGGAGCCGACGCCCACTTTGTTCGTCGAGCACACCGTCACGATTTTCCGCGAGGTCCGCCGCGTCCTACGGGACGATGGCACGCTGTGGCTGAATCTGGCAGACTCCTACTGCTCGACGGCCCCAGGCACTCGGATGGCTGGCAATTCCGCTACTTCCACACTAATCCGTCATGCTCGGCTTGATGCACAAGACGCGGAGAGAAGAAAGAACACCAGACCACAAACTCCTCCCGGCCTCAAGCCCAAGGACCTCGTCGGCATCCCGTGGTGTGTGGCCTTCGCGTTGCAGGCGGACGGGTGGTACTTGCGGCAGGACATCATCTGGCACAAGCCCAACCCGATGCCGGAGAGCGTCTCTGATCGCTGCACGAAGGCCCACGAGTACATCTTCCTGCTGACCAAGTCGCCGCGGTACTTCTACGATAATGACGCAATTCGGGAACCGCACGCAGAACCAGATAGAGGGCACGGAGAATCGGAAGTTTACAACGAGTACCAGACGACTGACAGAGATATGGTCGAGGGGCGACAATTCAGCCGACGCGGGGTCCAAGTCCGACTCTACAATCCTTCTGGTCGCAACAAGCGTTCCGTCTGGACAGTTCCGACGGCCCCGTTCAAGGAGGCCCACTTCGCGACCTTCCCGCCTGAGTTGGTCCGCCCGTGCATCCGGGCCGGGACCAGTGCCAAGGGCTGCTGCCCTAAGTGTGGGGCACCGTGGGAGCGGGTGCTCGACAAGACCAGGGTAGCGACCGGGCCGGGTGAAAAGACAAAGATCAAAGTGCCTGGAGGTTGGGACGTTACTCCCGGTGCGCATGGAACGATTCATCGGGAAGGGCGGACTGAGGCCACATACCGGGACACTTCCGAGGTCGGCAATCGAGATCCGGGCAGGCATGTGACGGAGTCCACAACCATTGGCTGGGAGCCATCCTGCTCGTGCAATGCTGGTGATCCGGTGCCTTGTGTGGTCCTGGACCCTTTCGGCGGCAGCGGGACAACCGGCATGGTCGCCGCGCAGGAGCACCGTGATTACGTGATGATCGAGCGGAACCCGAAGTACGTCGAAATGGCAAAGACAACGAGGCTCGCTGCCGTCGAGACGGGCGTGCCGGCGGCAGAGACCAAGGCGGGTCAGCTTGCCCTATTCGGAGCAACGCCATGACGAAAGGCATAGTGAGACACGGGAGAAATCAATGAGCGCACAGAACACAAACAGCAAAACGGAAACCCCCTCGACCTGGCTGCTCTACCCTACCATGGCGACGGGCAGTCGGCGGATCGCGGGCCGGTACGTCACGATCCAGGCCTGCGGGACGATGTCCCTGTCGCCGGACCTGACGGCCGAGCTGCCGGCCGCCGCACGGCGGATGCGGGTGGAATACGACGCCAGCCGCTATCTGAGGCTGACGCCCGTGGCGGCGGATGCGGAGGGTACGATCGCGATCTGTCGGCCCCAGGAGAAAAAAGGCATGCAGGCGAGGGTTGGGACGCGGCGTACAGTCCTGGGGGAGTGGGGCATCCTGCGGGATAAAACCGTCCGATACGCGGCGGCCTGGAAGGGCGAATTTATCATGGTGGACCTGTCCGACACGGAGCCGTCGGCCGCACGGGAGCCCGTCCGCGAGGTGGAGCCGCCGGCCGAGGCGAGGGCCGACCCGGCCTTGCTGGAACCGCCGGCTGCGGCCGGGGACACTGTGCCGACACCCTGCTGCGACACGTGCGCGAGGGGGACGGAGATCAAGGGCTCGGCGAGGCAATTATGCGATTCGCGGACGGGCCCGAACCGCCGCAAGTTGGTCAAGCCGGGTGACCTGTGCAACGACTACAAGATCCGCAAGGCCACCCCGCCGGATGGCGCGATCCGGGCGGGCGTGGTAGACAAACGGCAGCGATACCGGAGCAATCCCCGGGCGATCTGTCCCGAGTGCGGGACGGAGCACACGGTGACGGGGGTCGGCCTGTTCCCGCACGATGGTGACGGCGTGGACTATCGAGCCGGCCGCGGCGACAAGGACAATCGCTGCCCGGGCAGCGGACATCGGCCCAGGGTGGACGCATGAGAGAGTGGTGGGTCAAGTGAGTCAATTTCATGAGTTCTCCGTGACCTCTGTGTCTCTGTGGTGAAACTGTAGATGATCATTGTCTTCCCAATCTGGTGGCTGCTGATCGACAGGACGATCGTCGAGCGGGTGGAATTACCCGCCCGTGCCGCCCCACGGGTGGAGTATCAACCATGCAATGAGGCCATAGTGCATCCGCTGCGGATCAGGCAGTGGACGGGCGACGGCTGACGACGGGGCCCGGGCCGGGGGCCCGCGGACAGACGGCAGATCGTCAATCGTACATAGTCAATGACACTGGGATGGCAGGGGTATGGCCAAGGCAGGCAAGGCCCGGCGCCCGCGCTCTACATGCGGGCGGTCCGAGCCACAGGCACAGACATCACGGGCGGCGGCGGTGACGGACGAGCGGGGGCATCGGTTCCCGTGGCCGGCGGATCCGCATCGGCGGCTGGACACGCCCTGGCTGGCGGTGGTCAATGCGCGGGGGCCGTGGGCGGTCTGGCGTCATGACCGGGCGAATCCACCGTTCATCCCGCTCTGTCTCGATCTCCTCGGCAAGGGGTTCTGGCGGCGGGCGACCGATGCGCAGCGGGCGTTCGCCGTGACGCTGTGGCTGCGGGCGGCCCAGGCGGACGACTGGGGGATCGTCTGGGGCGATCCGCTGCGGATGCACCTGGAGTGGGGCATGCCGCTGGCGGAGGTGCAGGCGGGCGTGGCGTGGATGATCGACGAGGGCCTGGCGTGCTACCTGACGCACGACGAGATGCTGGCTGTCAAGGACTGGCGGCCGATGCGAAAACGCGACGGGCGGCGAGCGACGCAGGGCGATTCTGGGGAAAGAGAGGGGGGGAGTAAGAGGGGGGAAGAACAAGGGGCAAGCAGAGCAGAGCAAGCAGAGCAAGAACAAGAATCTGTTATGGCCGCAGTTTCCCAGAGCTCTTCCCGCAGCGCGAGCGCTATCCAGATTCCAGATTCTGGCCCCAAGGGCCAAGAGCCAGAGCAAGCAGAGCAAGAGCAAGCAGAACAAGAGCAAGAGCAAGCAGAACAAGAGCAAGAGCAAGCAGAACAAGCCAAGCACAGCAAGCAAGTCACAGCAAGCAAGTCACAGCCAAGGCCACAGGCACAGCCAGAGAGCACAGAACCTGCAAGCCTGCCCAAATCTGACCACGGGGCCGGGGGCGGGTCTCCTCGCACCACAGGGGGCGTGAGAGGCCGCCATCGCAATCCCCGGCCCCCGTCAGTTTCCGATGTCCATCGCCTCGGCGATTCGCTCGGCTGGTCCAATCCTGCGGCGGTGGTCTTCGGCCGGGCGATGTACGAGGCGATCACCGGGCATCAGTCCCCACAGGACCTGACGGCGGCGCCGGATGCGGTCAAGGGCGATGTCGGCGTGTGGGTGCACTACTGGGTCGAGGAGGTGGAGCCGGCCCTGCCGGTGGGACAGCGTGGAGAGTTCGCAGAGCGATGCGTGCGGGACGTGCGGAAGAAGCTGCGGTCCGGCCGTCGCCCCAGGAACCCGGGCGGCCTAGCCCGGGCGAAGATCGTGCCGGGGATTCTGGCGTCGATGCCGTGAAACACGGGGAGCACGGAGAAAGGAGACAACCGAAGATGAATTGGATCAGCGTGAAAGACGGCTTGCCGGAGACCGGCAGAGAGGTGCTGGTGTGGAACCGGGCCGCCGTGGCGGTGGGCGGGCGGCACTGGTGCTGCGCCCGCTACTACCCCAAGTGGGGCTGGCAGACGCAGGGGTTCGTGCCGTCCGTCGAATGCCTGGCGACGAGTGTCACGCACTGGCTGAACCCCGAGCCGCCAGAGAAAGGACGGAGGCCATGAACCAGGAAATCCTCGACGAATTGAAGAGATTGGGCTACCTACCGCCCCAGTGTACGGGGGTGCACATCGAGATGGAAGCAGGCAAGGACGCCACGGCCACGATGACGGCCATCGCCAGCAATGATCTCCTGAAGTGGGTCCTCGCAAACAACAGTTGCGAGAGGCGCCTGGTGGTGGTCGAACCGACACCTGAGATGACCCTTTTCGAACGGCCGCTGGTCTATCTGGCTTGCCCGTACTCGCACCCGAAGCGGACGGTTCGATTCGAGCGATTTATGGTGGCGAACCGGGCCGCGGCGAGGCTGATGGTGATGCGCAGCGAGCTGGTATTCTCGCCGGTCAGCCACTCGCACCCGGTCTGTGAGGCTGTGGTGGATGACGAGACACGGGAATCGCAGTCCTGGGGCTATTGGGAGCGGTTTGACCGGGCGATCCTGTCGATCTGCCGCAAGCTCTATGTCCTGCCCCTGGCCGGCTGGAAGGAATCGGTCGGCGTGCAGGCCGAGATCGTGATTGCACAACAGATGGGGATTCCGGTCGAGATTCTGCCGGATGTCTTCTGTGCGGGGCCCGAGCCACGAGACACGAGCGACGAGTGACGAGTGATGCTGGATCGACCGAGTGACAATCCGGAACCGGAGCCCAAGGGCCGGGCATACGCCTTCCCGACGAAGAGCCGCTGCCCGGTGTGCGGGTCGCTGCGGACGTACGCCTATTCGACGCCGGGGCGGGTCCAGCGGCGAAAGTGCCGCGACTGCGGCGGGACGTACAAGGTGATGGGGCGGGAGGCGTAGCGTACGAAAGGACAGAAAAGAACAGACGAAGACACATCTTTGAAAGGATGAACGGATGTACGAAGTGAACGCACAATACAAGGGCCTTGTGCCCGTGATGTTCGACAGGTTTTTTAACATCGAGGACACCCAGGGCCGGGCCAAGAAAAAGAGCAAAGACTCCTGGAAGGACATCCTGCCGCTGAAGATGTACATCGACAAGAAGGGGGTCTATGTCCCGACGGACAACATCCGCATGATGCTGATCGGCAACAAGCACCGCAAGGGCGCCGCCAAGATTCTGGGCAGTTTCGTCGAGAAGGGCAAGGGGGTGGAATACATGGAATTCTGCAAGTCATGCGTCTGGGTGCTCGGGGAGCAGGACCCGCAGAAGGCCTATTTCGGCCCGGCCCGTGAAACGTACGACGACTACGACGAGCGGAGCTTCATCAACGCGATGGGGTCGCGAAGCCTCACCCGCCGCCCGATCCTGACCACGCCCTGGACGGTGTCCTTCCGCGTTCAGGTGACGGACGACCAAATGCATGAGAGCAAGCTGCGCGAGATGTTCGTGATTGCCGGTCTACGATGCGGCCTGGGGGCCTACGGCCCCACGTTCGGGCGGTGCGAATTGTTGCAGTGGAAACCGATCTAAAGAGCACAAACTGACCCGCGTGGAGCGGAGCTGATTTGATCCGTCTCGAACAGAACGCAAGCAGAGACGAGGGGAGTCGAGTGGAGAGGAGCGGAGCTGATTTGATCCGTCTCGAACAGAGCACAACCTGAATGAAAACGAACAGAGAAGAACAGATCCGACCCGAACAGAGCACAATTTGATTCGAACGGCGGTGATTCGCTTCGACCCGAACAGAGCACAATTTGAAGCGACACGAAGTGAAAGGATCAGTTGAGATCCGATCCGACCCGAACAGAGCACAAGACGATATGAGTGGAACCGAGCGGATCTGACCCGAATAGAGCACGATTTGAAAACTCTTTTTTTGAAAGGATGAATGATGAGTTTGGAAATGAGCAAAGAAGCCGATGAGAAATACCGCAAGCTGGAGCTGACGTGTTTGGACAAACTCCAGAAGGCAATGGAAGCCGACGAGACGAACGACGTGGTCAAGCAGGCCAAGGAGCTGCTGGCGATCACGGCGAAGAATCGCCAGACGCTTGGCGCCCGAGAGGCTGTTCGATTCCAGATGGTGGCGAGTTTCGCCGACGACAAGGAGAAACGCCGCTATGTGGAGAGCACCCAGCCGGACGTCCGCAAGATGATCACAGGCGCATGAGATTGTGCGGCTGGCTGACCGTAATATCATTCTCGCGTTGGACCCTTCCTCGACGATCGTCGGCTATGCCGCGCTGCGGCGGGACCAGTCGCTGATCGAGGCGGGTTTGCTCTGGCCGGCGAAGCGGTCGGACGCGAGCTATGAGCGGGTGCGGACGATGGGCAACGACCTGGCGACGCTGTTGGATCGGCTGCGGCCCTCGGTCGTGCTGGTGGAGTGGACGAAGGGCAAGGTGGGCGTCAGACGCCACGGCGGGCACGGGGCGGGTCTGGCGGTCTATGGGGTGGGCGTGGGCTGGATCGCCTGCCGGGCCGAGTGCTGGGCGGCCGGCCGGGAGGGATGTGAGGTGATCGGCGTGCTGGAGAACGATTGGACGCGGGGTGTGCCGAAGGAGGCCAGGCAGGCGGCGATGCGGACGCTGGTGCCGGAGTATGCGGGCGTGGAGGACGCAGGAGGGGACATCGCCGATGCGCTGGGGTTGGGTCTTTGGTGGCTGCGGGAGCAATCGCTGCTATTTCACTGAGTAGGTAACAGGTCTGTTACAGGGGGTCTTGGCGGTTCGACGTGCGGCGTGGTTTGCTGGGGTCTACTCGATTGAGCAACTCAGAGTGGAGTCCAGTATATGTAAGGCTCAGAACCCGTGCCGAACGCCGCACCAGTGTACAGGCCGCACATCCGTATAGGCGCACCCACGACCTACGAGCCCAATCCCCGCCCGAATGCCTACCGCTGTGGGTACACGGATGTGAAGTGGCGGGGTTCTAAGCGGCAAAAGGGATATGGGGGACTGCGTGGTTATATCTGGGTTCGGGATGGTGGCCGCTGTCAGATTTGCGGCGTGATTTGCATTCCGAAGGACGCCGGGGGCACTGATCGGAGGTTCTGGCCCCACGTAGATCACATCATTCCCAAATCCAAGGGCGGCACCAACGACCGCGAGAACCTGCGTTTGACGTGCGGCTCATGCAACGCCTCGAAGAGGGATCGAACGGAGGCCCAGGGATGAACACCACCACTGGACACTGCCTCTGTTGTGGTAAACCACTGTCGAGACGGGGAAAGCGAAGAGCGACAGCGTGTCCATTGTTGGGGAGCGCATATGCGTAGGCGTTGGATAAAGTCCCCCCCCGGGGGGGGTAAAAAGAACCAAACCGGTGGCCGGAAAAAT
>Ga0172381_10000414_pt1 | contig 51131 bp, 90 predicted proteins | sample Leawel6488metaG_FD_119754 | JGI IMG/M metagenome (GOLD analysis project Ga0172381, IMG submission 119754) | Leachate microbial communities from a municipal landfill in Southern Ontario, Canada - Leachate well 64-88 metaG | ecosystem: Engineered > Solid waste > Landfill > Unclassified | place... | reverse complement strand
GATATAATCAGTATCAATTTCTATAGTTTTCCCGTATATGTCTCTACACTCTACTTGCATGATAACATATTAGTTCCAATACTATAAAAAATTATCTGTAGTTCTCCTCTGGTGAGTCAACTGGGGATCGTGCGTTCCATTCTTTTATTGCAGCCTCTTTTGTTAATCCGGTCACATGAGCAAAGTGATTTAGTCTATATGATCCTTTTGGAAGTTCGTCTGACGGTGGTGGAAATCTGCACTCTATATACCACCAATCCGATTCTATCAGTTCATCATGAACATGAACCGGAACTGGGATGTTATGGCAAAATGGACATTGCTTCAATTCATCAACCGACTCGTCCCCATAAAGCGGGCACTTATCAGGGAATACAAAGCCGTCGGGGCAATCGATTTCCTCACAACCACAAAACCAATCGCCAGAAAAATCTGATCTAAACCTATGCCTACAATAAAGCGGATATTGGATATTCCTTACGTCTTCCATTCCTACTTCACCACCTGGTAATACCTGCTCCCTGTTGCTCCTCGTTCGTTCTGGTATCGCCCTCCTTTCTCCGAATAGTCGCGCTCACAAGGTTCAATCTCAAAGAAACACATTTGAGCGATAATCATGCCCGGCCTCAATATTACCGGACGACTGTTCACGTTATGAATCTCAAGCGTGATAGTCCCGGAAAACCCGGCGTCTATAAAACCAGCGGTTATATGAACCGCTATACCAAGCCTACCCATCGATGAGCGCCCATCTACCTTTGCCGCCAAGTAACGGGGAAGTGTTACCTTCTCAACTGTTTCAGCGAGGATGAACTCGCCAGACTGAATAACATACCCGGTTTTGGGCATGTTTTCATTCTTCAGATTGTAAGTAGAGTGCTTCTCCGGGTCTATTGCCGTATTACCCTGATAATATGCGATGTTTTTACCAAGCGTTAAATCAAGAGAGCATGGCCCTACATTGTCAGGATTATAAGGCTCAATTACACTCTCTTTCTCACAGTAAACCCGTATTAGTCTATCGTTTAGCATCATTATGATTCAATCCTTGGAGCGATGAGAAAAGTAATCTTGCATCCATCAAATGGTTCGTTAATCATCTTAATCGGATGATCGTTCCCGCAATGAATCTCAATCATCCCGGTAAGATGTCTTACGCAATTGTAAACATAATCAGCAGAAATCACACTTGAAACGTCTCCTTCTCCAACGCAATTGGAAACAGTCTCATATGCTTCGGTTGCATCATCGCTTGATGATATTATCACTTCTCCAGGTTTAGCGGTTATTCTAACCTTTTCAGATACCCGTTTTGCTGCGAGTGATATACTTTTCAGAGTAGATGCTTTAACCACGAATCGATGAGATAAGAAACTCAAATCGGGAAAGTTTGGGTCTTTCTTTACTTTACTATCCTCAATCTCCGATAAGTTAAACCCCCCGCCAATCATATTTGAGAATTTAAACTTCTCAAAGTGTTGCAATTCCATTATGGGTCCAATCATATGCTTAAGACTCCACAATTGAGCAAAGTCTATACATGCTGCAAACGGTTCATCTACAAGTTCATAATCAATAAACGCAGCACTTGACAATTCAACATCTATAAGTGCCACGTTAGCAACATCAACGCGCCTGAACCATATCCGATCCTCTTCAAGGTGCAATCGTATCTCCGGATAGGTAGCATGATTGATAATATCAATCAGTTTCTTTAGTTTTTGTCCATGTATCTTCAGTTTCATCTTCATCTCTCACACAATTGTTATATACTCTTCAATTCAACATTTAATCATGGTTTCAACAGGAATCGCTAAAGCAGCAGTAAAACGTATCGCATTTGAAGCAACTGGTTCACCAATCGGCGCAGATGCAGTTAATAGTCTTGTCCAACTTGCAGGTGAGTTTATCCAGAACGAGGCTATCAAAGCCGATAAACTCGCAAAGCACGCAGGAAGAAAGATTATTAAGTCTGTTGACATTCAGTAACCTCTTCTTTTTCTCCGGTAAATCCGCCAGCAACGATAAACTCTGACGTTGCCCGAGCAAAGTTCTGATCCCAGATGATAAAGTCTGACTGCCAAGTGATGTCGCATCTGCCTTTGATACCATATTCTGACAGAATAACCGACTCGTATTCGGATTGCGGCCCTGTCCTCTGCCTGATGCATATGAAGTATTTTGCGTCTCTTTTTAGCAGTTCGCTTTCTAACCACGCAATATCATCATCTACTCTTTGAGGCTGATTGTGTTCCATCTGCTCAATGACTCCCAAATACGTCCGGATAACATCATCTTTGGCAAACTTTCCATCAGGATGAGCCACAACTACAAAACGGGAACCGGTATGGAAGTTACTCATTCCTTTACATCCTCCAATGGGCAATTATCCCAATCGCATGGCGTATCTCTGTTTTCAAATCTACATTTAGTTTCCACAGTTTTATGAGTGATATAATCAGCCCACGACTTATAAAACGGGCATTTTTCAGGAGTTTCCACTTTAACATGCGCAATTTTCATATCTCATCTCCAAGAGCCCATTTCAACATTTGAACTCCTCCTACGCATTCGTAATGATAACAATGTTCTTTTGGAACACGTTTAATATCCATTTCAAGCGCGTCAATTTGTCTTATTATTTCCCAGTCCTCTTTCATTCTGCATCCTTTAGCGGGCAGTCAACCGGAAAATCCCATCTATCCGGGCAATCAGCATTATTTATTCCGCAGAATACGCCACATATTCTTTCCAGACATTCAAATGGATGCGATATTGGCAGTAGTTTATTCATTCCTTCACATCCTCCAAAGGGCACCAATCTGGAATATCTCCAGATGTATCATCAAATAGTTTTCCATCTGACAATTTGTTAAATTGTGGGTGATTGCAGCTTGCGTAATCTTCAGAGTGCGTTTCTAACCCACTCGAATGATGACACCAACTACACGAATCAGTAATATACTTCGGAACTATCTTTTTAATCATTACCACACCCCCTTCGGCATTTTACCGATGTAACTATAATCTCTTCCATGCCCTGTGCAAAAATGCCAGTTCTCACCCTCTTTTGCAATATCAGATGTGAATTTGTATCGATCTGGGTGTTCTTTCTTCAGTCTGGTTAGTAGTTTCTGCGCTGCTTCATCAGGCCCCGCGTCATCGAATTCACATTCTCCAACCTGAAGATCCAATCCTACGAATGCTCCCCATGAAGTCCCATCTTTGTATACTTTTATCACTCTACCATCTCCACTACCCTGGTTATCGTCTCTTTGACTTTGCAGAGTTTGTCAACGTCTTCCTCACCCATGATCTTCTGAAGACTTCCAACTTTGAAATTACAAATCTCAAGAGCCTTATCTTTACCGATACTTTCTATCACCTTACTTGAGATAGGCTCTCTACGTGCTGATACGGAAGTCCGTAGAACAAAGTTACCGGAAGACTCTATCTTCTTAACCATTGCATAGTCTAAACACTTCTGCGACTCTGCTTCAATTTCTTTTACCTGTTCCTTTAGTTCTGATATGCGTAAGTTGTTTTCATAGATACGGCGAAGGGGATTTATGGTCATTCTTCTACCCTCAACTGATAAAACTTCCACAACTCAAGTGCTCCCCATTCAGATCGACATGCGGCAGTCGATTTATTACAACCGGGGCACATTACCACCCATAAATTCTCATTAAACTTTCCATTATCGCTTTTATAAAAGCCTGTAAAAATTACAGGTTTAACCCCGCAATCACACCGTCTTATCTCATCATCTTCCATTCTTCTCTCTCCTTCTATAACATATTATACGCAAGAGTATAAAAAATAGTTGTATTACTGGGTAAGTTTCTCAAAGAGTCTGTTGATACCCTTAATACCGCCGACGAAGGTTTCCCCGTCCGGCTGCTCAATCATATATCTGTCCTCTTCCGGCAGGTGCGCAACATCAGGATTCTCATTAATCCCGAGTTTATATCCGTTCTTTTCAAGAATTACTTTCATGATCACTCTAATAGTATGTTATGTTCAAACAATAATCTTTCTGTCAGCACTCATCAACGTAAAGCCATCCAATCTCATACCGCTTTGCGATACCTTTGATAATCCTGTCAATCAGATACATGCCAGCGATAACCGGCGCGGAGTTGAACGCGACTTGAACCCACGAGTCTGATACGAGTTCACCCGCAAATATAGCGTATCCTCCAAGAACAAGCCCTAAAATGATAGATACTACAACCTTTCTATCACACCATTTCTGATTTGATGCATAATACCCGGTAAGGATATATACAATAATCGGAGTGATCACTGTTCCGGCAGTAAGAATAATGTCAGTCATGCTATATTATCATTGCATCAAGAAAAGAAAAGGATTTGGGTTATGTAGACCCTAATAGAGCGCCAGTCTCATCAACAGTGATATATGAGTTAGCATCACCGAACCCCATAGGACGCGCGAAACTACGATACTTAAGACTGACTTTACCTTGAAGCATACTGGTGGAATTGCCAAATGCCGTTTTTCTATCGCTTACACGAGCAGTATAATCATCAGTGTTTCCACTATTTTTAGACATTCCTGCTTCGATTACTGCGCTGGTTTTAACGTCGTATACTCCGGATCCACCCTCTGCGATGTAATCGGTGGTCATGTTTGCATCATCGATAACTTTGTCAGCGGTATATGTTACGTAATCGCCCATTCCATCAGCGTGAGTTTCAACCGACTGGTATGACGGGGTCTGCCCTGGTTGAGTCGCATTATCACCAGTCCCACCTCCCTCAAGTTCTGGGATTGCTATCTGTTTGTCAGTCATCGAAGAAGTATCATCATAGATGTATCCACTATCAGCGATTAGTTCTGACGATGAATCATACAGATTTCCAGTTGCCGCGTCGAGTTTTGTTTTCTCCCTATACTGATTGTTTCCAGGGCCGGTCAAAACATGAGAACCGGCAGTTAAAGAGTTGTAATTCGTATCAATACCATTTCCTACGCTCGAATGAGTAGTATGTTTTGATATAATCCCCCCGCCTCCTCCTACATACGCATCAATTGAGACATATGATTCAGACCCTGCAGAAACGATGGAAATCAAAAAAAGGATGGGTATTACCGCCCAAATGCGCATGCCTTTCTCACCGCCTGGACAACACGAACAAACTTCTTATAAACTCTGTTCTGCTTTACCTCTTCCCGCGCTTGATCCGTCGCTTTTGGTTCATCAAATACCGAAGTCATACAATAAAATAGATGGGAAAGGTGATATTCTTACCGGCAGCGCGTGTATCCACATGTGCACGATTTGCAACCGTCAGTATGAATCAATTTAGCGCCGCAATCCGGGCAAATATCATCTTCTACCCGAACGGAAAACGGGAGAGATATATTCTCAATCCCCTCTTGATTCGGTTTAGTATCAGTGATATCATCTTCACGCTTTTTTATCCCCTCTTTAATTCCTTTGCTTATCAGATTTGCGCAGGAGTAACCTTCTGCTTCTCCTTTCAGGTTATTCACGCACGCGGAGCAGAACACTTTATCCCCTTGCCTACATGCAACTTCATGTGATATCCCTTCTTGGAGCATCTTTGATATCAGACGCCCGATATAGTTTAGGTTCCCCTCGCATCCCCCTTTCTCTGCTTTAACCCATACCTCGACGGGTTTAGAACTGCCTTTATCAAATCCTGTCTGCACCCATAACACACCGCACGCACTATTCATCCGAATAGATTTAAGATCTATTTCGCGCGGGATGGTTATAGGTTCTTTCTTCTCATCAATCTGTTTTGTCGCGTTCGTTTCAAGGACAACGTCTGACCGGCTACCTTCCCGATAAACACAGAATCCTTTTAACCCACTTTTCCACCCTTCAACCATCGCAGATTTCATATCTTCAACAGTTGCAGAATTTGACATATTGATGGTTTTTGAAATCGAAGAATCTACCCACCTTTGAGCAATTGACTGTGTTTTTATGTGATCCTTCCAGTGTATATCTTTAGCAGTTTTGAACAAATTTTTATCATCATCGTTTAAATATGAACAGTTCTGGACAGTCCCGAATCTCATCATATGCTCTACAATTGCGTCATATCGATTTGGATGAACAGACTGCATATATGATTCAAATAGTGGGTGGACCTCTCTATACTTTTTCTTCTCACCGCTTGATGTGGTAGTTCTGTCATAAACATATGAGAAGTTTGGTTCTATCCCAGATGAGCAGTTTGCGAGTAAAGACAGAGTCCCTGTAGGCGCGATTGCGAGAACAAACGAATTTCTACGAGGAGATGTAAGAGACGATTTATCACAACATGGGAATGAACCATATACCCCGCCAAGGTGTTCTGATTCTTTTACAGCCTCCATATACAACACTGAAAACAATTCACTTTCAAACTTGTATGCTTGTTCAGAATCATATGATATCCCAATTTTGATGAGCATATCGTGATATCCCATTACTCCAAGCCCAATCTCACGGATATCCTTTGTGATGTATTCGATGGATTCAAGTGGGTATTTATTAACATCAATCACAGAGTCGAGAAACTGAACTGCAAGTTTAATATCATGCTTAAAAATTTCAAACATGAACTTCCCATCTTTATCAACATATTTTGATAGGTTTAAAGATCCAAGATTGCATGAAGAGCCACCCGAATTATATTCAGATTCTTTATTCCTCATCACTACAAGCGTCTTTTCACCGCACGGGTTAACCGTATCTATTAAACCATATACATTTATTAATGGATTTTCACTATTTATTATGTCGTGATATAATATCCCAGGTTCGGCACGAGTCCACATCGACTCTGCAATTTTACCGAACAATTGACGGGCATCAATCTCTTTGCATACCTTTCCATCGAATTTAAGATACCAAGGATCTCCAAGTTCAACCGCTCTCATAAATTGGTCAGTGATAAGAACGCTGATATTAAAGTTTGATAATTGTCCCTCTACGTTTTTACTGGTTACAAAGTCCTCTATTTCTGGATGGTCTATATTCAGGATACCAATTGCCGCCCCGCGTCTCACAGCCCCAGATTTAACCGTTTCAACCATTGAATTGTATACTTGCATGAATGAAATAACACCTGAAGAAGTGCCAAGAGTTGAACCAACTGAAGATCCTTTAGGCCGAAGATAACTGAAATTTATACCTACTCCTCCACCAGATTTAAAAATAAGTGCTGCATTCTTGAGTGTATCGAAAATGCTAACCATATTATCTTCAATTCCAAGAGCGAAGCAAGCTGATAACTGCCCTATATCGGTTCCTGAATTCATAAGAGTTGGTGAATTTGGAAGGAATCGCATATCCTTCATTAACTCGGTGCATGCATCTCTCTTTGATTTGTCTTGAGGGTATACATGATACACAACACGTTTACACACATCATCAAAATCTACTTCCCCAGGTTGATAATATCGCTTCTTCAACACATCCTCTGCCATTTGTCTCATTCTTCACCTATTACCGAATCTATGTTTTTCTCAAACCAATCTATCAAGTCTTGATATTCAACCCTGCATTTGCACGGGAGCCATGAATATTCATACTTTGGATCATCCCTTGCATAATATCCATCATATCCAGATACTTCTGATATGTTGCATTCTCCTTCATAATCCCATGCACACCCAGAACAATCCTTATCTCCGGTTGGTTTTATCTTGTTCATTCTTCATCTCCTCCATTAGTCAGTATCGCATATTGCGTCTTCTTCTTCGTCGTTTCGCTTGTTACGTAAGCCATCCGAACCTCTCCTGTTCCTTCTGGTGCATCACTGGTGAGCATGTGGATCGCCTCATCCCAATCTGAACGCCTGTTCACCCGTATCTTCTTCCTCAATGATCTGACGGGCAAACGGCCCCCATTATCTTCAAGATGCTTGAGTATCTTCTCTTGAATCGTCTGGGATTCACTCTGACATATCTTTGTCGCAATCTCCTCAAATACAGGCATGAAATACATATCTACCTGCCTCAATACCTCTTTTATCGTATCAATCTCTATAAGGTAAGTTTCTCCCTCTGCCATTACCATATTGTTCATCATGGCACGCTGATAGAACCGCTCGGTTCCCGCCTCAAATATCATCCCCAACTTCTGCGCATTAATCGACATCCGACTAAATGCACTCTCACGCATCTTGTTTCCGCGTTTGTGGTTCTCGTCGGTGTTTTTCGTTTCCCAGTCCTGTAAGTATTGAAGAGCATCGGGTGAATACTGAAATTCGAGCATTGCAAGGTCATTAGAGTTAAAGTAATCATACAACTTCGATAGCCGGTAGAATAACTCTTTAAGCGCCTTCTCTTGCTCCGATGTCCTCATATTCGTCGGCATGATGGTTTTGTCATACCTTGGATAGAAGAACAAGAACCGATAGAACATCCCGCTTGTCATGTCGCTGGTAACGGTGTTCTCTCCAAATGAGTCAGGAGTAGTCGCGAATAACAGATTGATGTAAGTATCTTTGATAATCCACTCGTTCTGTTCAGGTTCTTGTCCGTCTTTCCGGGGTCTCCCTCGCTTACTCCTCCCCATCTTGTATGGTTCATCGTCATAGAATGCGCAGAGCATTTCACGGTATGAACTCATATACGACTTCTTTTTCATTCCGGATAGAAGGGAGGAAACCTCATCAATGAACTGGTAGCACGAGTGATGTTCACTGACATCCTGCGCGAATCGTTCCGGTGATAAGTCGTTACCAATCGAAGTATACGGGCATATCTCATTACAAAACCCGCGTGCAAACCGTATAGCAGTAGTTTTCTTCGAGTAACTTGATGCGCCAAGGAGAAAAGACCACACATTTGGGTAAATCTTACCATGCGTCGGAAACAGAAACGCTTTCCTCTGCATCATCATCGATAGAAGCGTTATCCCTGCCGCATATTGATAATCCCTATACGAATCAGTCATCTCACATATTGTATCTGCATACCGCGTCAAGAAGTGGTCATCGGGAAGAATTGGTTCATACCTCAATCCCTGATTGTTATTTGTCTCGTTTAACTCATCCTTTGTTATCTCCTCTATTCCTTTAAACTCCGAATCAAGTTTATCAATCTGCTCCTTATACCCGTATTCTGAAGATAAAAGCGCTTTAATCTTAAGGAACATCTCGCCGGTGATATCAACCGAACCGGCATCATCACACCTGATAAACCCGTGCTTTACTGCCAGATATGTGATTGGGTCACCATACGAGTTATCCCTGAAACAATACCAGACATTCTTCTTGACATTGATGGAGAAATTCTGTCCGGTAGTGCTGCCATGAATCGGATGGGCACCTTGATACTCATCTCCGCGTTTTATAGCATTGATGGGCATTGCGAAGTTTTCAATCCTTAACCCCAATTCAATAGTTAGTGGATTTTTCGATGTCTTCATCTTGGAAGGCATCTTCTGCATCAATTGTTCGATTCTCTCCGGTGATATCCGGGATGATTTAACCTTTGAGAAAAATGATTTATCCAACTCTTCAACGGTTACCCGTTTTATCGGCGCATCATTAACGATAACATACCGCTGACCCGATGGGTGAATGCACCCAGGACCAACGCAATATGCCGGGCACCCAGCAGGGTATACCTCTCCAAGATGCTCTGAATCATCTACCAAATCGTAGAAAGGGAGTTTCTTTGATCCTAATCCAGAACACTTAATATAGTAGTGATAATGATCACCATCGTTAGCGCCAGTTCTAATAATATAAGTGTCGGAGATAGAATCAAGAGCCCCAAGTTGATCCAAGCGATTGTAGTTGTCAGCATCGAGAATGCAGCAATCACCACCAACACAAACAACTCCATAATTTCCACCATTCTTCAACCACTCCAATAATACCGGATCAGCATATGTATACTGAAACTCTGGCTGACTCCATTTATCAACCGGTTCTTTTCCACCGCGCTTTAATCGGATAAACCTGAACTGCCCGGTTCTCAACTGTTCTGGAATCGAAATACTTAAACCAAGAGAGATAGAATTATCTATAACCATTGTGTTCATCTCTTTTTTTATCTCGTTGGTTTGTATGTCGCGTTCTCGTTTATCACCCATGCGCCACAATTGGGACACGAAACCCGGTATCGATGCGATTTCGTATCCCAACCATAACTGCATTTATGGCATATCATGTTTAAACCGGTATAAAAAAACATCAAATTGCATTTTGATAAATCTCGCAACCACTTGTTAAGTTCAATTTTAAACAAAGCATCTTTATTAATAGAATCTTTATAAGTATCCAATTGTCGCTTAAAGTCTATAAATTGATTTGCATTTTTAACCTGTTCTTTTTTTAGTTCTAAAGTTAACCGTTCCCTCAATTGTTTTATGCCATTTCTCCATTTAATCCTACTTTCAATCCTGTGATGTTTTCGTTCTTCTTCTGTGAGAGGGACGCGATGTGCTTTAACTAACGCGGGCAATCTTTTATTAGCACGTCTCACAATCGATTCAGAAATGTTATTTAAACGAGATTCTGGATCTTTTTGCTCTACAAATTTTAAATACGCATTCCTTTCATCAGTTGACAATTTTCTATATTCGGCTGATGGAAGTGGAGTATTCTCAAACTGCACCGGTCTATTTTCGATCATGTTCGTTCCACCATGCCTTCAACATAACATAAAACTGGTCTCTATAAGACATTAATTCCTCCCTCGTAAGAACATAGATTCGAGGTAACAAATGTGGATTCTTATTTCCATACGGAGTCTTTGCATCGGTATACGGGCATAGGCACGCGACTATTCCATACATCGGAGGATTTTTAACGAATGGATAATACGCGCCCAACTGGAGGTAATGTTTCTCTTTTGCCTCTTTGCTCGTCTTTAGGTCTAATATGCATGATGCGCCGTTAAAAGTTATTGTCTTTCCAGTTCGTTCGTCTTTGATATCGCCATATATGCGCTCTGAATCGTCGTCGTAAGTTCCGCAATACCCGCGCTCCTCATCAAAGTTAAACTTCTCTACAGTGTTTCTTTCGAGTCTTAACCCGGTTTGTTCCCAGAGCATCTCAAATATCTCTGCATATGAGTTCACACCTACAGGATACTTGTTGAGCGGGATGTCAGGGATCTCAATTGGTGACGGTGATAACTTCGATAACACCCGGTAATGGCAAATGGTTCCAATATTACCCATATCTGTTAATACTTTGTCAGGATCATACCCTTTCTTCCGAAGCGACGCATACCAGTATCGGTAATCATCACCCGTTATATCACCAATAACTTTGGTTACCGATGGCAATACCCTCCCATCTTTAGCCTTGTAATGATGAGCCATCTATTTTCGATTCTCCCTCTTAACCAACTCATTCAGACAATCAAATCCACAAACAACATACCCAGAATATTGTATATTTCCACCATTAACCGGAGTATCGCACATCTCACAAATTTGATGACCATAAATATGATGCGATACTGACTTTCGGCGCGATGTGAGTTTATACCGGTTTCCGGATTCTCCTCTATAATATTCCGATTCGGTTATAGGATCAATGTCTGAATATGCTTCATTTTCAGTTGATACCCATATCTCTTTCATTTCTTCCCATTCCTAATCAGTGCACAATCCCAATCGTTATGATCAATCTCTCTCCAGGCCATGCAACGAGAAATCCCACATTCATGAGACTCTTCTGGGATTTGATCAACCCTAAACTGCCCATCTCCAATATAAACATAAGATTCTCTTGCAGGGGTGAACATAAACGGGCACCATTTCTTCTCTTCTTCGCTCATTCCTCTTTCTCCGGTATTTTAAGCAGTTTCCTACGTTCTCTCAAATGATCACTGTATACCCCGATTACTCCGATTAATCCAGCAACACCAAATAAAAACACCATAATAACCACAATCTCAACCGGAATCCACTTAACCCAGAACTCCGGCGGATTTGCAATTAGTAGTGCAATCTGACAAACAAACATTATCACAGCCCAAACTTCTATAGATTTCATTCTCTCACCTATAACATATTAGACGCGGTAACATAAAATTTAATCGTTTTGAGATTCGAGATTTATAATCCACTCAATACATCTTTCAGCGCGAATTATATTTTCCCTCGCTTTTCGCTCTTGCATACATACATTCGCTTTAGATGTTCCAATTATGTCAGCAATCTGCTGTTGCGTCAATCCGTCATGCCTATACTGAAGGATTCCTTTCTGTCTATCTGTTAATAAATCGTTTATAAAATCCATAATATCTCCTAATACTGAAACAAATTCCCGTAATTCTCACGGTATGCGCTTATCCTGTCCTGCACATGGTTCTCAAGTATCCTATGCCCTCTGTCTAAAAAGTCAACTATCACCGCATCACCAAATTCCGGATCTACTCTCAAAGCGCGTCCAATTGTTTGAATCAATGACACTTCGCTCTTGCCACTTGAAGCGTATATCAAACACGATATCCCATCTATGCTTACTCCTTCTCTCAATAATGTCGATACAAGACATCTAATCTCACCGGACTTAAATCTCTCAATTATATCCTCTCTATCTTTGCTCTTGGTTGAACCACAAACGAATACAGCGCCGTTTATCATCCCGGTCAGACATTTTCCATGATCGATCTGATTAACATGGACATAGCATTGCCTACCCTTCGATAAGTATTCCTCCGCAATCTCCGCAATCTTCACGTTCCGATCCATGTTAAGGACTATACCGCTCTTGTATACCGTCGCCCATGACGCGCTATACGGAATCTTTACCGGTGGAAGTTGTTCAAGTCTGAACACGGGAGCAGCGAGATACCCATCACGAACCAAGTCTTCAACAGATACCACCGCTGCAATGGTTCCACACGCGGCGAAGATTTTAAGTTCTGCACCGTCTGACCTGGTAGGGGTAGCCGATAGACCTAACCGGTATTTCGCGTTTACATGCATAGACACATCATAAAACGTCTTGGCGCTGATCGTATGACACTCATCAACAATAAGCAGGCCGGTATCCCACGATTGTGGTGCATGTTGTTTTAGAAGCGATGACATAGTTTGTATCATTGTAACCGTATACGGTGATCTTGCAGTATTATCCTCACCAGCCTCCATCATTCCAATATCATGCTCGAATCTTCCAGTTTGTTGAGCGATTTCAGTTCTCCATTGTCGCATCAATTCTACCCGATGAACCAGAACTAAAACTGATTTTATCAAATGAGAATGTAGAAGATGTTCTGCCCATACCAATGAAACTCTCGTTTTTCCAGCACCCGTAGGAAGTGCCAATACCCCGGAAGAGTTATAACAATTGACGCGCAATTGATTAAGTGCCTTTACTTGGTAGGGGCGCAATCCGGTATCTTCTCCCGGTATCTCTTCGACTCTTTGATCTGTATTCTCATCTCTCACCTGATATCCCACCCCCCAGATTGATAGTGCACTCTTCACACTGTCAATCAAACCAAACGGGAAATAATAACTCCCGTTTTTAGCACGCCTTAACAATCTTTCCTTTCCATCCCATAGTCCTTTTTGAAACTTCTCGGTTTTTTCATAATTCTGAACGTAATAACTCGTAACTGAATCAATCGACTCTACAAGTTCTGGTGATATCTCCCCATTTATGAAAAAATAGGAACCGGATCTATTCAGCGATATCATTCTTAACCCGTTTCCATTTTGCATCTTTTTGTCCACCCATGGATTCCCACGGGCATCGCATGTCAGGATCTTCGGGTTCGTCATCATCGCGGTTACGACTAACTATAACACACCGGTTTTTATGCCCTAAACATTCAGTGCATATCCATCGAGTTTTTATCATTTAAAATTCCTCGTGCTTAACTCTCTTCCATATCGGTGTTATCCCTCTGCAATACGGACAGAAATGAGGTTTCCCTGCTGGTTTTTCTACAGTGATAATACACGGGTATGGTATTCCAATCTCATAGCACTTTTCACACGCATATGTCTTTGTTTTCATCTAAAACGCCTCCTCTCCATCGTCTACTGGCTCCTCAATTCTCTTTCGCTCTTTTACCCCATGATTGAGCGGCTCGTATCTACTCGTATCGGCTCGATCAAACTCTTCCTGGATATACAACCCAGATAACCCGAATGCAAGTCTTAACCCGTGCATTTGAGCAACTTTAACGATCATCGTTGCAGGTTTGTCCGCCCAAAGCGACCGGCCCGAATTATACTCACTCATCAATACTGTTGTCTGGAACGGATGAGCCGCGTCTTTCCTCCACACGCGGCACGTGCATCCAAGGATCTTCCCATCTTCGCTGTAATGCAGTTCAGTCTCTATACCGTCAAACATACCGGTATGGTTAGCGGCTGCAAGCATCCCTGCACACGACACATACGGCCTCGCCACGTTGCCTTTGAATGGTAACAGGTAAATCTCTCCGAGTAACGGGTCAAGGTTGTATTTTGATGCCATATGAAGCATCAGAGTAATTTCGTTGTCAGTTCTATCCTTCGCGATCACCTGCTTGATAAAGTTTATTTTTGATTGGTCAACTGCTGTATCAGTTGGGTTCATCAAATCTGTGGTCATTCTTTCTTTCTCTCATTCCATATCTGTGATGCTCTCTTTGTCATCTGCTGCACCAGACTGTCTGATACCTCTGCACCGATCGATGCAATCTCGCGAGCCTTTGCAACCGGAACCCATTGAGGATCTTTATTGAGAACAACACACGCGGATACTATAGCCTCTACCTTGTCAAGATCAGATGAACCCGATGAAGAGGATGGTTTTGGTTCTTCCTCTACCTGTAGTGTGCCCTGTGATGCTTCTGGGAGAACTTCCATTATGAACGATGCAGTCCCCGTGATGTATTTCTTATCCTCCCTCCCAACTTTGTTACCAAATACATCCATAATCAGGAATACTTCACGCCCGATAACTCCAGACCTTACAAGGTTTACCTGCTCCTCTTTGCTCTCAATCTCCATCGCGTCAACGCAGAAAGACTCAAAGTCTTCAATCTGGTATACCGGATTCCCGCAGTGCTGCCTATTCAGGTTTACGTATACCTCATATCCACCGGTATAGTCTAATTTGAACTGCATCGTTGGATGCAGTCTTGCAGGAGCCCGTTCATCAAGTGAAAGCATCTGAAGAGCCCCTACTCTTTGAGATTTTCCGTCAGCGCCTTTTTCACTCCATACGTCAATTGCGCGAACCCCTCCGATAGTAGCCCTGAAAGCGCGAGTTTCGCTCTTCACTCCGGTTGAAAGCAAGTCTTCCAGTTTGTTCATCTGCCGATTGACAATCGCGATCTTCTGAAGAGCCGTCTGGAGTTCTGGGAATGTCTTTGGCTCTACTGCTGAAATGCCGCCTTCAATTGGTTGAACATCCATACCATATTCAGATACGTTCGACTTTCCAACTACGCGGCATTTGCATGGCGTCTTAATCGCGTCTGCATCCCATACAACGATATTACAAAACGTCTTATTCTTCCGAAGTGCTACAAACTTTGTTGGCGCTTTGCTTCCATATCTGTCATGCGAAGAGAACACCAGAAGTTCCTCATCAAAGTCTTCACCCTTTGGTGGTTCACGCATTGGGATAATTGCAGCCATCATGATCGAGTATGCAGTAGCGTCGGTTTTTCCATATTTGATATAACGTGCCGTTTTTTGAGCCTCTGCAATGATACCCTCTACGTCTACCCCTGCCTCTTTTCGTGCCTTGTATTCTGGTGTCTTTCTTACTCGCTCAATTGGTGATTCCATTTCTCTTGTCTCCGTTGTCTTGTTTTGGCTCATCAATGTCTCTGAATCATCGCCGGTAAAAATTATTCGATGTAATTCGAAGCGTGACTCATCGCGTTATACTGAAATATCTCTAATGCTCTCTCTTTTGAGCATATTATAGATGAGTATCCCCATCCTCCCGGAGATCCTGGATAACAGAACCCTGTATATCTCGTAACAATCCCATCTGGGTGAAATCCACCATACGCAAATGAAACCTCTCCATACAATCCGGTAATAGAAAGAGTTACTTCATCATATCCTCCTTCCGTATAATTGTTATCTCCTCTCTTTTCGAATCTTATTTTTGTCTCTTCTGTCTCTCTTTGCATACTAACATATTAGGCGCCTTAATATTTAATCTTAACTCATCTATTACTCTAATAATAAAACGTAGACAATTATACAGTATAACGTAGATTATGAATAATAAAGAGGTATATAAGCGTGATAGATCGTTATTGTGGGTTTATATATATGGATTTTAATTCTGTATACGTCAAACACGTATACGCGTCTACGTTACGAAAATAGTTATTATGATATTGGAGTTAATCGACTCCATTAATATTGGAATAGTGGATATGTTATGGATATGATCCAGTATCGAAACATACCCAGGATCCACCGATTTCCAGTTCTATGTTTGAGACATAGATATTATACGTTCCATTAGCTGCTGTCGCCGAATACCGGTACAACAATATTTCAGACAAACTGATTGATCCTCCAAGCTCTGCTGAGGTAAAGACAACCTGAGTCCACCCCAGGGCATCATCAACAGTTTTTGAGTATATACCATTCAGCCCGACATAGGCATGTGCCTCATAGGGTATCTGAGGCTGACAATACATCCAGATCTTAAACCCGGTTATGGTTACCGGAGTTGAAAACGCCTTTTTCATTCCAGTCGTAACGCCATTATGCAACGGTAGCACGGTTGGAACTGGTTTCCAGAATCCGCAATACCCGCTTTTCAGGTGCCTGCAGGTTAAGTTGTTATATTTTGTGAGACAGGGAGGGGACAGGGCAGCAGTGCCGTATCCGGTTGGAGAGGTAACAACCCAGGATCCGTGAGAATAATCAAATTCTATTAACCCGTGGTTTTCATGGAAGTTTGCTGAATCCGGGAAGTTGGTAAATACGATCCATCCATCCCAGGACCAGTTACAACACGGGCACGAAATATAGGGATTCAGATTAATCGCTACTTTCCCTCCGCCCTGCAGGGGAACAACAACCACTTTATCTCCAACTGCAAGTGAGTCCAACACGACCGCAACTTTCTCTCCGTCTTGAGTCTGAACTACTACTACCGGATCCCCGATGGTTGGTTCAGTGAGTGGAATCGCTACTTTCCCTCCACCTTGAAGTGGTATAACAACTACGTTATCAGGCATAATCGGTAATTGTTTCCTCTTCTCCGGTGTCGTATTCGATCGTAACCGTTCCGGTCCCGGTTCCGGTAACTTCTGCGATTCTTCCAAGAGACACATTCACAGATTTTGTACAAATCTTCCAGATGATTTCAACCAATTCCATGATTATGCACCCGACAGATCTGCGGACGGACTTACTAATGTTGCAGACGTGATCACTCCGGACGCCTGGATTTTTGTAGTCACTTCGGAGATCCTCCAGGTCGTTACCGGGTATGAGATCCCCATGTCAGCATACAGGCCTGTAAGATTTAACTGGTTAAAAATGGTGGCGGGGGTTCCAGCCATAACTATACTCGCTTTATCTGCCGTTGGGTCTTCCGGGGACGAATTAAGATTAAACGATATTACTAAATGTGTAGAATCTGACACGGATATTGTTTCTGTAAAGTCTTCAGATGCAGACACGTTCGCCCATGTATCACAAACTGCTATTGGTTCTACAGATGTATATTGCAAATTAAATAAAGCACCGCAATCATTGGCGATCTTCTTTACTGCATCCAACCGTTTTGAATTGATAGCAAAAACGTAACAGTCAGACGGAAGAGGAGTTGACCGAAGAGCAACGCCTGCCGCCGATATCCCAGTTCCCGCCAATAATGATTCTATTGCGTCGCCGGCCATAGTTCCAGCAGGGAATGATAATCGTGCCGATGTTGCTAACTGTAATGAATCGTCAGCACATTGAAGAGACATAGAAATCGCTCTACCCTGGTATTGCAGAGAGAACGACTGAATGTTTCCGAGGAACCTAACCCCATTTCTCTTTATTAAAACTGATGATCCGGCTTGTGCATCAGCGAGCAGGTTGAGAGGAGACGAAAACGATGCCGAAGATACCAACGTTGAGTATGATCGCTTTATTATGATATCAGATACGATATCAACTAAAACACCACCGATATAAACTTCAATCTCCGTCATGTTCTCAACTCAATTCTAACTATTATAGATTGTTGAAATACACCACCAGCAAAATGCGATTCATGATCTGCCCCAACTGATGCATCATCCCCGACTAATTCAACCGTGCAATCATCATATAGCGGAACACTTACGTCAAAATAATCTATACTAGATGTTGCAGGGTGTCTAATGGTTACGGTTGTAGTTCCAGATGATGATACAAAACCCAAATCCGAATCTGGGTTCGTCTGTGTCTCCGCACCGCACGTAAATGATAATGTGTTATATACCGTCCCCCCAGATAACCCCGCAGCGGTTTTAAGAAATTTCTCTACAAAGTCCGAACCTACTACCATTTAAGCCTCCGAATATGCAGATTGAATTACGGGAACTGTAAACCACCACCCATTACCAAACGGTTCAACTGATATAGGCCCTTGTATATAACAATTAGTATATAAATCGTGCGTGTGGGTGGTCATATTCTTTATTGCGAGCACACCGGATCGATACGAAGATATTACATACTGCTTTCCAGTTATACTACTTCCGGTTGTAAGCGGGCCAGCATATCGAAGAATTGTATTTACGAGTGTATAATCTTCAGTATAACATGTAAAATTCCAGGATTTTGCCCCCAACGCCTCGCTAAAAGATGGTATTCCGGCACTTGGCAACTCTATACCATTATAACAAATTGGGGCAGGGGTTGCAAAATCTGAAGGGTCTAATGTTGATGATATCGAACTTGATAAATTTAAATAATACCATATTTGAGCAAGTCCTATATCAGTTGGTATTATAGAAAATGTGGCATATACAGAAGGGGTAGACGTTGATGCGATAATATCTATTGTAATAATTACAGAATCGCCCGGTGGAACTATACCAAAGTTTGATAATTCGTTAGTAACAAAAACGTGCCTATATATCAGTGTTCCACCATCCGTAAATAAACCAATCTCGTTTATTGTTCGTTCTGTCGCACTTCCATTAGTAAAAGTATTGGTGTATGTTAGTTTTCCAGTTGAATACGTGGCAGTAACCGTCTGCTGTTCAAATCCGTGATCTGTGTATGCCGTTGCTAAAGCGGTATCAGTGTATGCTTCAGCAGTTAATCCAGATCCTAAACCAACTTTATTAATAATCGCGCTTGAATTATCAGTAAGGATTCGTGCAAGAATATCAGTTCCAGTAGTTGTAATCATATTGCGCCCCTCATAGATGCGCTTAACCTTGCATCAAATTCAAGTCTCGTTTTAAACTCCTCATAGTTAGTAACCCCTGGAAGAGTCAACTGATTGATAATAACTGACATACCCGATCCTACCCCCGCTCCGGTATTCTGACTGGCAGGTATAACCGCTTCCCCTTTGTGCAGTAGTGCTAATCCAGTTTCAGGAACGTAACTTGTCCCGGTTGCATACCCTGGAACTCCTACTGATGACGCAGATGGAACAGCCGGTATAGAATTAATCAAATTGATAATTGAAGATACCGCGTCTTTTATTCTCTGCCATATTCCCGCGACAAAATCCCATATTGCTTTAAATTTTCCGGTTATCGTATCGTATATTCCTTGTAATGGCGCAACTATACCGGATAGTATTCCTGCAAGCCCGTTTAATATGGTTGTTGTCAAGTCTGAAACCCACTGGATCGCTGCTGCAATAACCCCAGCAAAGAACCCAACAAATCCCGTAACCATTCCAGTTACCCATTCTGTCAACTTCGCAATCATATCTTCAAAGAATGCAACCATCATATCAGTATAACCGGTTATCCATTCGGTTAATGCTGTTATAATGTCTTCAAAGAATTTCGTTACCGAATCAATATATTCAGTTATCCAGTCTGTCAGTTTAGTGATTATATCCGTGAAAAACTCTACAACCGCGTCTGTATAATCAGTAATCCACTGTGTCAATTTCGCAATTATATCTGAAAAGAGCTGTATAAATGCGTCTGTCGTTTCAAGTATCCATTCTCCAAATTTAGCACCTAAATCTATAAAGAATGCAATAATAGAATCTGTAAATGAAGTTATCCACTCTGTGAGTTTTGATATGATATCAGCGAAGAATGCAATAAACGCAGATACTACAATAGATAAAAACTCTGTAACCATAGATACAATGGATGATATAAACCCACCAATAGCGGAGGTTATCGTGGTTATTGACTCTGTAACAGTTGATACTATAGACCCTGCAAATTCTAACACCTGATCAATAATGTCGGTTATAAACCCTACAATTAAATCAGTGATTAAATCGAACCCGCTATTAAGCGACTCAATCAACTGCGTTACCGGGAATATAACCCACATGATAGTGTCGATTATAGATCCCCCTTCGCCTGCCGCACCAGTTAATGCGAGCACTATTCTACGCGGAATTTCTAAAAACCAAGATAAAATCTCTTCAAAACTGTTAGCAAGTGCCGCTAAAATTTGGTTACCTGGAAAATATACACTTACAAACTCCGCGACTATCCCAGATGGGTCAAATGCCAGGAACGTATCTATAATCTTTTTCGGGATTTCTAAAAACCACTCTGCAATTTCAATCCAGTTTACTCCAAGTGCTGACAGTATTATTGTCGGGGGGAATATAACCGCGAGTATTGCAGATGCAATCGTGTTAGGATCAATACCTGAAAAGAAATCTATTACTTTTTGAGGTATTGAAGTAAAGAACTCTCCGATTTGGGGAAATGCCGCATTCAACAGGTTAAGTATAAGAAGCGGGGGAAATATTATTCCGACAATCATACCAGCGATATCCCCTCCTCCTGAACCACCTAATGCATTCATTATAGTCTGTGGTAGGTTTGTAAAGAAATCAATTATACCCTGGAATGCAGCGCCAATATCAAAGTTGCGTAACCACTCTCCAAATGCTGCACCCTGCTCTATAATCCAATCGAATACCCCAAGTTCATTTAAAGCGTATATCGCGACAAGAGCAATCCCTATACCGATGATAATAGGTGCAGCCGCTATCAGAGCAGGGATAAGAGCAGCCATCATAGAAGCGCCTACAGCACTAATACTTGTGGCAAGCCCGCCGAGACTGGTAAGTATCGACCCTCCTGACATAGCAGATAACGCAGGCCCGATAGATTGGAGGATGAGAATGCCAGATCCCATGCCAGAAAGTGCACCACCAAATACTGATAACCCTCCAATCGCGTCGTCCAATGGCTTTGCCATACCACCAACTGCAATAACCGCTTTATCAAGCATCACCTTCCAATTTTCAGTTGATGATATGCTTGAGTTTTGAGCATCTGCATACTTCTGCGTTGCCCCAGACGATTCGGAAATCTTCTTTGATGCAGATTCAACCTGATCCCCGGTTAATCCGACTGCTGCATTAAACTCTTCCTGACTTATTTTCCCGTCTTTGTTAGAATCGGCAGACTCATCAATTCCTGCAGCGAGAGCCTGCATCGCCATACGCCCTTTGATACCTTTCTCTGACAACCCTACGAGAGCAACCTCCATATCCTGCATTGATAATCCGTTAGCCGCGAGTTTCGGTGCCATACGGGTAATAGCAGTCCCGAACTCTTCAGCAGATACACCGGTTGTCATAAACATGGTAGTAAGACCATCGGTATATTTTGCAGCGTCAGCCACATCGATACCGAATGCCTTAAACGCAGGGGATAACGAGGTTACTAACGACTCTCCGGGTTTCCCTATTGCATCCCCGAGAGAATCAAACGCATCGCCAGCAGACTTCAAATCATCAACAGTAGATACACCAGCCTTACCCAACGCCTCAAATAATGCGGCAGACTCTTCGAGTGAAGTATCGGCGGAGTATAACCCATTGATTAAATTCTGCATCTCTTCAGTTGTTCGTCCCGTCTGAAGAGCGGTAACTTGTGCAGCAGAATCTAAAGTTCTGAACCTATCAACAGTAGTGCCAAGTCCAACAGCGAGCACCCCAACACCTACGGCAACTGTTGATGCAGTAGTAGCAAATGACTGAAGTTTTGATTTGCTTCCTTCTATTCCTTCACTCATCTCGTCTTTTAAACCGAGAACTACAAAGAGTTCTGCAATCGTTCCTTCAGCCATTGTTTTTTTCTCCGTAAATGTCAAGCATCGCACTATACAGGAATGTCAACTCTTCTTCAGGTATATCAGAAAAGTCAGAAGGTAACTTACCTAATTTCTCACAAAGAAACCAGAGATTATGCCCCTGATTGCTCTTCGCGAAACTTGATAGTTGAATCCTGGTTGTTCTGAACCTGATTGATAATCCCTTTAATTATAGCAGTTTTGTCAGCGGCAGATATCTGTCCAGATTGAAAGAACTCAAAGTCTAACGAGGGATCGATGCATAACTTCGCAATGAGTCCGTGTAGCCTGTCCCATCCCGATGATATCTCATCAATTGCTCCGGTTGCCTGATCAATGTCTGAAACCCCATCTTTCTGAAGTCTCATCCCGGTTTTAAGGATGTCATTCTGAAGCCGTATGAGTTCCATATACTCACCATCAGTCGGAGTATGCATCTGAATGATGATATCCTCATCAATGGTTACTTCAAACGATGACGTATGAGCACGCCTCATTAGGCGCTGGGCAGTCGTCTGAAACACTACATTTTCTACAGCCTTGTCCTTGACTCTTGCATCAAGGATAGGATTTGGTATCTCTCCCGGCGGCACTATTAATCCTTCCTTGCACGCTGGATATAATCGCAATCAAACGCAAGAGACTCTTTGTAGAGGTCTTCTGTCGGGAATGACTGCCCATAACTGTTCGCCGTTGCACCAATCAGGAAAAACTTGTCGATTACAACACCGCTGGAATTCCGACGTTTTCCTACAAGTGCTCCTATTTTCTTGAATGCGTGGGTTTTATTGCTGTGTTTCTTCCATCCCGAGTTGGGAGAGTTCGTTTGCGTATCACCAAAAACAATCCCCACGAAGTCCATCGTATACATCAGTTCTTCAAGAGATGCCGTCGATTCTGCTACACCCACTGTAGTGAGTTTGGTGCTCTGCCCGTGAACTGCTTCTTTCTTGCTTGATGCCTTTGTATCAGCCTTAACATCCTTGCATGTCGCAATATGTTTAAGCGTTACTGTCTGAATATCAACGAAATACGCAATTACCGTATCAGTTGCACCAACAGAGGCGCCAAGCGTTCCGGAGTTGGTTCCGGTTGTTTCGGTTGCATCAGCAGACGTAAATCGTTCTACACAATCTACCTGCACATCGTTTACCACTACCCAAAGAGACCCATACTCGGCGAGATACGTCCCTCCAAGGGTTAGAGCGGTTCCTGTCATTCCCGTAAGGTCGACTTGTGCAACTGCACCTCCACCATACCATTTAACTTCAGTGCCGACTGGAACATCGGCGGCTACAACATCAGCCATTTTGTTTTATACCTCGTTATAGTTCAGTTCTATGTCAACAGGAATATGATACCACCCCGTAGTCGGGTCAATCAACCTAAATCCTCCGGTGCAGTGACTCGATGTCACATTAAACACCGTAGAACTCACGGAAGATTGTAACTTCATGGGATACGCCATATTCATTGTTGGAATATCAAACACGGCTCTTACCGCAGCCGCAACGGATTCCACAACTGACGGATTCATCGGGTGCCCCGGGTCAGCCCAACATGATACCTGAACCCGTTCAAATTTCTTTTTACCTATTTCCTTGTTAGGAACGTAAGATGCCTTACTAATCGTGATTGACGGGAGTGTTGCCGGGTCTGGTTGTTCATCAACAAAGATTCTGGTTGATACCAGCGCCGTTACCGCAGACGTTGCCAGCAACTTGGTTTTTATCATTGCAGTAATCATGCAGCACCTCTCAACTTAATCACTTTAGCAGCACCAGACTGAATCAACCCCTTAATGTTCTCCAATTGTTCGTCCCATGCAGGCCGGACAAACGGATGAGGATGGTTTCCATACCATAATATAGACTCTCCAATCTCTATACCAAAGATCGCAGCCCATTTTGCAGACTCTACTTTCCAGAGCCACGGGATCTTTTTTGCCCGACTTCCTCCAGGACCAGTGGCATACTTTCCCGTTCCAAACTCTTGATAAATTGCGTATTTTGCAGTTTCCGGGTCAAATATACCAACTCCTATCATTACGTCGTTGCCTTCCGATTTGTCCTGGATGACAATTTTTATCTGAAGGTTCCCCTCATCAATTGGACACTTTTGTTTCATTGCCTGCCATAACGGGTTTGCAGCCTTGGTGAGAATTGATACCATCTCTTCTTTCGTCGGGTTAAGGTTCTTTAGTGCTTTTAATGTCGCATCCAACCCCTGAACCTCTAAAGATGCCATTACTCTACCGCCTCGAGCGACAAAACAAGATGAGATATCGTCTGTGCAAGCATCGCAGGTTTTACCTCTTTGATAATATATGTCTCATCAAAAGGGGCAGATAACCCTACAATTTTGTTTCCTTCGACTGCTGCGGTTCCTGCTGGGACAATACAAACCGGATTCTCTATTAGACGATACCCTGACTTCTCAAGAGGATAGGACGTTCTCGGATTTCCAAACCGACACTTTATAGCGGTATAAACTGGTGCTGCTGGAGTTACCCAGTCGTTAGCCGTTCCCGCAGTAGATGATGTCTGCAAGTTCGCATCATGACATAAAAGTGCCGATGGATACGTCATCTATTTGCCTTCTGAATCCAGGTTATGGTGTTTCTCGCTTCTGCCTGAAGCATTGCTTTTGCTTCAGCCCGATACCCGGTAATGATTGATTCAGAACTTCCTTTATGCGAGTAATCAATCGTAGAGACGTCAAACGTCCCATCTAACCGGTATCTGTCTACCAATTGGGCTTTAGCAAACAGAAGCGCCGCATCATAGAGAGTTGATGCAGAAATAGAAGGGCTTCCCAACTTTTGCACCATCACATCGAGATCACGGTCTGCTGCTATAAGGATCTGCGTAACAATAGTTGATGAGAGAGATGTGCCTGTTAAAGCAATAAACTCTACACTATCAACAGTTGTCATTAGTTTCTCCCTGGCATGAGTCTGACATCTATCTTTTTGTCAGTATCAGTTAGCGCGTCGATTGGTTGAACTGGTATGGAGTATAACGATTTGTTTACAATCGATTCATCCATTTCATCCTGGTTCTGCCATCGATTTAACTTTCCTGACGCCCAGGGATCAGATGTCGAACTCAATACCATTTTTGTCACCTATGTTTAGTAGATAATTGCGCATCCAGCGGTGGCGTTGATAATACCTGCCTTAAACCGCATGGTTGAAGTGGCGCCCTGGATTTGCTTAATTGGGTCTCTGAAATTTTCGACCTGGATATCTGCACGGATAACAGTTGCTCCGAGGTTCATTGCGTCAGCAACAATCCCACCGTAGTATCCATCACTCGAGTATCCCCACGTCTTTCCAGTTGCAAGTGGATTGACTGAAGTCTCCATATAGTCAAGCCCGAGGAATTGCGTTCCAATCTGACCAGTTCTTACCGCGTCGGCGTTAAATGCCGAATAGTTCACATTGGGGAAAGTCTCTGTCAGTAGTTTAGCGCCAAGTCTGGTGTGAGCAACACATTTATCAGGCAGCCAATCATAGTCAGCCACTTTTGCCTTTGCTTCTGCGATTGCGGAGACTCCCTGATTGCTTCCCGTGGTATCGTGGGTCTGAAGTCCAGGTGCACCAAGAATGATTGCGAGGACGTTCCGGTTGAACTTATTCTCTACCCGCCGCCCGGACTTGGCAACCTCAAGAGAAATAAGCCCATACGAAGAGTCTGCAACCATTTCATCGGTAATAAGAGGCGCGTCTCCCACTTTCCCCACGGTGATGGTAATCGGATCATACCCGGCATTCTTCGGGGTGATATCCTGACCTTCGAGAATGTCGTCTGCATATGCTCCGGCAGAACTAACCGGAATCTGAAGACTGTTTCCCTTGTTCAGGTTAATCGTCGGCAGGAACCTCCTCATGCATTGCATTGGTTCAGCACCCTGCATAACCGTATTATAAAACTCGGTCTGAATAAGCGTGGTATCCTGGACAGTTCCAGAAATAAGTAGTTCTCGGATGTTCTCCTGTTTTACTTCTCCTGCCTCTTCGTATGCATGGTATTCTCTGGCAGGAATAGTGTTCAGAATCCGGGTCTTATCCCGATTATCAGCGTAGTCATACTCAAGGTAAAGAGATAACGCCTTTGCTCCGTGAAATGTGTCAGTATTTATCATGTTTTTATTTCCTCCTTATGATGGTGGCACCGTGATGATCGGAGTGCTCAAAAATGCATACCCATAACTGCTGACTGCTATAGGTTCGATTGCATACCCAACAATGTTCACATTCTGGGTAGCCGTTGCCCCCTCCGTGAGATCAATCTCGTTAACGGTTCCGAGCACCGCGTTATCGTTCGTTTGGAGCCAAACACCCTGCGCAATAGCAACAGTAGTGCTGAAATTTACTACCCGAACGATGTTCCCTGGCATCCATACAAGAACGTCATCCCCAGAATCATAATCATCGGCGCAATACCCGCAAACTCGCTCGGTAAGTGCTCCAACTGCGGGAGTTACCTCACCAGCAGTCGCGCCATAAATAACGATCTGCCCTGCCTTGATTGCAGCAGCGGCTTTATACTTGCGAGTCGGTCCCATCGGAGTCTGAATAAGGCTCAAATCTCCTGATGTTAAAACTTTCTTCGTTGGAAATGCTGAAATGTCTGCCATTTTAATACCTCCGGCTAATCACGCCTGTCTTCTTGTCGAAATTAACAATTGGACCCGCTTCAAGTTCTTTTTGTTCTCCGTCTGCACCGCTTGTTTTTGGTGGGAGTGGAGTTTTCTCAATTGCGTCAATCTTTGCAGCAAGTTCTTTATTTTGTAGTTCGCTTGCCTCAAGTTTTTCTTCCAGTTCCTTTATTTTGGCGTCTGACGTATCAGAAATCGCCTTAATTTTACTCTCAATGAGAGTTTCTAACTCTTTTTCGTCCATGGTTATTATTTCCTCAAATGCTCCTCGTTTCGTTTCGGGTTCAACGTCCTCGTATGCAACTTCCACCTGAACCGGAGTCCCAAATGTTACGGATTCCCCGTCAATCTGGTAGGGGATACGATACTGGTTATGTGTTTTATCATCCTCGTATACCACCTGATCCGGAAACACCGCAATAATATACGGCCCATACTCACTTGCAGATGATACAGTTGTTTTTAACCCGTCGCGAATCTTGATTTCTATTCCTTCTAAACTATCCTTCTTTGAGAGACTATCCTCTCGAATCATTAGTTCTGCCTCTTTTTCAGAGTTTATATCCTCTAAATGCGAATTAAGATGAGATGTTACAGAAGTTTCTTTTCCTCCAAGTTCCATCGGTTTACCACTTCGGGCGCCTCCAATTGCCTGCAATGCTGCTCTTACACAATTAGGACGTATGTTTCCAGTTTTTGGGTCATGGTGTGGGAGTTTTAGCGCTCCAAATGAGTCTGACCCATCATTAAATGCAAAATGTGATGCAATACCAGACTTTTCAGACGATGATAACTCTTCCCATGTTTTATCGGTAAAATCAGAAAGAGTCAGTCTGCATGATGTTGAGTTCTCGCCAATTGACGCACCAGACGGGTTGCTTGGAACCGATGCTTCTAATTCCCCGTTTCGTCCCATATCATTTTCATTTTCCCGAATCTTGCATACCCGGCACGCCCCCTGGTTCACGGTTGCTAACCCGGTAAATCCAAGTTCCTGTGCTTGATATACTTTCTTTCCTACGTTCCACTTGTCTTTGCTCACCGTTTCAACTGACACGTAATTAGCCAGACCATTTTCAATCATGGCAATGGTGTCTTTGCTCTGCCCGGTGAGTCCGTGATAGTATAAATCCCCTACTACTGCTTCATTTTCATACCGGGGGTTTTCAACAATGCCGACTTTCTCCGTGATATTCCTGGGGACTCCACCAAAATGGCGAGACCATATGGCGTTATCATGCCAGTTTCCCGAAAACTGTTTAAGAATGTCAGTAGAATACTCGCACGCGGTTTTTTGTGCGCTGTCCGTCCATGTTCCAGCAGCGAGTAGTTTAACCCCTTTGACACGTAGCCCGCCTTCGGGAGTATGTTCAAACTTTCCGCCCAAACTGGTAAACGGATACCCAAACGTGCGCGATTTCTCTTCTATTGTCGCGTCTTCAATGGTAAACTCATGATAATCATGCTCATTGAGCCAAGTTTCAGCCATTTCACGCGAAAACTTATCAGAAAAATCTATAGTCGTTACGTGGTCATTAGCGTCCCACGATGGAGAAACGCCCGGCCCGAACTTGTTCGCCTGCCTGCGCATGGGTTCACTCTCCCGGATGCGTGCGAGTATTGAGGGTGGCATGACCTAATACTATGTATTTAAATGTATTAGAAACGCTTTTATGGATTATTACACAATTATACGTAGTAATGACAAAATACCAGATAGAAGGGGTTCAGAAGATCGTGAAAATAGTTAGATCACAGTCAGGACAAACCGGGAGAGTTTATGTTCCAAAGGAATGGATCGGGGAAGAGGTTGAAATCGTGAGAACCGGGGTTAAGGTGGAATAATGTTTGAAATGCTCGCACTACGGAAAGAAATACGGGAACAGTTTGAATTAATTAACACAAATTTTGATAGAGCGTTTTTCAATTTTAATACTTGCATTAAAGCAATAGAACATATTGAAGATAGAATAAACTTGTTAGAAAAAAGAGTTGAAGAGTTGGAAAATGGCAGTTAGATATTATAATATTGTCTCTTTAACACATAATTCCAGATATAATTAAATGCATTTTTATACTATTACAACTAATATGTTATTGTAACAGGTGAGAGAAAATGGTAACAAAGACAGAACTAAAAGAAATGTATGGAAACAGCATGAACATCAATATTATCATTGATGGGTATTGTGAGCACGAAGGCGGTATAATAGATGGTTCTGCCGAACTATTTGAAAACATCGTATACCTTACAGAGAACGAATGCAGAGATATGGTTCGTGTAAGTGTCGAAAAACTCTGCAAAGACCTACTCAAAAAAGTAAATTAACCATTTTTAGGGCTATATATAAGAGACTTTCCTGACAACTTCCATTTGTTAAGTTGATTTTCCACAGATTTATCATCGGTGTCTTTATTTTTCAGTTTTAAATAATGTTCAGACATTTTATTGACATTTGCGTTTCTCTCTCCAGGTTTCATATTGTTTAACTGTTTTACAAGTGCTGATTTTTGTTCTGGTGTCGCTGATACAATTCCGGTTTTACTTCCAGCCTCTATCAGATCTTTTTGCATCATATTCAATCCTTCAGGGGATACTAATGGGTGTGATTCTCCATACCCTGGAGATCTCGGGAATTCATCTCTCAAGTATTCAACCCCTTTAACTCTCGATTCTTCATCTTTAACTGATGCTTTTGGTTCTTTCTTCCCACCTTTTTTTTCTTTGTAGTTATCCGGTCTTGCATGGACTCCACCGCTACCAGCCTGACTCCCACCATGATATCCAGGAATACCAAGATGCCCCCAATTACCCGACCCAGGACCACCAAATTCTCTAATTCTATCTTTATGCTTTAAGATCATTTTCACACCTCACTTATAGTAGTCTGAACAACTCCTTTATATTGCTCAAAAGTTAAAACGGGAGCCATATGGCACCTACAATATGAATGGTACTGAGGCCCTTCTGCCCCGTCTTCAGGGACAATCCAATCTTCTAATCCTTCTTGCGCTGACAATGTTGCAATATCATCCGTTAAAAAGTTTCCGTTATCGTAGTTTATTAGTCCTTTCTCGTTCCACCCCTCCTTGTATATTCGTCCATTTAATCCTAAACATACCCCGCACGTTTTATCATCAACGATAGCAATATCCCGAAACAACCCTACTCCTGCCTCACGATACAAATCAATCTCTCCTCTTCGTGCCGCGTCAATGATAATATCGTTTGCCACTTTTCTCGCTTCAATTACTCCTTTATCAGATATCGCTACAATTTCATCAGTTATTTGTTTTATGGTCTTTCCCTTTTCAAGTCCATCATATGTTATATCGTATATTTTCCCTTGAAGTTTATCCGACCACTCCTGCACATATTTTCTATTTAACTCTTTTAACCGTTTTAGTTTCTCTGCTGATAGGTTTTTACCCATCATATCAGTTTCTATCTTGACATTGAGAGGTTTTAACTGCAATGCGCCGACCACCAAACCTCGCTTATACCCGTCAATGGTTACGGTATATAATTCAGTTACTAAATCTTTGAGATATGTAGATAAGTCAGATACCTCTTTGGCCTTTTGCTGGTTACTTTGCATCTTTCTTTGGCTCTTCTTCTTTTTTCTTCTTTAACTCTACCATCTCATAAAGTTCAGGATCTCCCTGAAATCTTTCTTTACTTTTATTTTTCATTTTTTAACCTCCGATGGATCTACCTGTCTGACATGAATATATTGTTTTCCACCTTTATTTTCTATTTTCTCAACACCATATATCTTATTTCGTGGGAGTAAAACCTCATTCTCATTCTCCGGGTCTTTATAATATAACCCATTCGATCCCGCTTTCGCATTAATCACAAGAACTTTCCCCCCATCTGCGTAACTATCTCCAACCGACTTATCAAGAGATGTTGAATAGAACCCATTATATGCGAATCCAGATCCTACTTCTAACTTATCAAACATCTTTGCCTCATTCGGCCCCATACCATGATATAATGTCGCATCTCTATCAAGTTCTGAACTCTCTAAAGCAGAATCCAACTCGTTAAGATGTGTTAAAACTCTTGGTGATTTATCTCTACCTTTTATAGCGTTTCTGATATCCTCAAATCCTTCTTCTTTATAAAATATTATTGCATCGGCTTGAGATTGTGTATATCCCATTGATGTGTATTCTTCAGGTGAATAATAATCAGCGGACATCCTACCAGATAAAGTGTTTTTTATTCTCCCTGTAGATTTGCCAATGCTTCCACCACCTCCAACTTCCCCAGATCCTCCAACTTCCCCCGGTCTTCCAGCATGACCAAAATTACCCGATCCTTCACCGCCTAACTCCCTTAATCGATTATTGTGATATAGTATCATCACTCAACCTCTTTTTAACATCGTTAAGATATTTTAGTGTATATTTTTCTATGATATCTCCGGCTTTATTCTCAAGTTTTTCAGTCTGAAATGGATCTTTATGCTGGATCGAAGATTGTTTGTGGTAGACAATAGAACGGGGATCTTTAGGCATGTAATATAATGTGCGTTGGTAGAATATAAAACACATTAAAACAAATGACTAAACCAATAGACCACGATTTATACTGGATAACACATGGATGATTTACCCCCTATGGGAGAATATAGCCCTAAAATGATATGGGATGTCCTTAAGATGACAAAAGAAGGGCTTGATGAGCATAGCCGCGTCCATAAAAAAGATATCGACAAAATACACGAGGACAACATTATTATTCTTCAGTCCATCGCTGGATTAAACCAGTCTGTTTCTCTTATCGCGCAAAAAATAGAATGTTTTCCTACTACTCCCGCGTCTATCCCGGTTGAAATGAAACAATCAAACGGAAAATACGCATGGATAACCGGAATGGTTATCGCAGGATTATACGGAATAAGTCAGTTTTATGAATATTTCAAGAAGTGAGTTCGTTTCTCCATCGTAACCAGAAAATACCTGCAATTAGTAACACGATACAAATTGCCCCCGTCGTTACATACATTTCTGCGTTTCCAAAAATAAGCGCCTCAATGGTATCAATCAGCGCGATACCAAACCCGGAACCAAGCGCGACAGAAACCATTGTCGGAAGATAATATCTACCCTGTTGTAACATCATTTCGATGGTTTCATCGCTAAAACATCATTCAGTGTTCCAACACACGCGGTTATAATATCTGATGCAGATTGCCCCATTGGGGTTTTTGATTTGAGTTCTTTAATTCGCGCCTTAATTTCATCTTTCAACCATTGCTGGATTTCTTCTGTGTGTGGAGTTTCCACTTCTATTTCTTTAGACAATTTTAAGCACCTTCTTTATCGTTTCTACTTTGTCCCAATCACTCATATAAATATGCCCGTCAAAAGATATTATCTCCAGGTATCCAACACCCCGCCCGGTCTGATCAGCGATATGCTTCAATAGGTAGGTAAGAGCGTATACGTTATTTTTCCACCCTCCGATTAAATCGTGGCTCCGGAACACACATGACATATTTGCCCGTTTGCAATCAGAAGATGTATTTACCTTAATCATATCGAGGCAGGGTGGATCATGAGAATCTATATCTTCCCACGGCTTCCATAGAACCGACACGGCCCGCCTACTAAATGGGTTCCGCTTCAATTTGTCGATTATGTTCTGTATCTGGCTTGTTTTATTGTAATGTCCCGGATATGAATAATTGAACAACCTATCATGATATGTATATTCAAAATCCATCGGGCGCGGGTCATCCGGTGATACACCATCAACGAAATCATGCATATACTGTTCCATTGCCATCGGGCCAAGCGGAGAAAGTCTGATGAGTTCCGGTAACTGGTCCATCGGTTTATTGATGTGGCAGCATATTGTTCCAGGAGCATTGAGCACGTCTGCACCATCCTCTGATACTCCTCGAATTCCATCGTCAATCACATGTTGAAACAACGCACGATACACTTGTGCCGAAGTATTTCTCTCAATTAAACGCATTTCTTATCTCCAAACATCTTATCAAAATTATATATTTGTGCATACTGACCGAACAACCGATCATAAAAATCTCTGCACATTGACTGACCCCAACCAAAATCAAAGAACAGTTGATGAAACCCAATCAGTTTTTCTTCGATTGATTCCCCAGGATAGACTACTGGGAATATTAACCCATATTTTTTAATCAGTTCTTTTGTGGTCATTTCTCCCATTATAGGCCACTTTCCACCAGTATCTATCAGCAGCGGTATTCTTCCGTATGCCAGAGTTTCATAAAATCGAAGAGACCAATTAGCATTTCCTCTTACGCATAACTGATATTGATTCGCAATCATATTCGTCTTAAATAATGGTCCGTTTTTTCTGAAGTCTGGTAACGAAGGATCCCAGAACCCGGCGCTTGTCCCAGTGGGGTGAGTTCTGATATGAAAGTCAGAACAGATGTTTTCAGACTTTGAAATTTCGTTTAGTGCCTTATTTCTCTCTTCAAATCCGGGATGAACTGATTCAACATTTCGATTATACTCGTATATTGGGCATCTTCCCACAAATCCAACTGTTGGAACATCAGTATATTCTGACTGTGGAAGAGGTTTATACATCGAGTAGTCCTGTTGTAACCACATAACCGCATCACTATTCCGGTCAGCGGATGTCATCATCTGAACGGATTTCACTTTTGGTATTTTGTTTGAATAGTCAGACGCAATGAATATAAAGTCATACTCGTTTATATCATCAATAATTGACAAATTATCAATTATTTCATTCATGTAGTAATATTTGAGAATGCGCGGATATACCGAATAATGCTCACATGCATACTCAAAAAGACTGCTCATGTTTCCTCATCAATCCCTCAATCAACATTGCAACCTCGATATACACTTCATCCTCACTCTTTCCATCAACGTTAACAGGGTGCCACGAGACTTGAGGAAGATCGAACGAGTTGAGTATTTCCCCGTATGTATGTTGAACACCAGTGAGCATGTCTTCACCCTCGCCTGAACGCAAAGCAGCTATTTTAGGATCACATTGGAACCAAATAACATGGTCAGGGAATACCAAGTTCAAAGGCTGGATACTCATGAGCCATTCCAAATTTACCCCCTGGTATGACTGATAAGCGAGCGAACACAAATAACAACGGTCAGATATGATGTGCTTTCCCGCCTTTTTTTCCGGGATGATGACATCTTTCATGTGGCAATGACGATCAATTGCCATGGTGTATGAACGGATATGCGGGTCTTTCATGTTTTTAGTGGCAGTTTTTATTTTTTCATAGTTAAACGGTTCTCTTGTAAATATCGCATCCAGATTTGATTTCTTAATCCGGTTGATTGTGGTGGTTTTAGAACTACCATCGATACCACATAATGCGATATACACGTTATAACCCCTTCAAATAATCAATAAATTCTCTTCTTGCTTTCTCATATCCCTCTTTATATCCTGCTTCTTTCCCGGCATCAAAAACACTCCAATGATTTGATTTGTAATCGAGTTTGCATTTCGCGTATCCGGCATTATATCCACAATTGAACGTTTCTTTTGATTTTTTAGATTGTTCTTCTTTCTTCTTCGCTGCCACATACAGGCCATATAACTGCTCTGCGTTCAGTTCTTCGTAGGTATCAATCGTCAGTTTCATACTTTCCGCCCCTCTTTCACCTTATACGCTTCAATTCCGAGATCTAAAAGCATCTCACAAAACGCCGACCTGCTCACCAAATCTCGCATCTCATCAATTTCTTTCTTCAGTTCCGGAGAAACTGATATCGTAATCGGTTCTCTAATCTCTCATCACTCCACATATTTATACGGTGTTTTAGAATATTAAGGTATCTTTCTTTATAAGCAACATGCCACTTTAAATAGATCTTTCTAACCAATAAACAATAATTATTATGTACTTAGTATAGATACTTGAAATCTTAATTTATATTATATAGTATATCGTATTAATTGTGATATTATACAATATGATATATGATACATTTTAGTTTAGTATGTGTGTGTATACGGGACATCTTATAATTACACCGATTAATATACATGTATTTGATATATTGATACATTTTAGTATTATTAGTGCGTATACTATGGACATGTTAAACAATCCGATAACAGCCGGGGAAGTATACCGATGTGAACTCGATCCAGATCCAATATTTGGAGGGTGCTCTGGCGAATACCCTGCTGAAGATATTGTTTACATAGTAGATTCAAAATTCTATATGTGTCGCGATTGTTATGTTAAATATAGAAAGTTGTATGTAGATAATCATCCAGGTTCAACAATTAAAACATTCGATGAGCGTGCATTCTTCGGGCCGGGTGACACAAAGGACATACAACCATTGGTATTTGTAAAAACGATACCTGATAAAGAACCAACGATATTTGAGATATTAAAAATACGAGAAGAAGCCGCCGAAAAAGTAATGGAAGAGCGAAGACACGTTAGAGATTGTGAAAACTTTAGGATCTATCAGCGGGAATACATGCGTGGGTATATGAAGGGGTATACAAAAATTGACGAGGTAAAAGAAAAAATGAAGTTGCGCCATGAATCATTAAAGTCAAAGTTTAAAGATTCCGATGTGATTGATAATACCACGCCTACCTGCCCGCGGTGCGAACACCCAAAGTGCGGTAAGGCCGGGTATGTGATCAATACAACAGGGAAGTATCAGCGCCGCCGGTGCCCCCGATGCGGGTATTTTTATACCGATGATTGGAGGGTATAATCATGATTGTTAATTATTCTAATGTAATTTACGCAGTCGATTTAATAATCGACAAATATGAGCCTGATAAAAGCCCGGCTTCAGAAACAATTGTAGGGTTATTAAAACAGTATAAAAAAGATATAAATGGAGAATCTGAAGAACTCATCTTTAAGCAGAAGATACAAGAACTTTGTAGGGGTGGGTTTCTTTTAATACCATTCCTCCGTGAAATGCTATCAACATTTCTGTATATAAAGAAGGCAAATAGTAAGCGAGAATTACAGAGTTTAATTAATCGGAATCGTATTTGATTCCTTCTTTTCTCTCTTACTCGAAATGTGGATTTTCACATCATCCATACCTCTAATTCCATTTTCATTCCAGGGTCTATCTCGTATAGCGCGGGCGAGGAGGGTCATCGGTCCCCCTCCCATACTGAATCATCATAGTTGTAATCCCCATCGGGTTCTTTACCTGCCGGAAAGTCATCTTCCAGTTTGCATATCTGTTCCTTTATCTGTCGAAGGCTGCACATGACAGATACGAGTTTGTCGTAGTATTCTGATACTTCATCAGCGGTAGTTGGTTCTATATCGACACCGGAAAGGATCTTGTAGTATTTGTCGAGTAACGCTTTCTTCTCATCCTGTGCCTCTTCCCATTCGTCGTATTCCGGAGTGTTTTCCGGTTGTGATAATCCGTATAACATTGTAGCGCCTTAAAAAGATTAGATGATGACTCGGCCATCATCCATTATGCTCCCATCTTTTACCTTTGCGTATAGTGCTGCCTGAATCGCCCACTTGTATCCAGACTCTACGAGTCCCCATGTCTTCATATCGGTTTCATCCGGGTATGTTTCGGATGCTCTTACAAGTTCTCCGAGTGTATTGTCGTCCACACATGCTTGTGCAAACGCGATTGCCTTCTTGCTGACTTTTGCCGTGTTGTCAAAGTTGTATTTCATCTCTCTCATCTCTCCTATACTATATTAGTCGTAATAGTATAAATAATTATTGTGTGATTAGAGCACACAATAACACAGATGATAAAACATACAGACCACTATGAGAAACATCAATAGCGTGCTACTGTGAGAGTCTGAAGAAAGTTTATAGATCATACCAGATTTGACCTGGTATGACCGGATGTAAAGTCCCTCTTTTGGAACATCGGGATGTATGCAATAGATATACAGAATTTACCCGCCGTTTTTTAGACGGCCAAATCTGCCAGCGGAGATTTGACCTCCGCAAACAGAACCAATTTTGTCAGGGCAATCACTCCCTACACTACTATATTAGTTCTTATTATTGTTATTCTTTTCGGTTTGGTCTCGTATTATCCGCATCGACTCTTCGTAATCTGGCATGGCTCTCCCCCGCCCATCCTGATACCAACTATCCGGGAGCACATGTGTAGGTGCAAACACAAACTTACCCGCTTTATACTCCTCACATATCCGGTAGAGAAACCAATTTGCAACCTCGGAGTAATTCGGATCATAATGAGCAATAGCGAGGGAAAACGGTATCGCTGCACTAATAACAGTTTTCCTATCTTGAGATGCTCGCAAATAGGATTTCTCCCCTGGTCTGCACGTTTGTTTTTCATGCTCTAAATACTCGTAGTAAATGTCGCGCAATACTTCCATGTTTCCATGCATATCATCGAGCCACGGTTGAGGAGTTTTTATCCTGGATAGTAGCATCCTGGCAATTGATTTAAACGTGCCATGAAACCTAAATGCGTCAGGGGATGCAGTTTTAACATCGTCATCCCCGTTAATCCCTTCATACTCCATTATATTGTATTCTTTTTAACCTTTGATATCAGTTCTGTTTCTTCTTCATCAGTAAGCTTTTTCAAAGTCTTCGCTTTCTTTAATTGATCTTCAGTAACCAGATTAAGTTTGATCAGTATATTAAACCAGATTTTATAAATTGCTGACATTTTTCAACACGTCCTCATATTCAAGATGGGTAAGTTTTCCTGCAGCGTATAGAGCCTCCACCGCCTCAAGACTCATCGTCTTTGGGTAACTGCGTTTCGCCCAGTTGTAAATTGTAGTTGTCATTATGCACCTCCCAATACTAAATCCAGTATCACTGCGTTCATCGCCTCAAGTTGAGACTCGACCGACGGTTCTGGTTCAACCGCTGCATAATAGTCGGCATTTCGTATATATCCGCCATACTCGTCGCGTTCCAGAGTTTGTTCAGCAATATACTTGTATGCGACATCGGCTGATTTCGTCGTCGTATCCCACCCGTCGATCCAATAGGTGCCGCCTGATACTGTAATCACACCAAACCCGGGGAAGGATTGGTGGATTGCTTTGGTTGGAAAATAAAATAATATCATTGTATGTAACTCCCATCAGTCGTTGCTGCCCAATTTGCAGGGTCTTTTGCAGTCGTTATGTTACTACCTAACGTCAACGAAATATACGTAATGGTTGCACCACCTATGGCCCACAATGCAGTAGGGATGCTACTTCCGGACGTACCGTCAATGTAAACGATATTCAGAGATACGTACGAGTTCCCAGACGCCTTAATTGCAAATGCTGTTGAAGACGCACCGTGCTTTATGGTGCACCCAGTATTCAAATTGACCGCAGATTCGTATCCCACCAACAGGGAACACCTTCCAGTTGACGTAGTAAGAGCATTTGTAAAAACCCCAACTCTATTCAGAACGACATACGCATTGTAGAGAACCTGAACACATGACTGTGTGCTACCCCCGCCATAATATACAAGCCCTCCGGTAATAGTGCCAGACCCGCCACTGATTGCTATTCCAGTTCCAGCAGTACTTTCTACAATACATGATGTCACGTTGTAAACTGTGCAACCTGTAATAGAAACGCACGTTCCAGTAGTTGTTATATTTAATCCCGATACTGTTAGGTTTGTGGTAGATGTTGCAGACACCGCATTTATAACAGTCCTCACAATTACATATCTATAATCTGTTGTGATTGTTGCCGTTGATGTGGTCAACGTAACTTCGCTACCGTCCACCGATGCAACCGTATCAAGGATAATATCATATGCCGATGCTTTTGAAAGATATACGATGTCTCCAGCAGCAACCCACGTATCAGCAGCATTGAGCCCAAATTTGCCGTTCCCGGTACCATTGGCAGCAACAGCAGTATTATTAGTATAATACTCTCCCTGCAGTGTGATTAAACCAGCGCCCACGAGTCGCTGGATCGTTACAGTTTCGTCGTATGCCGTAGATCCTTTTCTGACATAGATCGTTACCGCATGAGCGATAACCGCCGGCAACGAATCAACCGCTGCCTGAATCGTGGTAAACGCATTTGTCCAATTAACACCTGTTCCGGTCCCTGTTGCTGCTTTGTCAACGTATATAAACTGTGTTGCCAGCGTCCCAGATGCAATACCAACACCAGATATCTGCGTATTTTGTGCATCTGTCAGATGGTAATACTGGTCAGTCGTCCCACCCTGCAACCCGGCTAATGCGTTATGGTCTCCGGGAGTCTGAACGGGAAACTGCGTAGACCACGCCATCGTGATAGAATATAAACTTGTGGCAGACTTTTGAATTATTATCTTCGCTGCAAGTTTGGCCCATTGTGATATATAGTTTGGTATAGGAGTTGCAACTGTAGCAGCCTGTGCCTGTGTAAGCGTATAATCGCCTTTTCCGTAAAGGACGTATAAATAACCATCAGGACAAACATACAACCAATGCACCCCATATTTATTTGCTGTCAGTGCTGCAAGACCAGTTCCAGTATCCGTTTTATTATAGTTGGTAACATCAATCGCAGTTTGCCCAGTAGTTATTACCCATGCAGATGTAGTGGGATTCCAATAATACGAGTCAAATGTCCCAGACGTGTTACAGTCCTTTGCATCAATTAATATCTTATTACTACCAGCATATAAAATCCCTGCCGTAATCGCTGGCTTTAATCCAGTTGCTGATACATTAATGCCACTTGCATACGATATCCCACCAAATGTGTCTATCCATCGCTCATGTGTTTTTCTGGTTCGATTGAATGTGTTTATACCAGACTGTAAAACCTCTACATCGTTACCCGCCCGGAACGCCTGGCCTAACGTGAACTGATTCGTCAGTTTTATAGTTGTTCTGTCAGTTGCCACAAGTATTCGAGGGGTTCCCGCGTTATAATCTACATAGATATAATTAGTAGCGTTATCGGTAAGAGCAACCGATGCCGCAGCAGCCAAATCAAAGAACCTGGTCTCGGCAATATCCGAATCAGTGGTCTTAATAAACCCTTTTAGTGCACTAACATCAACTGTTCCATTTGCAGGACTATGAGCAGATAAAACTCCTCCGGATATTCTGCCACCAGACTGCGTAACGTTAATATAATCCTGCAAATCGTCATATGTAGCAGTTCCAAGTTCTAACGATTCAATGCGAGATGCTGCCAAAGTTTCAAAATCAACCTGGAGGATATCCCACTTTGACCCAACTGCTGCATGAGTCCCAGCAACTGTATCAGCAGAACAATATATCGTATCTCCAATCTCTACAGTAGGACCAGAAGCGCCTCCAATCTTCCCAGCAACTGATACCTTATACACATCGCCTTGAGACGCAGCAGGGTAGTTAGGATTCGTGGAGCAGTCAATTACACCTCGATAAATAAAAGCGCCTACTGCACTCCCACCACTCCCCGAAACCGGAAACACCGGACTACCCATTCTGGATTACCTCCCCAATCAGCAGTTCATATGTTCCTGTTGTTCCTGCATACGTCAGGTTAAGCGTTTGTCCTGGTGCAACCAACACCGTGGCCTGATACAATGACCCGGCTGGTATTGCTGTTCCTCCATTAAGGTTATGGTTTTTCGTGGTTGCTCCTACTGTTCGCGTCAATGTCAAGATTGCAGACACATCAGATGAAAACGCCACATTTATGTATACTGCCCGATGTGACCCATTAATGTAAACTCCATCTCCTGCAAGTGCTACTCCCGCAGTTGGTAATGCAGTGTTAAAGACGTTTACTAACAGTAACGGTTGTTCTGGTTCATTTATTTCGTAGTTAATTGCTGTCATGTTGTTACCTCCTCAAGTTTGTCAGGGATGTTCAAAACTTGTTTCACCCACTCACGCGGGGCATAATAATCCGGGTCTAATGGGTTAGCCTTAATCAGATTGATAATCCAAGTGGCTTGTTCTGCTTGTTCACTGGGCAGAATAGAGTTGAATTTAATCTTTGCTGCTCCCTGTGTTCCCGTTACTTGGTCGAATACCTGTAAATTCAATTGTCGAGCAAACCGGCACTGATACGTGCTGCACTTCTGAAGAAATGCCTGGATACGAGATACTGCCGTGTTGTCAGTTGTGCCCTGTCTGAACCCCAACAGTTCTCCCGGAACCCCCATTGCCCCACAGACACGCATCAATGAAAAGTCTTGATACGACTGGATATTGTTAACCCCGGAAGAATCGAGCATTCTTATATCTGTGTCGTATTGAGTAGCAATATCGTTTTTAGAGTTTAACTCTTCAAGTTTACGGCATATGGCATCGAGAACGCCTTGAGATACGGTTTCTCCTGCTACTCCTACACGTGCCCACCATTTAGGTGTTCCATGCCGTTCGATTGCGGTTGCTGACCCTTCTGCGATTTTAACATCTCGCATGATATCATCATACGCCCGCTGAATCAGGCTTGTTCCTTTCCCCTCTTTTAGGCTGGGTATCAACTGGGTATGAAAAATCCACTCTTCTTTCAAATCTATAGTTTTGTTGAACACAATTCCCGATTTGGTCGTTTGAACATACCCGTCTACTAATCCATACTTGTCGTATTTTATGCTGAAATTGCACGGGTCTCTGTATAACAATCCCAATGGTGCATTACTTCCCCCTCTTACAATTTCCTGATATCCATCTCCGCATACCAGAGGACTCGTTACTGCAAGATTAAATGACTGCTCGAAATCAAACCCTTCCATAAAGGTTTTACATGCATCAATTGCCCGAGGTTCACCTTCAAATGAGTAGCCTTTTGAGAACATAAACAAAGGATACAAATCAACGGCTTCCGATATCATCCCTCCTTGTTCATAAATAGTAATAAACTTTTCAACTAATTGGCGCCCTTGGTTAAACGGTGCAAACAGTTTTTGTGCCCCTCCTGCGGTTTCTGCGTATGTTACTGGTTTAACCTGTTTTGATACGTCTTTTGAGAAATAACTTGTAAGTTTTCGTATAATTGGCATTATCACCTCATACTCATCATAAACCGGGAATCATCAGAACCAATTGGCATTATTTCAGTGAGACCCCATACCAAAGCATCTAACCGGTCGGGGGATTTATCTCCCTGAACCCACTCGCATAGTTGATCTTCCAATTCTGGGAAAGAACCAACATGCCTAATTCGTCCTTGTTCATATAATGCAGCAATTGGTTCTGCTCTGATGGTTTTTCCGTGAGATGCATACACTTTTTTATATGATACAGATGGGTCAACACTTCTGATAATAGTCTCGATTAGATCCCCTCCGTTGTTAGCCTCACCAATTATTCTATCTGCGATATGTTTTTTATATGCCATTACTCCTTTGGTAGCCCATCCCAGGGGTGAAGCCGTTAGTGAACAGTCCTGTATGACATATCCAAACCCATCTTTTCCGAGTCCTACCACTATTATACCAGTTTCCGCTGAATCTTCTCCAGATGTTACTGCTGGATCAATAGCAACAACAATTCTCACAATTTCAGGAATGTCATCACGCATTATACGGCATCGATCTATCATATCACGGGTCCACAATGCGCCATCAACATCCTCAAGTATTTCAGCGTTTAGTTCCTGTCTTCCTAACCGTGTTCCTTCATACTTCTTGATAATCGTCTCAAAAAAGGATGGAGCCAAGTTATCCCGGTTCTCATAGGTAGACCCACGAACAACTACACATGATGGGTCTTTCATGACTCCTTTTACCAGTTTCGTCGGGCGAGGGGTAGTAGTAATGCAGGCGCGGGGGTGGTCTCCCAATCTCAACCCAAAAAGCGCCATATCCCAAGTTTCAGGATATTTCCATGCCGCCAATTCGTCGCACCACATGAACTCGTGCTGCGGTCCTCTTAACCGGTTAGGTTCCTCGGCAGAGTAAAGCGTTGCCATACTGCCGTTCTTCCAAGTTATCCGACGCTTCGATGGTTCATACAGAGGTTTGTTGTTCAAAGGAGATACAGCAAGAATGCCAGATTCTCCTTCTGTCATGATATCCCTGGCATCGGCAGCAGTGGGAGCAATACATGCAATTCGAGTTCCAGGATGAGTCTTTGCAATCTCGCATACCCATTCTGCACCAGTCCTGGTTTTACCAAACCCTCTGCCTGCAAGTATTAACCAAAAGTTCCAATCTCCTTCAGGAGGGCGCTGATTATTCCGTGCGATTATACTCCATCTGGTAGACACTTCATTCAGTATTGCCTGATCGAGAGGAGATAATGCGGCGGGCACTCGCAATCACCTCCTCATCAGTCATAGTAGTAACAATAGATATAGGGTCTCCATCAATACCACTAATCTCCTGTATTTGTTTGTCTCGCCACTCTTTTGGCATTCTGTTCTTTGTCCAGTAGATTGCAGCGGTCGTATCAGGAGGGATGCATTTTACTACAGTTTCAATTCTTACTGCGTGGCCATCATCAACATGTTTAGTCTCTGTAAAAGTAAAACCGGTTGCACGTTTATACAGAGATTCGACAACCTTCTGGTCTGCAATAGCCTTACCCTTTTTTATGGACTCCGCAAACTCTGGTCTATTCTTCAACCATTCATAAAATACAGTAGAACAGATATCAAGACCTTTTGCGATTTCCATATTAATTAGGCCTTGAGCAGCGAGCCTTTCACCTTCTGCAGGATGGAAGGTTTCATCGTATTTTATATTAGGCCTTCCAATTCCATTAATGGCCATAATTGGAATATAATAGGGTGGGAAAAGTTAAAATAGTTATGGTTAAAACGGACTAACAAATTGTTCTCTGTCAGCCCATTGGTTCTCTACTGGTATAGACGGTTTGATATGTTTCCTCGCCTCTTCCTCTCCTTCTGGAGTTATATACCATTTTCCCCTTCCCTTTCCCCCCGATGATCTCTCAATGTATCCAGCGCGTTTCAACTCATTGATTTCATTTGCCTTCGATCGGATATCTCTCGCAGTAAACCCGGAAAACGTTCCAAAAAGTGAGTAGGCATATGATAACGCGTCAATACATTCCCTATTCATTTATTCCCACTGCATAATCAGTATGGGACACCGACATCAGGTAAGTAATATCGCATGATATAATCCCCGATTTAAGTTTCCCAACTGCCTTGATAACAAATTCACAATTCATCCCTTCATATTTCCCCTTTACCGGGCTGGTTTCAAACGCAATCTTGTCTTTAGTAGCAGTTCCGGTAATCGTTCCTGGAAGTTTTATTTTCCATCCCTGCTCTTCCACTTCTATTTTTACAATTCCACCAACACTTGAACCACTTATAGCAAACTGAAGTGTTATTTCTGCTTCTTTCCCCATCAGGTTTTTATTAACTACATACGTATACATGATACCTCATTGGTAAGCCTTATAGATAACAATTCCTACACTCATCAGCCCCAAAAATACGAGGAATGCAACAAACATTGCCCACTTATTATCATTTGACATTATTCCTCCAAAAATCCCGAAACATGTATAACTTTCGTTGCATTTGTAAAGTTCTGATAAAAGTATCCGGACATATCACCTCTACACTCCTCTCTTCCCTCAATCGTCAAATTTTCACCAGATATATTCAACTCAACAAAATCATTTGAGTTCTCATCCATGACATATACCATAAACGTGTCAGCGCAAACACCGACAGAAATCAGAACAGAAAAAATAATGATAATATATGTAGAATTCATCTCTTACACCTCTAACCTCTGCTGGTCCGGAGATATAGAATGCATACCAGAATGATTAAACCCAGTAACGCACCCATCTCGCTCAAGTTTTACAATCGGATATGTTCTTGATGATAATATTTCATCTGGATAATTTGCACGATGAGGATTGTAATGACATTCTGCAAACCCTTCTGGTGTAAAAATATTATTTAACTTTACAGCATTACTGCAATCCTTACATTTTCCCATTTTACCACCTCAAGTCTCTATGCGGGGAGCCAAAAGATACTTTCCTACCCCGTGACCACCGGCAAACATGAAGTCAATGATAATTGGATGGTCAATTCCAATGTGAACTTTAATATCTCCCGATAATTGACGGGTCATTCCAATGAGGTAATCTTTGGAAAACATACTATTCCCATCTCCTCTAATATGGAGAACTTCATCTTCCAACAGTTCCCTCTCTGTATTGTCCGGCCCTTCATTCTCCGTTTTGATTTTGAACTTGTTATCAGCGATAATGAACCGGAGTTTATCAGACTCTGCTGATATCGTTTTGATGGTATTGGAGAACTCTTTTTCCTGTAACTCCACTATTCCTGGTAGTTCCAATGCTGGCATGTTCGGGTCTTTCTTGACAGTTCCATCATGGAGTAATGTCTGCGTGCTCCGGTATCCACCGGACTCCACTACTATCATATTGGACTCCACACTATCCCGGGTAATGGAGATCTCTTTTCCACCATACCCAAAACACGCCTTAAACTTGGTAACGTCAATAGCCATGATGCACGGTTCAAACGTATGCTCTGTAAATGCATCGATTGGTAATACTGCCGAAGCAAGAGCCACGTTTGCAGTATCAACGCATAGAAACCGAACAACATCCTCCTCAATGTGCAGTCGAAGTTCAGTGATCATTATTCCGTCTGCGATTCCAATAAATTCTTTGATAATTTCTGTCTTTGCTGTTAGTTTCATGCTTTATACTCTCCGCAATCTTGACTCTCTTTCTCATACCGCTCAATTGTATCCCGCGCCACGAGTAAAGTTCCTATCAATTCCTCATAAGTATATCCAAACGTTTTACGCAGTTTAGGACCACTCGTTAAAGTGTCTTGAATTGTGTGTTTATTGTCGTCATATATGTGAGAAAGCGCGAAATTTATGAGATACAACGCCTCAAAATTTGGCCTTCCCTCTTCAAGTTGTTCTTTTGTGAAATCCTTCATGTTATACCTCCAATTTACTCTGTCCTGATGATGTTCCTACCCACTGATCTAACCCAACTTGAGGCGCTCTTGCATCTGATTCCGCCCGTTTACAGTTCAGAACCGCCTGCTGATAATACGAGTCTTTCAATTCAAATCCAATCCCCCTCCTACCCATCAAAAGAGCCTGATACACCGATGACCCAATCCCGACAAACGGATCAAGAACGATATCACCAGGGTTAGACCAGAGTTCGATGCAACGCTCTAAAGCGTCCAACTGAGTTGGGCAAGCATGTTTTTCGTCGGCTTCTTCTCGCGCCGATTCGCGTTGTAACGTGTTAGACTGGTTTATATCCATCCATACCGGAGATGCAATCTGCTGCCATTTGTCCACTGGATAATCTTCGGGAGTGTGTGATACTGGCTCTGGGTTCTCTCCCGGCTTCCTGAAAGTTATCATGTAATCAGGGATTCCCTGCCTGCTCATGCAAGAGTCCTTTTTAACCTGTTTCCAGAGCAATCCAAGCGCCTTGGTGCGCTGCATTGCAGTAACCGGATTCTTCCAAATAACCACGCGGGAATGATAAATAAACCCTGCATCCTGCATCATACGGATTAATCCCCCGCTGAAGTCGCGGAGTCCTATCATACCATCTCTCTGCTTCGATGATGGGAGATCCATACAATGCATGGTAAGATCTCTTCCAGGCATAAGAACACGGTATAATTCAGCGGTTAAGAACTTCATATGAGCATAAAATTCCTCGTCCGTAATATTATTCCCTACGTCACGCGGGTTATTTCCATAGACGAAAAGGTCACAAAAAGGCGGAGAAAATATGCTATAATGAATACTATCAGATGGAATGCCTTTCAATCCATCTATGTTATCCACGTTGTATAATGCGAAGTTCTCACCAATATGCTGCTTCTTTACGGATGTTTCGTCGGTCATTTCTCACCTGCTTATAAATCTTGATTGCTGATCCATGATGTTTTATTCGTTTCAATATCATCGAATACATGACCACCATTGATATGAGGAGATATCATGTTTACAATTTCGAGTCCGCATACTTTACAGGTAGCAATATCAGATCCAACCAATCCATATCCAACCTGCATATATTCATCGCAATGTTTTACATTTCCATCAGAATCTTTAGAAATGCCAAATCGCTCTATTAATTCATCCAATGTAGATAATGATATGCAACTATCTACAGATTCGCTTAAATTACTCATTCTTCTCACCTGTTAGCATAACATATTATGCATATAACTATAAAAATTAGATCCCCCATTGCGTAGCCATAGCCTCTGCGATTCCAAGGTATGTAATGGATTTTAAAGATTTTCCGTCTGGATTTCGTTTAGTGCTCCAATAATCCATTTTTCTATATGGGGGATCTGTAATATTGGTTGGTATAAGTTTAGGAAGATTTTTGAGCCATAAACATGTATCTTTTCTTACATCGTGACCAAACATCCACGGATGTATGACTTGATCTGGTTTTCTATATCTGGTGCTAACAATACCAATTGGATTCTCAACACATATTTTTTCAATTGGAGCATTTATAAGGAATATAAAAAAATCTAATGCAACTTCGCGATTCCCGCGCCAATTTAAATCCGGTCGCCTGTTTAACCAGTTATTACCTCCATTACACAGATAAGTGCAAGGTGGATGAGCAATCATCAAATCAAAATCATCGTTGATAATGTCTCTTACGTCTCCTTGATAATGCGGTCCTGGAGATTCAGATGATAATAAATCACATGACATTGCATCATGACCGCGCTTAATAAACGCATCACGAACAACCCCGCTAAACTCGCACGCTACTAATACACGCATCATAACCACCCAGGAACAACCATCTTCTCTTGTGGGTTATACTCGTCTGACTGTCTAATCGTTGATCTGATGTTTTCAGAGCATAGGTCACTCGTTGCAGCAATCATACCTGATAGCATCTCATCAAACGCTTTTTCCTTCTCCTTTATATTTTTAACCACTGCACCTTCAGCCTCCGATGTGATGACATGCACGTTTACCTGTTCAGTCTGTCCGAACCTCCAGCACCGTCGAACTGCCTGAAAGAGCGCTTCAAAGGAGTCCGATAATCCAACAAATATCATGTTGTGGCAATGTTGATAGTTCAAACCAGCACCAAATATCGAAGGCTTACTGACCAGAACTCTAATCTTACCATCACAGAAATCATTGCTCATTCGTTCTTTATACTCCGGTTTATCACTTCCCCGGACTTCAACCGCGCCCGGTATAAGTTTAGTCAATAGTGATGACTCATCGTTCAGGTCGCACCATACCAGCCATGTCTCATCCGAATTGTTAGCGAGTTCAGCAGCCTTCTCGCACCGCTCTGTAAGGCTCTCCCTGCGTGCTGCACCTCTATCGGTAAGGGTCTTTGCTACTCCTCTACCCTGGAAGCGGCTATGATTGATACTAACCGTATGCTGAACCGTGTTAAGCGGAGGGAGATCAAATGCATCCCCATCATATCCCAGGTCTCGTGGATTCTTCATCATGATAGCCCATGATGCAACCCATATCCAGAACGGCCCGGCTCCCCCTTCCTTACCTTTGTTAGCGTGACCTTTCACGCGCCATTTGGCCGTATCCCCCCCATCATGAACGAAGAAGGTCGATAACATTTCAGTAGATTTCATCACTCCCAGAAACTCTGCCTGATTGCCGAGTTCCATGTAATCGTTAGGGCTCGGTGTAGCAGTGCATGAAAGCCGGTAAGGTGTGTTCCAGAATGATTCTATTATCTGCGTTTTAATCGCTCCTCCCAGAGATTTAAGGATCGACCCCTCATCGAGACATATTCCGATGAAATGTTTAGGATCAAACTTGTCAAGCATCTCATAGTTGGTGATGTTTACTCCTGGCTTAACTCCTGACTGTGCCCGGCAATAGTTAACCTCAATCCCAAACTTCTGACCTTCTCTTACTGTCTGACTTGCTACTGCAAGGGGAGCAAGAATCAGGACATCTCTTCCAGTATGTCTGAATACTTCATTTGCCCATGTTAACTGGCATATCGTCTTTCCAAGTCCGGTATGAAGGAATAACGCACTTTTACCTTTTTTAAGAGCCCATTTACACGCATCAATTTGAAAGGGAAACATCTCTTTAGGGAATGTTGATACATCACAATCAAATCCCGAATCTTCGTGAGTTCTTCGTTTACTCTCTAAAAATTGTTGATAATCTTCGGTCAATCTCTCACCACCTGCCACACATCACCATTCTGAACAACTTTAACCGGGAGTCTTGGATTGTCAATTCTCCATCCTATCATAAACATTCCCGCTTCATACTTGTTATCAGATTCAAATAGAGGCGGTATAGGTTCTTCAATATCTCCGTGCTCTTCCTGGTATAAAAATGCGTCATCGTTCATTTCTGCATACCAATCAATTTGTTATACAAATCCCGCTGATTGTCAGTGAAATTATATTCTCCATCAACCAGTTCAAATGCATGGATTATTTCATCTAATTCGTCTTTTGTCAGTTTTATTTTCATCTCTTCACCATCGCTTTGATCTATCTTCTTCACTCATTCATCAACCTCATAGCAATCCCGTTCTCCATAGCAGTTTACAGCCTGTGAAATTCTCCTGTTTCCTTTATCACAGAATTGACAATAATATGACCCATCTGCACCACGTTCTTGTCTTTTCCATGCGAGTATTGGGTGATATGGCTCTGGTAGAATTAAATTAACCAATTCCAAATTAGGAAATATATCCTTGTTAAAAATTAGATGCTTGCACGGTTTCAATTCTTCACTCATCTCTTCACCATCCCTTTCATCAGTCCCCATTCAGCAACGATATCGCTCATCTGTTGCTTGAATGATACTCCGTTACGTTTAGCCATCAATCTCACCAAATCTACCACCGGGCACGATAACCTTACCGCTTCGGTGTGTTTATTCCGATTGCGTTTCATCGCTTGTCGCTCTTCTTAATCTTCTTGTATCCTTCGCACAATTCAAAGTTTGAATTCGCATACTTGCAATAACACTTTGCACCGGGAAAAAACTTGGCACAATATCCATATGTGGTGCAATAATACCGACATCTCTTACTCTTCATCTTCTCACCTTTCGGTATAACATATTATATCCAATCGTATAAAAATCATTTTATTCTCCTCTTCTTAATCTCACATTGATGCCGTTCATACGGGCATTTTCTACCCAATCTCATTTCTGAACACACAAAAAATCCTCGAAAACTCATTTGATACATGCATCTTGGTTTGTTCACAATTCCCCCATTTCTTTCAACTTGTTATAGTGTGCCTTTACCGTCTTGAATGATAACCCCGTTCGTCTGCACGCTTCTGCAATACTCATCCCAGGTTCGTTCTTAAACTCATCTCTGACTTTCATCTGGTTGATTGTTAGGGTTGGTTCTTCGATTTTTACGCTTGACAAATTGCATGATTCCGGTTTAACTACCGGATCGAATTCAGAGCATGGGGATATTGGGGGAAGTTCTATCTCATATTTCACTTCTTCTTTTATCTCGCATGATCCCATTTCCGTTTCTACTACTTTCATCAGTATGTGGAGCATGATACATAATCCAATTGGGCACATTGCGAACCCCGCCCGGGACCACCAATCATCAGGAGCCATATGAACATTAAACGCAATGGACGCGGTAGTATATCCTGCGAGAACTATCCACCCTTCCAATGCAGAAATGCGCCTCTGCCCTGCATATAAAATGAAAATTGTAGCACACATCAGTATTCCATCTATAGTAAACGGAAACACTATGGCAAGCAGCGGCGGGATTCCCATTTCAAGAGCGCTTTCATGCAGATTGTTATACGAGATAACGAACGAACCGGCGGCGATGAAAATAACAACCGCTTCAATTATCTGGGTGAGATTGGGGAGTTTAATCATATTTTTCTCCTATGTTCTCTGATGTATTTTGTTGCATTGGCGCCAGCATATACGATCGCCTTACGATGAGTCATATTTCTAACCATTAATATATCATCAACTCTATTTCCATGACCATATGGTTGAAGCCGTCTACGATCTGGATGAATCCAATTAAACCATTTCATCATATGATTTCGAAGAGCGATACACATATTTATAACTCCTTTGCCAGGTCTATGCAGGATGTTCCATTCTCGTAAAACAGTTTTGACAGGTGGCAATAATCACTCCCTACCTGCACAGAGTTACCAACGATATAATCAGTATCAATTTCTATAGTTTTCCCGTATATGTCTCTACACTCTACTTGCATGATAACATATTAGTTCCAATACTATAAAAAATTATCTGTAGTTCTCCTCTGGTGAGTCAACTG
>Ga0172381_10000413_pt1 | contig 51134 bp, 42 predicted proteins | sample Leawel6488metaG_FD_119754 | JGI IMG/M metagenome (GOLD analysis project Ga0172381, IMG submission 119754) | Leachate microbial communities from a municipal landfill in Southern Ontario, Canada - Leachate well 64-88 metaG | ecosystem: Engineered > Solid waste > Landfill > Unclassified | place... | reverse complement strand
TCGAACCTGCGACCATCTCCTTAAAAGGGAGCCGCTCTACCAGCTGAGCTATAGGCGCTTAACAAAATTGATGATAACAAATGATTTTAATTTTGACAAGTCTTTGTATTTATTAAATCAAGATAGACAAATTATCTTAGTTGTGTTAGATTAATCTTGAATCTTAAACTTATCGTAAATGGCTAAAAACAGAGACGGAATCAGAGTCGGTTGCGGTACATTACCGCACGAAGAAATTGTGGTTTATCCGCCCGAAGGAGACGTGGTTAATCTGCCGGTTAATCATTCCGGCAACCCGCACTCTGGGCATAAAAAAGTAACACCAATTCGCCGCCAGGAAGGTCGCGGCCGAAAAGATCGTTGAGACAAAACTCAAACATTCAAGTCGCTAAGAATCAGCGACTTTTTTATATAAAATTATTTTTTAAATTTTATTTTTAAAATTTGGTAGACGTTAGGTAGAACGGAAACGATAATAATTAGAGCGACTATAGGCAAAAGATATTTATCAATACTTGGCACTAATTGGCCAAGAAAATAGCCGAGCAGGGAGAGGCCGATAGTCCAGAGAGCGCCACCGATTAAATTATAAAGAAAAAAAGTTCGATAATGCATTTTTCCGACTCCGGCGAGAATGGGTGCAAAAGTGCGCACGATAGGAACGAAGCGGGCGAAAATAATCGTTTTTGGTCCGTATTTTTTAAAGAAATTTTCCGCCTTTATTATATGGTCTTTATGAAATAAAAGAGAGTTTTCTCGAGTAAAAATTTTGGGTCCGGTTTTTTTGCCGAACCAATAGCCGGTATTGTCGCCCATAATTGCGGCCAGAAAAGTTAGGACAATAAGAAGATAAATATTTAAAAAACCTTTGGAAGCAAGAAAACCGGCCGTGAAAAGAAGACTGTCGCCCGGAAAAAAGAAACCGAAAAACAAGCCTGATTCGGCGAAGATAATACCGAATAGGCCGAGATAGCCAGCTGCTTTTATTAGAGCGATAAGATCAAACATAAAAAATTATTATATACAGTTAAAATAGCATAGAGGTTAAAATGAGGCAAATAATGGAAAATATGATATAATTATAAAATAAATATAAAAATATGGCCGAGAATAAAAACCCAATTCCTTTTGTTTCCTTTTTAGATTTCAATCACCCAACCGTAGTAGAGTTAGATGAAAAAATTAGGTCTCATTTAGAGAATAAACCGAGTAGTCTAAGTAGAGAATTACAAATTCGTACTTTGGTTTATATTAATTTTAATAAATATTTAACGCTCCTTATGGCCGATGCGCCTGAATTAGAAGCGCTAGCGGTTTTTAAAAAAATAGAAGAAGATTCGGCGGTCGACAGCCTAGAGCTTATTGCTTCAGCCGTCCATAAATCAAAAGAAGAAATTATTAATAATTTTATAAAAATATGGGAATCTTAGATTTTTTGAAAAAAGAGTCGGACAAAAAAGGGGAGTCAGACACAAATCAGGAGAAAATCCCCGCACAACAATTAGAAGTTGCTTCCGAGACAGCGGAAACCGAAGAACTTAATTTTTCGGAACGTCTCGGGGATTTAAAAGCGGCGATGGGAGAAATGGAGGCCAATGGGATGCAGATAAGCGAAGATGTTTTTGAAAATATTATGCAAATGAAGATTGGCGACTTCATGGAATATATCAACGGTGGAGAAAATATAAAAGAAATAGACGTTAAAAATTTACATGATAATATTTCGCAAGTTTTAAACGGCCAGTTAAGCGAGGAACATCGTGGAAGCCGTTTAAAGGAGTTTTTGCGCAAACCCGCGAGTAAAATAGTTTTTGCGACTCTCATCCTTTTCTTGAAATTCGCGCCTCACGCGCAAGCGCATGAAGCGACGGTCAAAGATAATCCCGATAGTCATAATCGCACGGAAGCGGTTAAGGGTGGTGATGGCGATGGCGGGAAACCGGACGGGGGAGTAGATAGTAAAACATTCGTTGTCGGCGCGGAACAATTAGCTATTCCAAATTTAGAAAATACAGCGAAGATAGATTTAACTAATAGTTATGAGACCGATAAAGATTTTATTTCCGAGACGGATGCTAATGAAATTAAAGACAACTTTAAAGCCTTTTTAGATCAGGTTAACGCTGATAATTTTAAAAAAGTCATGGGTCTTGATTTCAAGATTTATGGCTCAAGCGACGAACGCCAGACAAGCACCTGGAAAGGCGGTAATTTAGAATTAACTCAGGCGAGAATCGCTGCCGCTGAAAAAATCATAAAAACAGAATTAGAAAATCATGATTTTTCAAATTCCGGATTGACGCTTGAGCAAATTAAAGCTTTGCAAAATAAGGAATTCAAACATGGCGTGCCCGAGGAGGGTGTCACCCATATTACTGACTTAGTTAATCCGGATACGGGAGAGAAATATACCACCAAAGAAGTCGAAGAGATGAAAAAAAATAACGTGACGAAGTATAATGAATTACTGCAAGATTGCCGCTATATAAAAGTTAATTTAATGGCTAAGGCAGACGAATTTAAGCCAGTTCCGATTATTCCGCCGGTTTTGGAAATAAAAACAAATATAGAAATTCCCAAATTAACCATTAAATTAATTTCTGGTTACGACCAAACTATTATTTTAATGGATGACAGCCCTTCAATGGCCAATTCAAAAAATTATATGGCCAGCCAATTGCAGACCGAAGAGAAGGAGGCTAATATCAAAATTGCCACTTTTTCTGATAAATTAAATTCAGTTACGCCTACTAGTAGCTTCTATCAAGCGGGCGAAGTTTTAAAAAATATTCGCACCGGCGGTAACGCCCACGAACGTGCGACTTACGCCGCCGCGGAAGCTCTTAATAATTTCGATATCACCAATGAAAAGGCGATGGATCGGAAGTTGCTGTTGATTAATACCGATGAACCCATCCAGACTACTAAAGCGCAGATAGATACATTATTAAAAAATTCTCAGCTCAAGGGCGCTAAAGTTTATTTTAATATGGGCTATGATGATAACAAGCAAGTATTGAAAGTGCCCCTGGAAGAGATGAAAGATAATTTCGACAAGCTTTACGAAAAAAAATTAGAAAAAATTCAAACGGATATTGATAAATCTAAGGAACAACTAACCAAAAAAGCTATTAAAGGAGAGACCCGTCGCGTTATTAAAGATCGTCTGGAGAGTTTAGAGAAGCAATTAGAAGAATTGCCAAATCTAGAATTTAAGATCAAAAGCTTTGAATTGCCTGATGGCCGATTTATCAATTTAGTTAGTTAAAATAGCAAAATCTATCTATAAAAAAAGAGCGCATAAGGTATCTTGACAAATATAATTTTTAGTGTTAAGTTCAAAGCAATCAGTGAAAAACCACATACTCAGACCATGAAAACAAAAACTTGGCTTTCTTTAACAACATTATGGCTCGTTTGCCTAACTTTAATGGCTCAGCCGCAAGTTAGCTACGAGACAGCCAAAAGTATTTTGGGCAAACGCTTCATCAGTAGCCACCAGGCATTGGCCGCCTGGAGGGATATAGACCCTTCTGTCAATTTGGCAGAGGATAACCTCGCCATACCTTACGACGAGGCAACTCTCACCAAATTTCAGTCCAAAACTGCGAACGGCGAGGGTAATTTTTACCTCGTCCCCACTATCGGTTTGTCCGATGCTAACTTGCGGAAGTTCTGGTCGAATTATTATGGAGTTTCGAGCTTCCCATTAAAAACTGAGGTGGTCTATCGCTTAGTTAATTTAAAACCGCCCGAAAAATCTAATTCAGCCGGTTTTGAAAAATTAAGCACTCAGATGGTAAGTAACGACGGCAGCATCATGTCAGTCATGGCTTATCTCGAGACAGTCGCGACCATTTTCTTGGTAAACGGAGAGAATCTTTCTCCCCGATTCGCCTGGCTGATGTTAAGCGAAGACAAGAACGTGTTCGGACCCAGGGGACCGCTGAGAAATTTTAATGGAGAACTCACATTAGCTTATTCGGCGTTTATTGCCGGAAGCTGCCACGAAGTAGTGGTAAGTTATTTTCCCAAGGAAAATTTCATCAGCGGCGACATCAATAATCGTCGCCTAACCCTATTGGCTACTGAAGCTGACCAAACCGAAAGTATGATCCTTGTCCCCCTGAAAAACATTTCCTGTTTTGCAGGAGATAGCAATTACTTCATCGGCTTGTGCTGGTACGTCAAACCAAAATGGCCAAATTAAGATCCAGAGCCTCTACCCAGGGGCTCTTTTATTTTAACCCACCCAAGAGCCGATAGAAAATTGGTAGACGTTTAAGATGAAAAAGATAGTAAATATGAAGAGAGTACTATAAAATAGCCAATTATATTTTTTGGTGGCGCTCGCAAGAAATATAAAAATCGGGAAGATTACGACCACATAACGGTTAACAGAAAGCATAGGGTACATAAAAGAGAAAAGAAGAGTATTGAGCAGACAGAACACGGCGTAGGGCCAATGTTTTTTCTTTAGCCAGTATATTGTAGTCGCAAATAAAAGCAAAAAGGCACCGCCCTCAATAATTACTATTCTCATAAAATTATAGAGGCCGGTTTCTCCAATCGAGTCGAGGAAAATGACTTTAAAAAAATTAATGAACGTTTTCCAGGGCCACATAAAAGTCCGCCATTGTGCCCAACCTTGCTGGCCGCGGATAAAAGTAAACCAATCGCCAAATTGGAGAAAGCAATAAAGGCAATAGAAAAATAAACCGGCGGGGATAATTAGGGACAGCCAAAATTCTTTTTTTCGAATTAAAGCAATTAAGTTTTTTCCAATTCCTCTTAGATTAGCGTCGTAAGAAACGGTTAGTAGGGAAACTAAATAGACGGGCCATAAAAAAATCCCGATGTTTCTTGTAAGAACAGCCAGGAAGCCGATGAGAACAGCTGTTAGCCAATGGCGTTTTTGTAGATAATAAAAGAACGCGATTACGAGTAAAAGGAATAAAGACTCCGTATAGATGAGAGAAAAAAATAGGGCGGCCGGAAAAGATAATAATAAAATAGCGGTTCGGTCATAAATTTTTTCCAGGCCAGTCTCTTTAAGGAGCAAATTTAAATAATAAAGAGCCGCGGCTAAAGATAAAAAACTAATTAAAAATCCAGAAAAAATGGCTGGGAAAAATACAGAAAATAAGGTTATTAAAAACGGATAAAGAGGGAAAAGAACGGACGGGCCGCTAAAACCATTTAAAGCAATCTCTAAATAATGAACAGAATCCCAACGCACTAATAAATAATAAGGATTTACTCTCTGCGCCCAAGCGAGGGAATTGGCGTTGTAGTAGTTAAATAAAAAGACGGTTAGGAGAATAAGTAAAAAGAATAGGGCACTTAGACCCAGAAAGGGAGAGAATTTTTTAAACCAGTTTATAAAAGTTTTTAGCATAAATATTTCTATTATATATTGAATTATATCATTTGCGGCCTTTTATACCAATTTTTAGCTATTAATGATAAAATATAATTAATATATTACGAGTGTTTTTTATAATTTATGTGCGTTAAGATTAAACATTTATTATTATCCGCAATTGTTGTTGTTATAATTTTTGTAGTTTTTAAGATGGTCGGTAATTCGTCGGCCGCGGCGCAACCGGCAGACGAATGTTTACAGAAACAAACTGAGGCCACAAGTTTTCTTAGGACTTATCATTTGCGAGATAATACTAACGGTTTTGGTATTTTACCGACTAAAGACGGTGGGTATGTGCTTACGGGCGAGACTATTTGGGCTGGTGGCATGCAAGCGCCTTACCCATACGTCGTGAAGATAGATGCCAAGGGTAATAAGCTCTGGACTCGTGATTTTAGTAGCGCGAGCAATGCGCTCGGCGATATGAGTTCCAGCCATTTTGGTCGCTTAGCCGTTGAAACATCCGACGGCAGTATAATTACGGCAAGCGATGTGGTTGATTTTGTAGATGAAAAAACAAAAGAGCTTTATGGAGATATTTTGATAACCAAATTTAATTCTAAGGGAATTCAGTTATGGTCAATCTTGCTTGGGGACTATAGCCTTGATCGTCCGCAAAAAATTTGGGCTCTGCCTAACGGCGGTATATTGCTTTTGGCACGTTTTATGGAGACTGGGCATGGCAATGACGTAGCGGATACAGAGGCTGTGCCTAAATATAGCGCCCTGGTTCAAGTCGATAAGAACGGGAAAGTCCAGTTTTCTAAAAAGATGAACTGGGATGCTCTTGATATGCAACGCTTAGCTGATGGGAGCTTTATTGCTTTACTTAACGCTACTATTCCTAAAACAGAGCAACCCGAGAATATTGTAGGGCCGGAAATAGTCATGGGCAACATTCCAACATTAATAAGATTAGACCGTAATTTAAAGGTTTCTTGGGCCAAGAGTTTAGAGATGATTCCTTCGGAGATAAATACCCCGACCAGTTACACGGGAAATATAGTTACTGTTGGTAAAACTAAGATTCGTTTAGCGGGCGGTGATTTTAGAACAGTTCAGCAAACGCCGGATGGCGGTTTTTTGGCCTTTGGCTTTACTAATCAATTATTAACTCAAGGTTTGTCGGGAGGGGCTATAATATCTATGACGGAATTAGGCTTGCGTCCGCTTATGGCTGTAAAATTTGATGCCGCCGGTAATTATCAATGGGCGAAAAAACTAACAATCAATCTTATCTCCGGGGGAGCTGTTAATGATTTTCATGTAGTTAAAACCGCTGATAATAATTTTGTTATCATGAAAAATACGGTTCGTGACAACGACGGGCTAGAATTTAAAAAGACCGAGGCTGCTAAAAAACGACAAGCCTATCTAGATGAATGTACTAAACTTAAAGCAGATTGTGTTAACGCGGAAAAAGTAATTCCGAAGATTCAACCGCTGGCCAAGACAATGAACGAGGCCCTGAAAGTATTAGCGGAGGCTTCAACTATTAATATTGGTTTGGTTAAAACTGACGCCGATTTTAATCCGATTTGGATAAAAAAAATCGACGCCGAGAGAGAACTGTCTGGATATAGTTTACAGCCGACAGCCGATAATGGGATTGTAGTCGCGGGCAGCATGTTGACCAATAAGATGCGAAAAGTGATGGGAGTTATGACTCCGTATACAGAAGCGGCGCTTATTAAAGTAAATGCTAATGGCGTCGCAAGCGGATGCGGTTTGGTTTCTAATCGAACCGGAGCGACGATAGAAGATCAAAGTACTTATTTAGTGACACAAAACATGACAGTTAAGGGAGCGGAAAATTTGTCTTTAAAAATTAATAAGAAAGTAAAAGAAAAAACTATCTCCGCCAAAAATACGGTTAAAAATATTTGTCAGTATTTAAAGAATAAAGTAGCGCCAATTTGTTCTCATCTAGCGTCTAGTTTATCTGCTAACCAACCAGCCAACCAGCCAGCAACATCGCCCACGGCCAAGACTTGGGCAGAAATAAATTTTGAGAACGCTAAAGAAGCCAAGATAGAGTCGGTTAAAAATCAGGGAATTCATGATGAGTTATTGCCCATTCTAAATCAGATTTTTAATAATCAAGTAAAGATGACTGACAGCATGAATAGTATGTGGCTGACTTATTATCTTCCTCGCCCGGTGACGCGCGCCGACGTCGAAGCGGTTCAGAAATATTACGAGGGGCGAGGATATAAGATTGACGAATCGACGGGCGAACATTTATATATTAGCCGAGTGGGTCTGGCTCTACGTTTCACTTTTTTTATTAATGATACGATGAAAGGAAAAATTGAGGTATTGTTTTAATTCAGCTAATTTATGTTAAAATGGTAATATAGTCCGATAAATAAATTAAATTAAAAAATTATGGGGTTATTTGGAAATAAACAAATAAATGAAAATTCTTTTACAAATCAACAAAAACCGGAGGAAAATATGGAAACAAAAAGGACCAAAGAAGAGGCCCAGCAAGAATTAATCGAAAAATTCAAAAATGAAAAATTCGAAATGAGAAAAACATCCGATTTTCAATTGGCCCTACAAAACGGGGAAATTGAATTAGCGGAAAGCTGGCTAAACTATATTGTAGAAAACAAAGAAAATTTTCCGCAATATGCGTCTACCTGGGATTCATGGTTAAGCGACCGTCAAAAAGAGATTGAATTGTATAGGCGGATGAAAAGTGACGGATCTTTAGAAAAAATTGTACACAGGACCAAAGAGGATGCTCAACAAGAATTGCAAGAAATTTTTAAATTCGCTGACACCAAGGGCTTTCGGAATGCCTTGCAACAAGGCAATATTGCAAAAGCTGAAGAATGGCTGAATTATATTGTAGAAAACAAAATGAGTTTTCCTCAATATTTAGCCACCTGGGATAATTGGCTAAGTGATCGCCAAAGAGAATTAGCCGAAGCCAAAAAATAAAATGGAGTGAGTTTTTAAAAGCCCTAGCGCAATAAGCTGGGCTTTTTTATATGTAGTTCTGCAATCTGAAATTCATAAAAATTTTAAAAGAATTGAGTGAAATTGAGAGGTGGGGGAAAATTTTGGAATAAGCTTAACCGTCACTAGTAGAAGTGGATAAGAAAAAAAGTTGGTATTTATTTACCAACTTTTTAGGCTATAATATAATTTTTTGACCCCCGCCCTTGTTTCAGGTTAATTGCATGGCAACAAAACCTTATTCATCAGGGGGGCCACCCTCTCCTCTTGATTTATTTTACTTAGATTGAAAGTGGCGCATGACCAGCCCCGCTTTGTGCCATAATTTCCCACCAATTGAAACATGGTAATAGCTTCCTTCATAATAAGATAAGTTGCAAACTCCTGTTTATTTAGTAGCGGAGGGTTTTCGGCATCAGGACTATTGGAGGCAGATAGCAAGCAAAATGTTGCCCACAAAAATTCCTCTGTAGTCAGATTGATCCTCTTTTCAAAAAAATCTTTCGTCTCTACTTCGGCTAAGTTTGCCCGTGACTCGTCCTCCCAAGATAACCTATCCGGGTTGTATGCAGAAATTGGCATAAACTTCATTTCTCTAACACCGACAAACGGCTTGGTTTGTTGAATCAAATTTAGCAGCAAACCGTTTATGTAACATCTTAGGCCAGGCTTGCTGGTGGGTTCAATTAATAATACTTTAGGGTCAAAAGATTCTCCCTCTTTCATCCCTTTCACGACAATAATGTCGCCGACTTCGAATTCTCTCTGGTTCATATCGCTCAATTTAATTGTTAAAGTAATAATTTAACTTATCATATTTAATAAGAGATATCAAGAGTAAAAAAGAGGGTACGTCCAAGGCAGTATGGGACAATAGACAGGGGATCCTTTCCTCCAAACAAAATAGAAATTATTCAAAGGTGTAAACAAAAAATAGGCCTAATGCCTATCTCTTAAACTGTAGTCCCTACAGGGCTTCCGCCTAGCGAACACCTTGCCGGCGTCCGCTCGCCGTCTGCTCGATTCCCCTAGTTGCGAATCATTAACTAAAAAAGACCCGATATTCATCGGATCTTTTTTTAGTTAGCAGTCCCTAGGGGAATATCGCCTCGCGACGCCTCAACGGCGTCGCTCGTTGTCCGGAGGCAGCGCTGAATGCTCCCTCGGGTCGCATTCATCGACGCTCGTCTAAAATTTCGCATAGCGAAATTTTATCTCGCTTCTGCCTAGTTCGATTCCCCCAGTTGCGAATTATTAATAAAAAAATCCTAGCATACGCTAGAATTTTTTCATTAGTAGTCTTAAAGTCTGAAATTTCTCAAAATTTTGACGGAATTATTGGAGAAATTGAGAAGTGGGCGGAAATTTTAGACATATCTTAATAAATAAGCCCTCACATTTCTGCAAGGGCTTTTAAGAACAATCTTTTGTTTTACGGTCTAAAAGCTATGACAAATTTTTTTTCTAATTTAGCCAAACCAAGATTAAAAAATTTCCAAGCCGGGTTAACCTTAACCATAATTTCGGTTAATGCTAATTCTTTTAATTTTCCTTTAAATACGAAGCTCATGGCTTTTCTGGCTAATTCTGTAGCAATGCCGGATATTACTCCAGTTGTGAGAGCAATAATCCATAAAGTTAAAGTATCAGTGATGTAGCCACTGGTCATAAAGCCAAAAGCTAGGGTCGTAATTAAAGTTATTCCGACACAGAGCCAATGATTTGGTCGTCTTGTAAATTTATAGACAACTTTCAGCGTTCCAATTAACAAAAATAGCGGAATGGTCGAAAATATCAAAACGATTGCACCGGCAACCAATCCATGCAGAGCATACATAAGCAGAAGCGTTGTAATCCATAATTGCGTCATGGACATTCTGCCAAAAGAACTCAGAAAAAGAAGAATCGGTCCTTTTTTAGAAAATTCAGACCATACTTGGTAAAATCTTCTCATTTTTGTCAGAGGGTCATCTTCGCCGCTAGGTGTTTGCTCGGACATGGTAGAAATTTCATTAATACCGACCATTATCGTTATCAAAGCAAATACTAATAACAGAACAGTAAAGAAGGCAATAACAGTGTTCATGGGTACGGATTGTTTTACTACATAATCGTTCTGTAAAAATTTACCCAAACCTGCCTCTGTAATTACAAAATAAATAATGAGACCGTTAAAACACAGGAATGATGTAAAAGCTAAAAAGCGAGTGAAGTAAGCACGGTTAATGGGGTGCTTTCCAAGCCAACTGGGTATGCCAAAGGTAAAAATGTTAAATATAATCCAAATTATTTTGTTTACACTTTTCCAATTGAACACTCTCCCTAAATATTGGAGAAAAGAATAAATTGAAGAAATAAACGCTAACGATTTGGAAAATAATTTTTTACCGGCAACAGTTGATCCTTTGCAGATTCGAACTAGAGCTGTATTCGGAAATTGGACAACCGCAGAGACAAGCGATTTGTATTTATTTGCCGTCTTTGCCCATTCTTGTTTTATTGATACCCATATTTCCTGATACCAATAGCCAGAAACTACGCCGATGATTACGCCTAGAGGCGAAACCATGGGGTGAATTAAACTGAACAGAAGAATTCCTAAAATTCCTCCGCAGAAACCTCCAAGGAGATTACGATGACTGATGCTTCTTTTTTTCATTTTTGTCCTTATTAAAGTTAAACAATTGGATTAATTACTAACATTACCTAAATCGTAGATAAATTTAGTGATTAATCCAATCAACCTTATTTTTTAAAGACCATATTAACTTTGTATCTTACAATAATAGCTTATATTAGTCAAGTGATATTTTTAATTATAAACATTTGAGTTTGATTTTTACAAAAAAACCAACTTTTGATTTTACAAAAAATCAAACCCCTAATCTTTCGCTAATTTTACAAAACAAAAGAGAGCTAGCGAGTGCTAGTTCTCCGATAGTAGTCCCTAGGGGAATCGAACCCCTGTTAACAGGATGAAAACCTGACGTCCTAACCACTAGACGAAGGGACCAAATTGTTCAAAATAAAAATCTAATGACTTAGATTTATTCTTATTCTATATATAAATAGTGTTTCTGTCAATATTAATAATTTAGTGTTATAATTGAGGAAAAGACGTTAAATTTAAAAAAATGAAAAAACGCAAAACAATAGGATTAGCCTTGGGTTCCGGCGCTTTTCGGGGCTTCGCTCATATCGGTGTTATTAAGTCGCTAGAAAAACATAATATTCCCATCGACTACTTGAGCGGGTCGAGCATCGGTGCCTGGGTGGCTGCCTATTATGCAACATTCAAAAATATCAGCAAATTGGAAAAAACTTTGACCGGCAACCCCAAAGAAAACTTACCGATGTTTTTTGATTTAAGCTGGACGGGCGGTTTTATTGGTGGGCAAAAATTTATGACTTTTTTGGAGAAAAATTTGCATCATCATAATTTTTCCGCTCTTAGTATTCCTCTAAAAATTGTGGCAACCGATTTAATAACTGGCAATCCATTCGTTTTTGAAACTGGCGACGTTGCTCAGGCAGTGCGAGCCAGTACTTCGGTCCCGTTAGTTTTTAAACCGGTAAAATACCAAAATAAATTATTGATTGATGGTGGTTTAAGTAACCCGGTTCCGGGAGATTTAGTTAGAGAAATGGGAGCGGATATTGTTATTGGCGTTAATTTATACCATAAAAATGAGTTTATTGAAAAAAAATTTACCATGCCAAAAGTGGTTTTGAGGAGTACGCGCATTGTTTTACATAACTTAGCCAAAGTAGCGATTAAAAGCGCCGATATAGTGGTTGAACCAGATACTTCAAAATATGCTAGAGAAAATGGTTTTTCTAAATACTTCACTAAAGAAATAGCGGAAGCGATAATTAAAATTGGCGAGCGGGCGACAGACAAAGTCATCCCGCAAATTAAGGCCTTATTAAAATAAAATGAAATATCGGTTATATACAACTTCGCAGAAAGCTTGGGACGGGATGTTCAAGGCGATGTCTCAGGCCCAGAAATCCATTTATCTTGAAATGTATATTTTTCTAGATGATACTCAGGCGACCCATAATTTTTTGGGGTTGTTAAAAGATAAAGCGCGGACAGGCGTGGAGGTTGTGATTATTGCCGATTCTTACGGGAGCGCTTCACTGCGCGGACCGGCGGCCAATGATTTAAAAGCGTCCGGAGTGGAATTAATTTTTTTCAGCCATTGGCTGCGCCGCACTCATCGCAAAATGTTAATTATTGATAACAACGTTGCTTTCATCGGCGGAGTAAACATAAAAGAAAAAATTCGCCATTGGCACGATTTACAGATTCGGATGAGCGGTAAGATTATTATGCCGATGCTAAAATCTTTCGCGTATGCCTATGAAATAATGGGAGGGAAAAAAGAATCGATTTTAAAGTATAGCCGCCTGCCGCTTGTAAAAAAAATAAAATCTTGGATTACGGACAGCATTGTTGGTACCAGCAAACTTTATAATTTAAACAATTATTATAAAGAAAGAATCGGCGCCGCTAAGGTTTCGATTAAAATTGTTACCCCCTATCTTTTGCCACCTCGCTGGCTCTTAGCTATTTTAGATGATGCTTGTCGTCGCGGAGTTAATGTGGAAATTATTATTCCTAATGATACGGATATAAAACCGCTTAATAAAATTAATTATTTGAATGCTTGCCGGATGTCTGCTTATGGCGTTAAATTTTACTTAATGTCAGCCATGAATCATGCCAAGATAATGCTTATTGATGAAGAGGAGGGGCTTATTGGTTCGCAAAATATGGACATTCTCTCTTTTAATTTAAATATGGAAGCAGGTGTTTTTTCCCGTCAGAAAAAATTGGTTAACGATTTAAATAATATTTTTACCCATTGGCGCAATGAGTCGATTTTTTTTACGGCTTCGGGCAAAAAAATAAAATTTTTTGATAGAATTTTAATCGCGATTTTCAAGCTATTTTATCCGATTTTTTAGACGGCTCTTAATTATTATCTTTTCTTTTCAGACCGGGTTATCCCGGTCTTGTCTTTTTTGGGTTTTTCGGCTATAATAAACCTAATTAATTTTTAATTTTTAATTCCCATGGTCGGAAATTTCATCAAGATTAAAGGAGCGCGGACGAATAATTTAAAAAATATTAATCTCGATATCCCGCGTGATAAATTAGTGGTCATCACCGGCTTGTCCGGCTCGGGAAAATCTTCACTCGCTTTTGATACGATTTATGCCGAAGGACAACGCCGCTATGTTGAATCCTTATCTTCCTATGCGCGGCAATTTGTCGGCTTAATGGATAAGCCGGACGTTGACTTGATTGAAGGCTTGTCACCGGCTATATCTATTGATCAACGCACGGTCGGTCATAACCCGCGCTCAACCGTCGGCACGATTACCGAAATTTATGATTATTTGCGCCTTTTATATTCAAAATGTGGCACCCCCTATTGTCCGCACTGCAATCTTAAATTAAAAAAAGACTCGGAAGAAAAGAAGACGGCTAAAAAAGTTCGCGGCCGCGAAATCAAGTCAACGAAAATTGAACGTTTTTTTGTTTGTCCGGAGTGCGGTTATCGCCGCGGCGAACTTGAGCCGCGCGATTTTTCTTTCAATTCCGGGCACGGTGCCTGTAGTGGTTGTGGTGGCCTAGGAACTAAGGCGGAAATTGATTCAGAATTAGTTTTTAATTCTAATTTGAGTATTTTAGAGGGTGCGATTAAGCCCCTGTCCCATGCTAATTTAACCGGTAATGGTTTATTTTTAGAATTAAATGAACTGGCGACCCGGCATAATTTTAGTCTGCGTCCGGCAGTTAAAGATTTACGCCCAGAAGAGAAGAAGCTTATTCTTAAAGGAGACGGGCAATTTGGCGGGTTATTAAAAAATTTGGAGGATAAATATAATGAAACAAAATCAAATTTTGTTAAACAAGAAATTGAGAAAGTGATGCGTGTTTCTCTTTGTCCGTATTGCCACGGGGCGCGCCTGAAGCCGGAAATTCTGGCTGTCCGAATTGATGGTCTTTCTATTTTTGAAATTACTAACAAGAGTATAAAAGAATTGCGCGGCCTATTAAGTTCTTGGCTAAAAATGGGAACGACTTTTAACGGACAAACAAAAATAGTTGAACCGATTGTGAAAGAAATGGTTAAAAATTTAGAATTGCTTGCTAATGTTGGTTTAGACTATTTGACCCTCAGCCGCTCGGCGGCTACGTTATCGGGCGGTGAAGCGCAAAGAATAAGATTAGCCTCGCAAGTGGGTTCAACTTTAAGCGGTGTCTTGTATGTACTTGATGAACCGTCAATCGGATTACATCAAAGAGATAATGATAAATTAATAACTACTTTAAAAAATCTACGGGACAACGGTAATACCGTTATTGTTGTCGAGCATGACGCCTCTACTATGATGGCGGCTGACTGGCTAATTGATGTTGGTCCGGGCGCGGGTGAATCCGGCGGCCAAATTTTATTTACAGGCGAGCCGGAAGATATTAAGAAATGCCCCGAGTCTTTAACGGGTGCTTATTTGTCCGGAAAAAAAGAAATTAAAATCCCGAAGCAATTCCGTAAAGGGAGCGGCCGGATGATTAAAATTTTGGGAGCCACTGAACATAATTTGAAAAATATTAATGTGGAAATTCCTTTAGGCAAGTTGATTGCGATTACAGGCGTTTCTGGATCGGGCAAATCGACCCTGATGAGCGATATTTTAGCAAACGCGCTTACCAAAAAATTCTATCGAGCTAAAGTCGACCCGGGTGCTCATAAAGAAATTACTGGGCTAGAGTTAATCGACAAGGTAATTGATATTGATCAATCGCCGATTGGTCGGACGCCGCGCTCTAATCCAGCAACGTACACGGGGTTATTTACTTATATTCGTGATTTATTTGCTGAACTTCCCGAGGCGCGCGTTAAGGGTTTAAACGCGGGGCATTTTTCTTTCAATGTTCCCGGCGGGAGATGTGAAAATTGTGCGGGTGATGGAATGATTAAAGTTGAAATGCAATTTCTTTCCGATGTTTATTTAACCTGCGACGTTTGCGGTGGTAAAAAATTTAAACCAAAAATTTTAGAAGTTTTATATCAAGGAAAAAATATTTCCGAAGTTTTAGAAATGACTGTTGGTGAAGCTAGGGAATTTTTTAAAAACCATTCCGCGATCAGTCAGAAATTAAAAACGTTAGACGAGGTTGGTCTTGGTTATATTAAACTTGGACAAAGCGCGACGACCTTTTCGGGCGGCGAGGCACAAAGAATAAAACTCGCAACTGAATTGTCGCGCCGTGCAACCGGCAAGACTTTATATATTCTTGACGAGCCGACGACTGGGCTGCATTTCGCTGATATTGATCGCCTGCTTAAAGTTCTAAATATGCTAGTTGATCAAGGAAATACAGTTTTAATTATTGAACATAATTTGGATGTTATAAAATCAGTTGATTGGATTATTGATCTTGGTCCAGACGGAGGAGAAGCGGGCGGCAATCTGGTTGCCGCCGGGACGCCGCCGGAAGTGGCTAAAGTCACTAAAAGTTTTACCGGACAATATTTAAAGAAAATATTATAATTTTTTAAAAGAGCCCATAAGGCTCTTTTTTAAATATGTTGCGCTATTGACAAAAATAGAATTTTTATGCTATATTTTTTTATTACCTTAACATTTTAAAAATCAAAAAATATAAATCAAATCATAGACCATGAAAAGACAAGTCTTGGCCGCTAACCCCTACGAGATGGGGCAATTCGGCAGTTTTGGAAAAGCGGAAATGATGCTTTTAAAGCAATTCAATTTCCCCGATATATATGACGATCTGCTTGATAAATTAGTACGAGCTGATCACGATCGTTGCCGGCAGTGGGACTACGCCTACTTTAGCCGGTGTTTGAAAAAATTTACCGGCACTGAAGGGGATATGTTTCTGGAGGCGTGGTTTCAGAAAGCAGACGATGAAACAATTCTTCGGTTTCTTAGAACCGTGCTTAAGGCCGGAGTAAGAACGAAGTGGACGGGATATCGTATTCTCGGCACAGTAGAAGGCAGCGGCAATGTTATTTGGGGCTTTGAACTTTTTGCCAAGCACCCGCAAAGTGACACAGTTGTTTATACTGGCCACAATGCCCCCAATATCAATGTTTCGGTTCCGCTGAAAGATTAAAAAAGTAGCAAATAATTTGCTACTCGACCGCTGATGAAAAAGCGGTTTTTTATTTTCCAAAATAGATCTTATTGTAAATCTGCTAGTATTTTTAATTCCAAATTCTTTTTAGTTGTATCAAGGGTCGCGAAACTGGCCGGATTAAAAACACCGCCAAGTGTTCCGGGGTTAGCGATAATAGTATTTCCTTCTTTTTCTAGCCAGGGCTTATGAGTATGGCCATAAAAAATAAAATCGAGAGCGAAGGGGGATAGTTCTTTAATTTTTTTTATTTTTTTTGGTTCATGACAAAATCCGATTTTAACTCCGTTGATTTCATTAATCCCGATTTCTCCGTAGTAATTAACATTTTTTAATTTAATAAGTTCGGCCTCCTTATAAATTTCTGCATTGCCCTCAACCACAAAAATCTCGCCCGGGAAATTTTGGGCGAGATAAGAAGCGATTTCTATGGTTGTTAGATCACCACAGCAGATGAGGCTTGTGGCTTTTTCTCGGCGACACCAATTTAAACACTTTTTTAAATTCGCCAAGTTATCATGGATGTCGGAGATAATTACGAGCAGCATAATTATTTTTTGCCGCGGAGCTTTATTTCATAGGTCATTTGCTCGAGCTTACGCAGATGACCGCGTGATTGGTCATACTTAGTACGCAGATAGCCGGTCATGTCAAAATCGATTAATTGGCCCATAATATCTTCGGCCATTTTTTTTGTTTTAGCAACTTCGCCAAATTTTCCTTTAGCGGCTTGGTTGGTCGCATAGCGGACAAGTTCGCCGATCATATCACAAATTCCGCCTAAATATGATTCGTAGTCAAGATGTAAATCTTTAACCGCCTCAATCTTTTTATTTTTAATTGCTAAGTATAATGTTTTTCCCTCTAAATACTCTTCAGTGGCCGCCTTATAAGCGCCCTCGCGATGTAGGCGCGCAAAACCAAAACGAGCTTCCAAATTTTTTAAGGCCTTCTCAATGCCGGCAATTTTTTCTTCAGCTACTTTAAAATCTTGGCGCTGAAGAGCAAAAATATTTTTCTTAGCTTCAAAAAGGATATTATTAGAAGCGCTGATGATTTGGCGGCGCTCGGACTCATTAGCCTGATAGTCTTTTTTTAGTTCTTCAAGGAATTTTTCGTTAATCATAGAATTATATTAAATCACTCTAAATACTTCTTCGATGCTTGTTTCGCCGGCGAGAGCCTTAAGGACACCATCTTGGAGCATGGTAATTGTTCCGTTTTTTATGGCGGCTTGTTCAATATCAAAATCTGTTACATCTTCGCGTTGGATTAATTTTTGGATTTCCGGAATCATCGTAATGGTTTCATATAAACCTAAACGTCCTTTATAGCCTATTTTACTGCATTTTTCACAACCGACACCATGATAAAAAGTTAATTGTTCTGGAATCTTAATGGCGGGATTATTTATTTGAGCCAAGACTTCTTTAACCTTTTTTAAATCTTCAGGGAGAAGTTCGAAAGGTTGTTTGCAATAGGGGCAGAGTCGGCGTACTAGGCGTTGACCGATAGTAAATTCGATCGCGTTCGCGAGAGTTTGGCGATCAAGACCGAGTCCGGCGAAACGAGAAATCGCTCCAGCCGCACTGTTAGCGTGGATAGTCGATAAAACTAAGTGGCCAGTCATTGACGCTTCCATGGCAATTTTAGCGGTTTCGGTATCACGGATTTCGCCGATCATCATAATATTTGGATTTTGGCGCAAAAGAGAACGCATCGCGGAGGCAAAAGTATAACCCCGCTCTTCGTCGATTTGCGTTTGCATGACTCCGGCGAGCTGATATTCGATAGGATCTTCAACCGTAATTATTTTAACATCGGATTTATTTAATTTATTTAAGATACTATAAAGAGTCGTAGTTTTTCCGCTGCCGGTCGGACCGGTGGTGATAATAATACCGCGCGTTTTTTTCATGGCTAATTGCAGAGAATCGAACGCAACTGAAGTTATGCCTAATTTATCCATAGCCAAGTTAACGGCGTTGGTTGAGAGCAGGCGGATAACAATCGTTTCGCCGTAACCGCCGGCAATGATAGAAAGACGGCAATCCATTTTGCGATCGGGGAGATAAACACTGAAGCGACCATCAAAAGTCGCGCGTTTAATATTAGTCGCGGCGCCTGCTAAAATTTTTATTTCAGAAAGAAGCGGCAGATAGCTAGTTTTTGGCAGCTTTAAAATATCATGAAGAACGCCGTCAATTCGGAAACGGACGCTTACTTCTTGCTCAGTCGGCTCAATATGAATATCGCCCGCGTCGCTGGCCACAGCTAACGCCATGATTAAAGTAATCAGCTCCGAGGTCGGTATTTCTTTGACATGGGCGGCAATTTGTTCAAGATTTTGTCCGAGCTCTTCAGCCTTTTTATATTCTTCTGGTTTAATTTTTACGCCGCGGCCGATTGTTTGCGAAATAACAATATCGTAAAGCTCATTGATATAATCGAAATTACCGATAACCCGATAGACCTCGGCTAGCGAAGTTATCCCTTCCATTACTTTCAAAACACCGTCTTGGAGCATGGTAATCATGCCGTTTTCAATGGCTTGCTGTAGAATTTTAAACGAGGGAGCCTTATCAACAGTTAATTGTTTTATATTATCGTTCATCGTAAAGACTTCATAAATACCGAGGCGCCCCTTATAACCGGTAAAATTACATTGATCACAACCTTCACCCGCTTGATAAATTTTAGGCAGAGTGGCTGGGATATTTAATCCCGCTCGAGGAGAAACCACGGCTAAAATTTTATTGATTTGTTCGGCCTCTTCGGCATTTAATTCATGATTGCGTCGGCAGCTAGGGCAGAGTTTGCGTACTAAACGCTGGCCGATTACCGCGTTGATAGAGGGTACTAGAAAATAAGGCTTAACACCAATATCAATTAAGCGCGGAATAACGCCGGCGGCATCGTTGGTATGGAGAGTCGATAAAACTAAGTGACCAGTGAGAGAGGCTTGAACGGCAATTTCCGCGGTTTCAAGGTCGCGGATTTCGCCGACCATAACCACATTCGGATCTTGGCGTAAAATTGAACGCAGACCATCGGAAAAAGTATAACCCCGTTTAACATCGACTTGGCTCTGGTTAATTCCTTGTAATTGATATTCAATCGGATCTTCTAGGGTAATAATTTTAGCGTTCGGTTGGTTGAGTTTATTGATTATGGCGTAGAGGGTCGTGGTTTTTCCGCTACCGGTTGGTCCAGTAGTTAAAATTAAACCGTTTGGTTTCGCAATTTCTTTCGTTAGGATAGGCATTATTTCCGGTCGGACGCCTAATTTTTCCAGTTCTAGAGAAGCTTCTGAGGAATCAAGCAAACGCATAACAACGCTTTCCCCATAAGCTGTCGGCAAGAAAGAAGACCGAACATCAATTTTTTTATTTTTTAAATAGATTGTATAGCGTCCGTCTTGCGGTTTGTCTTCAATATTAATTTTTACGCGAGCCAGTATTTTTAAACGGGATATTATTTTTTTCCATTTATCGCGATTAATTACCGCCGCTTCCTGCAAGACGCCGTCGATTCTTATTCTAACCACGACGCCATTTTCTTCAGCCTCGATATGAATATCACTCGCCCCGACCTTCATCGCGGTCGCAAGCATTAAAGTGATAACGTCGGTGATATTAACATCGTTTATTTTTTCGTTTAGGCTTTTATAACTAGAAATTGCTTCTTTAAATTTTTCTAAATTTGCCTCGCTGATTTCAACGCCGCTTTCATAGCGTTTTACTTTCGGGATACTTCGATAGGCTTCTAGGGCATAGTCAAAACTGCTTTGGGAGATAAGATAGAGGCGTCCGTCGGCAAAATATTGTTCGCTCAGGCGGGCCAACTCTTCATTCACCGCGGGAGTCGGTTCAATACAGGCGAGCCGGATGTTTTTTCCGTCATAAAAAAAACACACCAAGTTTAATTCGCGCGCTTTCTCTTCTTGTATTAAAACCAAAGCTTCCGGGCTAATTGGAAACCCAAAAAGATTAACATAGGACAGCCCCTGGCTCTGCGCCCGGTCTTCTGTTTGTTTTTCTATCTCCTTAAGTTTAATTTCGCCTTGCTTTTTAGCAAAACGACCGGTGACACTTTCTTCGTCATCGGTCGGATTAATTAAATTTTCAATTGACGCTAAATCGCTCATAGTTTATTTTTTTTGGAAGATTCTTTCTAGTTTGGCCATTCCTTTTCTGTCTTTAAGCTGTAGATAAAGATCGGTCCAAGTGGCGATTTGGAAAGTCGTTAAGAGAGACCCGAAGATAATAGCCACCGCCAAGATAAGAATAAGCATTAAGAATGTTAGCCAGCCGATCGAGAAGACGACGCTCAACCAGAGAAGGGGGAAGAATAAAATAGAAATTATTATCAGAACCGCAAAGCTGGAAAGAAAGCTGATGATAAAGAGGATAAGGGCAATTTCTAAGCTGATTAACCAATTTTTATTGAATAAGTTCCAGCCGATTTCTAAAGAATCCATGACTGATTTATTTTCTAAAACTCGGCAGGAAATAGCATATTTAATGATTAAAGATAAAGAAACGGCTAGAGGGACAAAAATAACAAAGAGAATTGTATAAGCAACGACAAAAGCGTAGCTATCGCTTATAACCATAAATAGTAAAGGGAGACTAACTAGAAAGAAAGCGAAGCTAATCAGGATTTTGATTAAAATATTTAATCCTAAAACCGACCAAAAATGGCGGCTGCCAATGGTTAGACCCTCGCGAACGCTTAAAATACTTAGTTTTTTCTTAGGAGTAATAAGTTTCTTAACACTATCAACGAGCGCCGCTTGAGAACTGATGGCGAGCCAAACAAAAACAAAAATCAAAGTCAGTGTCAGGAGTAAAATAGTGAAAGCATTAATAATAACGACTATATTTTGGCTGAAGAGGTCGACAAGACCGAGCCAGACAGCTTGGCAAAGTTCGCTCATGGCGAGTAAGCCGTTTAAATTTTGATAAGAATTATCAATTATGTTTTGCCCTAGGCTTTGTGATAAAAATTGGTATTCCATTGATCCGCCGGCGACAGCGAGCGAAGCAAAGATACCAAAGAACCATAAATACTTGTGTTTCCAAGCTATGGCCCAAGCTTGTTTTAAAATTGATCGATAGGAGAACATATTTGTTTAAAATTAATTGAAAAACTTAAAAAAGTCTGATATTATTATAACATAATTTAATAATTAATACCAAATACTAGGGCGGCTAGAAACAGTATTCTAGGACAATCTTTTATGTTCGACACTCTCGATAATATAAAACAACAAATTAAAAAGGAATTAAAGCTTAAAGAAGCGGTTTTTTCTTATCCTCCTAATATTAGTTTGGGGGATTTAAGTTTAGCTTGTTTCGAGCTGGCTAAAAACCAGAAGAAGAACCCGGCCACATTGTCGCTGGAGCTGGCGTCGACGCTAATAAAGCAGCCCAAATTAAAAAAATATTTTTCAGAAATTAAAGCCGTCGGGCCCTATCTTAATTTTTATATAAATAAAAGTTATTTGGCTAATCGGGTAATAAATAATGTCAAAAGAAGCAAAAAACATTACGGTCAGAATAGTTTAGGCAAGGGCCGAAAAGTAATGATTGAATATTCAAATGGCAATACTCATAAAGAATATCATGTCGGCCATTTACGCAATGTTTCTTATGGCGACGCGGTCAATCGCTTGCTTAGCGCCAATGGTTCTAAATCTATTCCGGTTTCTTATATAAATGATTTCGGCATCCATGTCGCAAAAACCATTTGGAATTGGCAAAGAGATAAAAAGTACGAGGAGAGCCCGGAAGATAAGGGTTATTTACTAGGTAAATGCTATAGCGAGGCAAGTAAAGAGTTGGCCGAACACCCGGAGTATAAAGAAGCGGTGGTTGCGATAATGAAAAGTATTGAAGGACGCGAGGGCCCCTCTTATATATTGTGGCAAGAAACAAGAGAGTGGAGTATCCGCTATTTTGATTCCATTTATCGCGATTTAGGTATTAAGTTCGTTCATATTTTTTATGAAAATGAATTTGTCGAAGCAGGCTTAAAATTAGTCTCCGAGTTAATTAAATCCGGTAAATTAGTTAAAAGCGAGGGGGCAATTATTGCTAACCTTGAAAAATACGGATTAGGTATTTTACCGGTGATTAGGACCGACGGTACCGCCCTTTATCCGGTGGCCGACTTAGCACTCGCTCAAGAAAAATTTAAGAAGTATCATATTGTAGAATCAATTTATGTTATTGATCTCCGCCAAAGTTTATATTTTCAGCAATTAGCTAAAATTTGCGAACTACTTGGGTATAAACAAAAATTAAGACATCTCGGTTACGACGTAGTTACTCTGCCGGGAGGTATGATGTCTTCCCGCACGGGCAATATTGTTACCTATGAAGATTTAAAGACTAAAATTTTTGAAAAATTGACTAGCGAGACGAAAAAACGGCACGAAGAATGGACTAATGATCGGGTAAGGCAAGTCGCTTGGAATTTAATGGTGTCGACGATAAAATTTGAAATGCTTAAGGTCAGCCCCGATAAAATTATTACCTTTAATATTGAAGAATCTTTGCGCTTTGACGGTTATACGGCCTGCTATCTTCAATATGGTTATGCTCGTCTTAAAAGTATTGTGCGCAAAGAGGAGTGGAGCTTATTCGCCCCGCCGGTAGATACGGGGAAATTAAAAGAATTAAAAGAAAAAGAATTATTAATTAAATTAGCTCGTTATCCGGAAATAATTAGGCTCGCCGGAGAAAAAAACAACCCGAGCGAATTAACTAAATATTTATTTGAATTGGTGAAATTATTTAATGATTACTACCACGAAATAAATATTTTAAAGGCGGAGCCGAAGTTGCGCCGTGCCCGCTTAGCACTTATTAAGGCGGTAGCGCAGGTATTGAGCAATGGCTTTAATGTTTTAGGTCTTAAAATAGTTGAGGAAATGTAAAATAAATTCCCGTAATGTTAGGGACAATAATTATATGAAGAAAAAAGAACAAGATAATTCCTTAGAAAAAATCGTTTCTCTTTGCAAGCGGCGCGGTTTTGTTTTTCCGTCCTCAGAGATTTATGATGGCTTTACGGCGGTTTATGATTTTGGGCCCTATGGCGTCGAACTAGCGAATAATATAAAAAAAGAATGGTGGAAGGCGATGACCCAGCTCCGTGATGATATCGTCGGGCTTGATTCGGCTATATTTATGAGTCCGAAAATTTGGGAGGCCTCGGGTCATGTTAAAGGTTTTTCGGATCCGCTCACGGAATGTAAAAAATGTCATAGCCGTCTTAGACTCGATACTTTACTTGAAGAAGCCGGCATATTCGCCGATGAAAAAATGAGCGAAGATGAAATTAATAAAATCTTTGACGATAATAAAGCGAAAATTAAATGTCCGAATTGCGGCGAGAAAAATTTTACGCCCGGCAAGAAATTTAATTTACTTGTGCAATCTAATTTAGGAAATTTTACTAGCGACTGGACGAAAGACCCGACGTATCTGCGCGGTGAAACTTGCCAGGGTATTTATGTTAATTATAAAAATGTCATAGACACAGCGCGCGTGCGCATTCCGTTCGGGATTGCTCAAATCGGTAAAGCTTTTCGCAATGAGATTACGGCCCGCCAATTTATTTTCCGTACCCGCGAGTTCGAACAAATGGAAATGCAATATTTCGTTAAGCCGGAAGATGAAATGAAATATTACAACGCATGGCGAGAGGCGCGCTGGCAATTCTATCTTAATCTAGGAATTAAAGAAGTTAATTTAAAATGGCACAAACATGAGAATTTAGTTTTTTATGCGAAAGAAGCTTATGATATCGAATATAATTTTCCTTTTGGCTTTAAAGAATTAGAAGGCATACATGCGCGCGGTAATTATGATTTGACAGTGCACAGTAAAGCTTCCGGGCAAGATTTGGGCTATCTTGACGCAATAACTAATGAAAAATTTATTCCGCATATTGTTGAAACTTCCGCCGGCGTCGGCCGAACTTTTTTAGCGGTTTTAACAGAAGCTTATAAAGAAGAGGAGCTTGCAGGCGAAACAAGGGTTGTTTTAGAAATCCCCGCCAAATTAGCCCCGATTAAAATCGCAGTTTTCCCATTGCTAAAAAATAAGCCGGAATTAGTAGCCTTAGCTCGAGAAGTATTTAATACCTTAAAGCTTAATTGGCGCTCAGAATTCGACGATAACGGTAACATCGGCAAACGTTACCGCCGCCAAGATGAAATTGGCACACCCTATTGCTTAACGATTGATTTTGAAAGTTTAGAAAATAAAGAAGTAACCGTGCGCGATCGCGATACTATGGAGCAAGTTAGAATTAAAATATCAGAACTAGAAAATTTTTTTCGCGCGAAGTTTTAGAAACGCGAGAAAGACACCGAGAAAGAAAAAAATAAAATAAAAATTCCTCTCCTACGGAATCAAGGAGAGGAATTTTTTATAAAAAAACAAAAAAAGTATTGCGACAATAATTTATTAGCTGTATAATAAATAGAGAAGAAAAAAAATTTTTTAAAATAAATTTTTTTTGCAAAATAAAAAATTAATTTACTTAAGGAAGGAGGTGAGTTTATGAAAAAGAAAACTGCTAAAAAGGTGGTAAAAAAGGCAACTAAGAAATGTACTAATTGCAAACCGGCAAAAAAAGTTGCGAAAAAAGCCGTTAAAAAAGTTGTGAAAAAAGTTAAGAAGGCGGCTAAAAAAAGAAAGTAAATAATTAACAAGATTTATTAATAAATTTATTAGTAAGTTTTATTAGTTTAAAAATTATACAAAGAGCGTTCTGCGGAATCAGGGCGCTTTTTGTATTAGGAGCGCTAAAATTATCTTTGGATATTGAAAAGAGCTGTCCGAAGTGGGCAGCTCTGAGTTTTGCGAGAAGAACGAGTTAGGTTTGTTTAGGCCGCGATTTTTACGGCGGTGATTTTTTCGATGCGGACGCATTTGTCCGTACCGGGGATGGGTATTTCGCCGGTAGATCCGGTCGAGGGAGCGCCAAGGCGGAGGACAGCATCTACTTCTACTGGGAAGCCGTTGGCGTGAATTTGCACGATGTCGATGATAATCATTTTCTCCCCAGTAAGCAGGGAGGTCTTTTCTTTGATTTCGACGCTGGCAGCAATTTCCTGACCCAGATAGCCGGGGAGGATGTAGAAGTGTCTCACGACGCTTGGCTTGACCTTTCCTTCTCCGTCGCGGACAGGAAGGTCGCCGTGAATGTAGTGGGTGGCGATGTCAATCATCATGACGTTTTTAAGAGCGGTGCCCTCAAACACCAGGAGCTTATGAGCCGCCACTTCTTTCAGGTGGGTGGCGGTTAAGCCGGGTACAGATATTTTTACCCCCTCATATTTAGAGATGGTTTTAAAGGTTGAGGCCACGAATGTGCGGCCCATTTTGGTAGCGGCTTCGCGAGCGAGATTAATACGCTCTTCTGTTTTCTTGTCTAATTTCGGTGTCTGGTTTGCCATGATCTGGTCTCCTTGTTTTTTATGGTTATTTTTTTGTTTTTTCAGTTTTTAATGAGCGATATCCTGCTCGTTTTTCTTTTTTCTAATCTTTCGATTATTAAAACAGTATAGCATATTTAAATAAATATGTCAAGACTGTTTAGATTATCTTCATATTGGTTATTATATAATATAGCTATTAATAATAAATTAGCTAATATTAAATAAAAATATGAAAACAGGATTGATTAAAAAAGCACTAGTGAAAGGCCTGGTTGCTGGCTTAATAGTTGTATTATTGACAGTATTGTATTTTTTTAGTGTTAGGAATAAAATAGGTAGAACTGAAATTGATTTTTTAGACGTTGGCCAAGGAGACGCTTCTTTACTAAAATTACCTAATAATAAGATAGTACTTATAGACGGCGGGCCGGATAATTTAGTTTTAAAGCGATTAGGTGAGAATTTGCCCTTTTATCAGCGAAAAATTGATCTAATAATTTTGAGCCATTTTCATGATGATCATTTAATCGGGTTGGTAGAAACTATTCGCCGCTATGAGGTAGAGTCTATTATATATATGAGGGGAATGGAAAATTCAAGACTTTTTCAGACGTTCTTGAATGAAGCTAAAGAAAGAAAAATTAATTTAATTTCCCTTGAAAATGAAGCCAGCATAAAGTACTCTGAAAATTGTTTGCTCAAAATATTAAACCCCCTAAGGTTAGAGGTGAAATCAGATAGTAATAATTCTTTAATTACTAAAGTAGATTGTTCTTCGCTTTCCGCTCTGTTTACCGGAGATAATAATTCCAAGGTTGAAGAAGCTTTGTTTAAAGCGGGTCTCGTTTGGCCGGCAAAAATTTTGAAAGCATCTCATCATGGCTCAAAAAGCGCAAACAGTGAATTATTTTTAAAGAGTGCCAACCCTGATATTTTAATTATTTCCGTCGGTGCTAACAACCGCTTTGGCCATCCTAGCGCCGAGATACTGGAGCGGGCTGATCAGTTAGGAATTAAAATAAAAAGAACTGATTTTTCGGGGACGGTTGAAGTTTACGGCGCGCAGTAGAATTATTATGGAAATAATTGTATAATTTCAATATAAAGATTCAAATATTTATGGTTAATAATAATAATCAAAAAAACGCCGCGCTGGATAAAGCGTTGAGAGAAATTGATTTAATTTTTTCGGCTACTGTTAAAAAATTAGGAAAGCTCCACCTTAAAAAAATGGAGCTTATAAAATATTATCGGGAAACCGGCCGCCAAAAAGAAATCGAAAAAATTCGTAAAAGTTTAAAAAACATTTAAACATATGGAAAAGATTAAAAAAATTAACTTGCCAGAGAATGAAAACGGCGGCTTGAATGTCGAACAGATAAAAAAATGGGAGGCGGATATTTCGCAGGCCAAGGGACCGGAGAAAAAAAAGGAGCTCAGGATCGCCTTTAAAAAAACTTTCGGCGTTAATTACAGCCAAAAATTAGTGGCAGAGATTTTAGCGGTCGCAGAGCCGGAAAAAATAGCTAACCCGGACAATACTTCGGTTAGCCCGGAAAATAAGGATAACGTTCAGTTGAAAACAGTCGAATCAGAAGTTGTGCAGGCAGTGCTTGATTTAGACGAACTCGTAGCTTCACAAAAAAACATTGAAAATCAAGAGGCGGCCGGAGTAATTGATCCGGAGTTAGCCAAGGCGGCCGGAGTAATTGACACAGACAGAGATACAGCCCTGGCTGATGCTGAAGATAGTTTAAACGCTATTGCTAAAGATAACCTAAATTTTTTAAGTGAGGCTGATAGAGAAGAATTTAATAAATTAGACGAAGAACTTGAAAGACAAGGCTTGGTTTATGCTGAAAAAAGTAAACAGCTTAGTGCGCCAGGGATAAGTCCAGAGGAAAAGATTAAATTAGAAGCGGAGATAAACGCCCTTGAAGACAGCCTCTTGCTTATTGTTAATAGAAAAAATGAACTTCGTGGTATTAAAGCGCCTGAGGCAGACCCAGCACCGGTAGACACAGGAGAGCCAGAAGCAGGGCAAGAAGAAAAGGATCGTTTAGAGAAAGAACAAAAAGAAAAAGATGAACAAATTCAACAATTAGTTGATAATTGCTGGCAAGGAACGGAATTCATCGAAATATTTAGAAAATTTCCTGAACTAATAACCACTGGAGAGGGGGTTACTAATGTAGAGGAATATATAGAGTACGTTATTAAAGAAACAGGAAAAGAGATTAGTTATATTAAGAATGGCAATTCTTACCCAAGTGTAGAGGCAATGATAGATTCTCTATCTTTCATCACCCGCCGTTATGGTTTGCGCCAAAAAGCGGCGGAGTTTGTTGTTAACTATAGTCCGGACGAAGCATTTAAAGAAAGATTTATGAAGTTTATTAAAGGAGAACCGGAAGTGCCCGAAGATAATGGAACTCCTGAAAATCAAGATAGTAGTAATCCGGAAGAAAACCAAGGAGAAGAGCCAGAAATGCCCCGAGATAAGATTCTAGAAAAATTTGAGGAGTTTAGTATTTCAGAAGAAGAATTAAAAGGAGCCAGGGGTTTTTCTGATCTTACTCAAGCCCAACAATTTTTAGTTTATGAAGGCTTAAAACAAATGTCTTTAGTCAAAGCTAAGGATAGAGCTAAAGAGAGTGTGGGAGCGGAAATAGCTAGTAGTGGCCGACTAGGTAGGATCTGGAAAGGTTTGATTAAAAAATATAGCACCGCTAAAAAAGAAAAAGAAGAGCTTAGCCACATAAAATATGCGGGCCTCGCTTTTCATCAGGAGAATATTGAGGAATTAACTGACATGATTTCGGCCATGAAAATTGACGCGGTCGTTGAAGATGATGAGCTCAGTATCAATTATTTACAAAACAGAGGATCATTTAATCCCGAGCAAGAAGAAATATTAAATAATTTTAATGACATTGCTAATAGATTCAGTAAACTGCCGCAAGGTTGGGCATTAAGAACGGCTACTAAGGAAGAGCAAGAAGAATATAATCATCTAGACTATTTATATAGAAAAGAAAAAGATAGAGCACTGGAAGTTTTGGGCTCAGACCCTATGGGTGGAAACGCTCTGATTGAAATGGATAAAGCGGATTATCAAGTCCAGATGATGCAATTTTTAGCTGCTCACCCGGATGTTGATAAAGAATTTTCTCGAATTGAAAAACAATCCGCTTTGAAACAGATGATTACAGGCGAGGCGGCCGCGCGCGGTTCTTATATGGCCAGCGGTTTTGCGGTTAGACATACCCTAGCTGGTTTAATCGGCGCTGGTGGTCTGCCGGTAGCAGCGGCTAGTTTTGTGGCAATTCCGTTAACGGCCGCTGGAATTGGCGCCTATCGTTCGCGCGGACAAGCCAAAGCCAGTTTAATTGAGAAAGATGTTGCGGGCCGCAAAAATGATTCCGAACCCCAAACAACTAAAGTTGAAGAGTATCGGAAAAATATTGTCGAAAAAATAAAAAATTTAGTTCCGCCTGAATACGCTCTTAAACCCAAGGAATGGTACGACGCAATTGCATCCGAGGAAGAAAAAGAGAGATATGATTTTTTACAGTCGAAATATCAGTCGGTGATGGAAATCTATCAAGAGCAGAATGAAAAAGAGCGCGATAAGACAGCGAGACATTTTTACCAAGTGGAAAGTTTAACCAAGAAACTTCTTTTATCAAATGAAAAAGTTAATACTTTATACGGCGATGATTATCGGACCGCCCTTCATTATTTAAGAGTTAGAGTTGAATTTACCGAAGAAAAATTAGAGGATGGTCTGATTAACTTCGGCGAGGAGGGCGCTCTCAGCGCTAAATTAGAATTAATCCAAGCTTTAAGCGCGGCTCGAAATTCTTTGGTCATGAATAATAATTCTCTTGAGGAGAAAGAAAAAGACCTTGACCCGGAAAAAGATTTAGAGGATCGTTTTGAACGTTTATTTGATTCCAAATATTTTAAATTTAATGAAAGTTTAAGCAAAGCGCGCAAGAAATATATTATTAAGGAAATGGTCAAAGGCGCCGGAATCGGAGCGGCTTTTGCCATCGGTGGTATATTACTGCGTGAATTAGCAGGGCAACTGGGTATTATTAATACTGGACATACCCCTGGAAAAGGAGTTGAACAGGCATCAGCCAAAAATCCAGTACTTGGGCAAGAACCGGGAGCAGCTGCCGATACAACAACTATTGATGAAGCCGCGGGCAGTGGTAATAGTAATAGCAGTAGCGGTGGCGGTGGTGATAATATTGTCGACAAGCCAGTCGGAGGATCCGCTGACCAAGTTATTAATAACAACAATACAAGCGGGGCCAGTGAAGAAACTTTTTCTAATGAGATTTCTAATGAAAATTTAAACGGAAGATCAGATTCAGTCTGGCGCTCGACTCGGGAAATATTTAAAGATAACGCCGAAAAATTAGGTTATAAAGGCGATATTAATGATTCCCAGGCTTTAAATAAATGGGCAGAAACACAAACCGCTAATGCGATTCATAATAGCGGCGAGTTAACGGATAAAGTTTTTGAAGGAAATAATGTTTTATTGGAGCAGGATAGTAATGGTGACTACTCGGTTAGAGTGGAGGCGGGCACGGGTGCGGAGCCGGGTATCTTAGAAAAAATAGCTGATGCGGCCGCTGACGAAGGATCTAAAACCGTGGAGCCGGGGCCGCTTGATGTTGCTAAATTCTTAGGCACCGGACACGAAGAGACTCTGCAGCAGATTAAAAATTTAGGCTGGAAGATTCAGGGCTCTAATATTGATTACGGCGGTAAAAATGTCCTCGAACTTGATTCGGATACGCAAGATATTAAGATTATGGGTAACGGCGGAGAAGGAACGAGAATTTTAATAATCGATAAAGATGGATCAATGCAAGGGCTTCTTAAGCAGGGCGGCGAATTTCAAGAAGTCGACATGAAAGCGGAAAACACTGCTTACGAAATAGCGAAGCAGTATGGTCTTAATCCTGATAAATTTTCTCCAGGGGACGAAGAGGGCGTGTTCAAGACAACCGTTGATGGCCATGAAATTTTTATCGATACAAAAAATAATTTAATCGAATGGCAAGGAAAGAACGGCAATTGGGCGCAAACTGGGACGATTTTGGAGAAAGGAAATGTATTATTAGATCAGATAAAATTGTTTAATGATAATCTTACCGAAAGCGAAACTCTGCTTCAAAAAAATGGTTTTTCAATTGATGATATAAAAACAAATCTTTTAATGGAGACAAACTTAGAGACTGATTTAGCGAATCATCATATTACACTTAATTTGGAGAACAATACTTTCTCTTATGATTGGAATGGTGAAACGCACGAGTTTAGTTTCCAACCTGGAGAAGCAGCTAAAAGCAATATGGAACATTTCTTAGCCTCTCGAGGAGAATTAGAAAGAGCGGCCGAGGGAGTCCAGGATAATTTAATGAATGGGAAGGTTAAGAGTTTCTCGGCCCTGCAAAATCAATTAGAAGAGGTAAATAGCGGCAATAAATTATCGCATAGTGAAAAAGACCTCTGGCGTGAGATTTATAAAGATAATTTTGCCAAAAAATCACCCGGTTTATTAGATAGTGGAGCTAAGTTAAAAATCTTACAAAGAACCATGAATGTTTTTTTAAGCGGTCAGGCAAAATAAAATAGTGAGGAAAATTTTATAAAAATAGGCTAAAATTAGCCTATTTTTGTTGTGTAAAAATAAGGGGTGCTACCTGTTGACAAATATATTTAATTGTGATATTATAATTAGTCAAAGTTTTAATTGCTTTGACTCAGTTCTTAAACAATTGATGTCTCCTATATATAAACACCCGCATAAAAGTTTGTCGCCTAGACTAAAAAATAAACCGAAAAAGTAACTTAAACCTCTAACCCTTATCCAGATGAAAACAAAAATCAGAATTCAGATCATGATGATCATCGCCGTTGTTGCCTTCTTGGCACCGGCCATCACTGTAGCCCAGGGCACAGTGATTAACACAACCTCAAAGGTTGTGACCCTCAAAGCAATTGACGGGAGCTCGGAAGCAACCGTAAACCCACACAAAAGGGCAAACGTGTCCTTCGCCTCCGGATCGTTTTCATTCAACCTCTTCGTGTACGAGGGAATGAACGAACGCTCAGTCGGTAAGGTCAGCAAGACACTCGACAAAAACGGCAATTTTGAAATCGTGAATGGTGACCTCTATGGTATCAAGCCCGCTGCTTCTTCCAAACAGGAAACCCCTCCAGTTTCAACCCTTACCTATCCTGACGCCTCTTCCGTCAAAACCAACGTTCCGACCACCACCATTTTTCTGTCCGACTCATCCGATTTTACCATCGAATGCCTGGACAGTAAGTTCGCTGGCGTTACCCTGAAGCCAAATCAGACTTCCGACAATTCCTACGTTCTTCCCACCGGACAGATTGAAATTACTTTCAAGCATGACGTCGAGAAAGATTCTCTCGCTCATGGCAGGAAGTACCGCCAGTCGGTTTATTCCGGAATGATTAGTCAGGGTCAAAAATACCTGGTTATCAAGAACGAAAATTTAACCGAGATGGGCGGCGAAGCCATCAAGACCTTCGCCAAATCGCTCATTCCGTTTAAATTCGTTTTCACGGCCGGTCCGTGGAAAGGGCAGGCCCTCCGCTATGAGGATTTTACCAAAAAGGCCAGCTTGAACGAAGGGTTCAACTCTTTAGCGATCCAATTCGTTGGTCCACAAGGACTGAAGTACCAAGCTGACATCGAAGTAATCGTAACCAAAAAAGACAAGCCCCTCATCTTCAGAGAGGCAGACATCAAAAACCTGAGAGTTATAAAGCAGTAAAAGCTTATTCACTCATCTGGACCCAGGCCCCTTTCCCAGGGGCCTTTTTTTATTCATTTTTATTATTTTTTAAGCTTATTTTTGGTTGACCAAGTGGTCCTCTTTTGCTATACTAAAATTAAGGTTAGACAACCTATTTTTATTGTTAAAGATATATGATTATTACTTGGCAGGGGCATTCCTGTTTTAAAATTCAAGATAAAGTCGGGCCGGAGGGCGTGACGTTAGTGACTGATCCTTTTAATAAAGAGGCCGGTTTAAAAGTACCAAATTTTGAAGCAGATATCGTTACGGTTTCTCATGATCATAAAGATCATAATAATGTCGACGCTTTGCGCGGCAAGCCTTTTGTTATTTCTTGCGCTGGTGAATATGACTTTAAGGGGGTTTTAATTGAAGGTATTGATTCTTATCACGATGATAAAAAGGGTGAAGACAGGGGCGGTAATATTATGTATCGCATTGAAATCGATGATATTTCAGTGGCTCACTTAGGCGACCTAGGAGATATATTAGATAATGCTCAGATTGAAAAATTAATTGGAACGGACGTGCTGTTAATTCCAGTCGGCGGTACTTATACGATTGACGCCAAAAAAGCGGTTGAAGTAATTTCGCAAATTGAGCCGCGGATTGTTATTCCGATGCACTATAAAACGAAAGATATTAAATATGATTTGGATTCAATTGATAAATTTATTAAAGAAATCGGTCTGACCCCGACCTATGAAGAAAAATTAAAAATTTCCAAAAAAGATCTTCCCCAGGAGGATATGGAACTAGTAATACTAAGTATTTAAAAGTATGATTAACCCGAAAAAAGAAAGAACCTTAGTTATTCTTAAGCCCGACGCCGTGCAGCGCGGTTTGGTTGGCGAAATTATCAGAAGAATTGAAAACACCGGTTTAAAATTAGTCGCCTTAAAAATAGTTAATGCGACCGAAGAACAGCTTTGGGCTCATTATAATAAAGACGATGAGTGGTTTTTAAAGAAAGGAACAAGAACAATTGAAGAAAGAACGGCCATGGGTATGCCGATTGAAAAAGAAGCGATTGAATATGGTAAAGATATTATCCGCGCGCTGGTCTCTTTCATGAGCTGCGGCCCAGTGGCGCCCATGATTTGGGAGGGCAATCAGGCAGTGGGTATTGTGAAAAAAATAGTTGGTTCAACCGAGCCATTATCTTCGGATAGCGGCACTATCCGCGGCGACTATACTTTAGACTCATATGAATTATCAAGTTTAGACAGCCGGGCGGTCCGTAATTTAATCCATTGTTCTGACCCAGCCACAGACGCTATCCGCGAAATTCCAATTTGGTTCAATGAAAATGAAATTTTAAAATATCGCCTGATTGCCGAGCAAATTTTATATGATGTAAATTTGGACGGCATTAAGGAATAAATATGGACGAGCAAGCCAAGAAAAAATTTTTAATGAAAGTCGGAATTATTTCTTTAATGGCTTTAATTCTGATTTTTTGGGTTTTAAACATGAAAAATGTTTTTCGGACCAATGCTCTTACTGACAATGGCCAAAGCACAGCTGAATGGCAGAACATGAAAAATGATTTTAACGATACGATCAGTAAAATGAGCCAAAGTCTTTCTAAAATTGAAGCTACTAATGAAAAATTAAAGAGCGCTAGCAGCTCTTTAGTTGATGAACTAATTATTGAAACCAATAAAATAGCTTCTTCGACAGCGACTAGTTCAACAGCGACTAGTACAGAGACAAATGCCAGCAGCTCTCCGGCCACAAGATCAGATTGTCCTAGTTTTATAGATTGTATGCCTAAAATCGGGGAAGAGGTTAATTGCCAAATTCCGGCTGGCTGTGAAGGGATAACTCAAATTGCCTATTAATTTTTATTTATGCCAAAAACCGCTAAAGATCAAAAAAAGAATATTTCTGAAGACGCCCCGGAAGTAATTGCCAACTCGCGTCGGCAAACCGAATACGGAATAATTGAAGATCAGCCGCTGGTTGATGAAATGAGCAAGTCTTATCTTGAATACGCGATGAGCGTTATTGTTTCGCGCGCTTTGCCCGATGTCCGCGATGGTTTAAAGCCGGTTCATCGTCGTATTTTATATGCGATGTGGAATATCGGATTAAGATCGACTGGAAAATTCAGAAAATCAGCAACGGTTGTTGGTGAAGTTTTGGGTAAATATCATCCGCATGGCGATAGCGCCGTCTATGATTCAATGGTGCGCATGGCCCAAGATTTTGCTATGCGTTATCCGCTAGTTCGCGGCCAGGGGAATTTCGGTTCGATGGACGGCGATAGCGCCGCGGCCATGCGTTATACCGAAGCGAAATTATCCGCCATTTCCGAAGAAATGATTTTTGATCTCGACAAAGATACAGTTGATTTTATTCCCAATTATGATGGTAGCCGAAAAGAGCCGCGTGTTTTACCGGCAAAATTGCCGAATTTATTATTAAACGGTACGATGGGTATCGCGGTCGGCATGGCGACTAATATCCCGCCCCATAATCTAAGAGAATTAGCGGATGCTATTGATTATTTAATAGAAAATCCCGACGCGAGCATTGAGGATTTGATGCAGTTTGTTAAGGGGCCGGATTTCCCGACTGGCGGTGTGATTTATGATAAAAAAGAAATTTTAACCGCCTATGCAACTGGTAAGGGCGGCATTGTTTTGCGCGGCAAAGCAGAAATTGAAGAGGAGAAGGGTGGTAATTTTAGGATTGTTGTTTATGAAATTCCCTATCAAGTTAATAAGGCGGATTTAGTAGCAAAAATTGCAGATTTAGTTAAAGATAAAAAAATTGAAGGCATTAAGGCGCTACGTGATGAGTCTGATAAAGACGGTGTGCGCATTGTGATGGAATTAAAGAAGGATTCTTATCCAAAAAAGATTTTAAATAGTTTATATAAACACACCTCGCTTCAAACGACCTTCCATTTGAATATGTTGGCGCTAGTTGATGGCATCCAACCGAAAGTTTTGACGCTTAAAATGATTTTGGAAGAGTACATTAAACATCGGGAGATAGTCGTCCGCCGCCGCACTCAATTCGAGCTCAATAAAGCTAAAGACAGAGCTCATGTTTTGGAGGGGCTGATGATTGCTTTAAAGCATATCGACGAAGTCATTAAGACTATTAAGGCCTCTAAAGATAAAGAAATCGCCAAGGTCAATTTGATTAAAAAGTTTAAATTATCGGAACGTCAGGCGGTTGCTATTTTAGAGATGCGTTTGCAGAGCTTGGCTAATCTCGAACAATTAAAAATCGAGACGGAATTAAAAGAAAAGATGGCTTTTATCAAGGAGATGGAAGCAATTTTGAAATCAGTGGCGAGAATCAGAAAGATTGTCAAAGACGAGCTCAAGGCTTTGGCTGATAAATACGGAGACGAAAGAAAGACGGCGGTAGTTGCGCATGGCGTTAAAGAATTCAGTATGGAAGATTTAGTCCCGAACGAAGAGACGGTTGTGATGATGACGCGCGATGGTTATATTAAGAGATTGGAGCCAGATACTTTTAAAGTTCAGGCGAGAGGTGGTAAAGGAGTCATGGGTCTAACCACTAAAGAAGAAGATACGGTTGAATTCATGTTTACTTCGCAGACCCATAATGATGTTTTATTCTTTACTACTAAGGGACGCGCTTTTCAATTAAAGGTTTATGAAATTCCTCAGGCCTCAAGAGTCGCTAAAGGAACGCCGGTTGTTAATTTCTTACAGCTTATCGGTGGCGAACAAGTCTCTTCTATTCTGCCGCTCGACAAAGCCGTCTTTAGTAAATATCTTTTCTTTGCAACCGAAAAAGGATTAGTAAAGAAAGTTGAACTAAGCGCTTTTTCTAATGTTCGTCGCAGCGGTTTAATAGCGATTAAGATTAAAGATGATGATAAATTAATCTGGGTTAAACCGACGTCAGGCAGTGACCATATTCAAATTGTTTCCGCTAAAGGTCAGGCTATTAGATTTAAAGAAACGGATGTGCGCGATATGGGGCGCGGTGCGGCCGGTGTTCATGGTATAAGACTCCATAAAGATGATTTAGTAATCGGCATGGGCATTGCTAAGACGGATAAAGAGAAGAAACGTAATTATCAGATTCTAACTATTATGGCTCATGGTTACGGCAAGCGCACTGAACTTAGCGCCTATAAAATTCAGGGCCGAGGAGGCAGTGGTATCAAGACGGCTAAAGTGACTGCAAAAACTGGAGACATTACTAACGCCTTTTTGGTAAATGCTGACTCGATGGAAGAGCGCGATTTAATTATTATTTCAGAAAATGGCCAAGTTATTCGAACGCCATTTAAAACAGTTAGCGTTTTAGGCCGCGATACACAAGGGGTAAGAATTATGAGGTTTAAGGAAGACAATGATAAAGTGGCCGGTGTTACTTGGGTATAAAAAAATAGACCGGCTTTCGCCGGTCTTTTAGAAATAAATATATGAAAAGATATATCCGCGAATTTAAAGAATTCGCCGTTAAGGGAAACGTCATGGATTTAGCTGTCGCGGTTATCATCGGTGGCGCTTTCGGCAAAATTGTTTCCTCACTGGTCGCCGATGTTGTGATGCCACTCATTGGCCTTATAATCGGAGGCATAAATTTTACGAGTTGGAAATGGACGCTTCGCTCGGGCGTAGTTATGAATCTCGGCGTTTTCTTTCAGAACGTTTTTGATTTTATTATTATTGCCCTGGTAATTTTTCTGATGGTTAAGGTAATCGCTCGACTTAAGAGGCAATTAATTAAAGAAGAGGCGACTGGTGTCGTGGCGCCGACTCCGCTGACCAAAGATCAGGAATTATTAGTAGAGATTAGAGATTTGCTTAAGAAATAAAGTTAGTAAAATATGAATAATTATCTCGGCATAACTCTTTTAATAGTTCTTATTCTCGGCGTACTGGCCGTTATTGGTTTGCTGTTGCGTCGGAAAGAAGGCGGCGGCGACGCTAAACTGGACTCACTGACGGAGCGGCTTATCCAGCAATCAGAAAAATTAACGAATTTATCTTTGCAAAATAGTGAGTTGCGTCAGGAACTTGATAAAAAATTATCAGAAACGCATCGCACTAATCAGGAACAATTCGGGCAAACAACGAAAATTGTCCAAAATATTACCGCTCAGTCGGCCAAACTAATCGCCGACGTTACGGAAAAACTAACCAAGCTTGATGAAACTAATAAACAAGTAGTAAATTTTTCGGCGCAATTACAATCTCTCCAGGATATTTTAAAAAATCCGAAGCAGCGGGGAATCTTAGGAGAATATTTTTTAGAGGAAACTCTTAAAAATGTTTTGCCGCCCGGTTCTTATGAAATGCAGTATAAGATGGGCAAGGATGAAAAAACCGGGAAAGATTTAATTGTCGACGCGGTCGTATTTGTTAAGGACAAGGTTATTCCAATTGATGCAAAATTCTCTTTAGAAAATTATGAAAGAATTTTAAACTCGACCGACCAAGAAACAAGAGAGAAGATGGAAGTTATTTTTAAACAAGATTTAAAGAATCGAATTGATGAAACGGCGAAATATGTTTTGCCGGAAAGGAAAACCATGGAATTTGCCTTTATGTTTATTCCTTCGGAGGCGATTTATTACGATTTACTAGTTAATAAGGTTGGAGCGGTTAAAGTTAATACTCGCGATTTAATAGAATATGCCTTCCGCGATAAGAAGGTAATTATTGTTTCGCCGACCTCGTTCTTAGCGTATTTACAAACGGTTCTTCAAGGGCTAAAGGCGATGCAAATTGAAGAAAAAGCTAAAGAGATAAGAGTGAATATTGAAAAACTCGGCAAGCACATGAATAGTTATGATGAATTTATGAAGAAATTAGGGCTCTCCATGTCAACGACGGTCAATCATTATAATAATGCCTATACGGAGTTTAAAAAGATTGATAAAGATGTCATGAGAATAACCGATAAAGAAAGTAAAATTGAGCCGATGAAAATAGAGAGACCAAAAAATGTCTAATTATGAACTAGAAACTAAAAACAATATAAAAGAAGCAATCATCCGGGTGATTGTTTTCTTTGATTTGTTCGACTATCCACTGGCGGCTAATGAAATTTGGAATTATTTAGATAAAAAATATTCTTTGTTAGAAATAATTGGCGCCTTGGAGGCTGACACTAAGATTAAACAGAAAAATGGTCTCTACTTTTTAACGGGCAGGGAAGAAATTTTAATAACTCGACAAAAACGACATAATTACTCAATCCGCAAGATAAAAATTGCGAACCATTTCAGTCGTTTTTTTCGCCTTTTGCCGTTTATTAAATTAATCGCGGTCGCTAATTCTATCGGACAATATAATCTGCGCGATGGCAGCGATATTGATTTTTTTATTATTACTTCACCGCGCCGCATCTGGCTAGCCAGGTTTATTTGTGCCGGAATGGCGAAAATATTGAATCGGCGGCCAACAGATACTAATAAAAAAGATAAGATTTGTTTAAGCTTCTATATCACAGAGGAAAATTTAAATCTAGATGAATTACAGCTCAGCGCCGGGGACCCATATTTTTTCTTCTGGCTTCGCAGTTTAGTTTTGTTGTATAATAAAGATAGCTTATATGAGAAGTTTTTGGCGGCCAATAAATTATCTTCCGCCAATTTTCCCGAGAGGCCGGTCGAAGAGCCAAGTCAATCAGCTAACTTGATTTTAAACTTTTTAGAGGGTTTTGCCAAAAAGATACAATTAATAATTATGTCGCCCGCCCTGAAGAAAGCCATGAACGCTTCAGCCGGCGTCGTCGTAAATGATAAAATATTAAAATTTTATTTGCAGGATAATCGTCAATTATTCGCAGAAAAATATGGAAACAAAATTCGCCAAATTTTTACGGAAAACAACTGAGTATTTAATTTATCTTTTTATCTTTATCTTGCCTTGGCAGGTGAAGCTCATTATCCGTCCCGGAGAAACCAATTATTCGGAAATAAGCCTTTATTTAAGCCACGCACTGCTTCTAGTCATCCTGTTTTTATTTCTCTATTTGCGTCTTAGAAGTAAAGACTCCGATGATGATTCGCAAACGATTGTCTATTCTTTGGCCGCGTTAGAGGTTTTTGTTTTTATTTCTATTTTCTTCGCTCCTGATAAATTTCTCGCTTTCTATCGTTATTTCATTTTTTTAAATGGTTTGAGTTTATTTTTCATAGTTCGATCGGGGACGGCTCCACGGAGCTATCAAGATTATTTCATTAATAAAATAACCTTGATTTATAGCTTGTTAGCTAGTATTTTTTTACAAGCCTTGCTCGGTATTTATCAATTTTTGACGCAAACTTCGTTTGCTTGCAAATATTTAGGCTTAGCCGAACATAACCCTGCCACGTTAGGGACGGCGGTTATTGAAACGGCGGGTGGAAGATGGTTGCGCGCTTATGGCGGGCTTGATCATCCTAATATTCTCGGCGGCGTTTTAGCGGTTTCTTTAATTTTAGCGGCCTATCTCTTGGCGAAAAAGAAAATGCTTACAACGCGCAGCCAAATCTGGTCTTCGGTTTTTCTCTTTGTTTTTTATTTTATTTCCCTTTATGCGCTTTTTTTCACTTTCTCTCGAAGCGCTTGGTTAGCGCTCGCAGTCGGTCTTTTTGCTCTTTTAATAATTTTTATAATTAAAAAAGATAAATGGGTACTTAGCCGTTTTATCGCGCTCGTTTTCTTTTCGGCGGTTTTAGTGGGTGTCGCCGCCGCTCCTTTTCAAGAATTGCTCATGGTTCGCCTTGAAGCGCAAACTCGTTTAGAGCAAAAATCAATCGTGGAGCGCCAAGTCTATCTTTCTCAGGCCAGAAGCCTGCTCCAAAAGAATTTTTTATCGGGAGTCGGCATTGGTAATTATAGTATTGTGGTCGGAGAAGCTGACAATAATAAAAAACCCGCCTGGGATTATCAGCCGGTTCATAATACTTTCCTACTTCTCTGGGTTGAGGGCGGAATTTTTTCGTTTTTAGCTTTTTTGATTTTTCTTTTTTTTCTGGCCAAGAATGGCCGTCGAGAAATATTTGCTTGGGCGATACTTATGCCGCTTCTGGTTTTAATGCTAATCGATCATTGGCTTATCAGCTTACCCTTTGGTGTTATCTTTTTCTTCTTGCTCCTGGGATTAATTTGATAATTTTTTTGCAAGTATAATAAATCTTTTTCTAGGTTTTGAAAAATTTTATTTAAAGTAGCGGCGTCTTGAGCGCCGCTCTTTTTTATTTGCTGTTTTATTAAACTTAAGATAGTCGCAATTGTTCCGAAGTAATCGTCGTTTGTTACATGAAATTTAACACTCGCCTCATCGCGAACTAACCAGACTAAGGGAGTAATTTGGTATTTTTTGGTCATATGGTAGGGCTAGATAATGCTCGCGAATTTATTTTTGCCGATAATTAAATGATCAAGCACCTCAATATCAAGAATTTGTCCGGCCGCAATTAATTTATTAGTTATTTCAACGTCTGCCTTAGTAGCTTTAAGGATTCCAGATGGATGGTTATGGGCGATAATAACAGCGGCGGCTGAATATTCTAAGGCCGGCCGAAAAACTTCACGCGGTTGAACGAGCGAGGCATCAAGCGTTCCGATAGAAATTACTTCATCATAAATTAATTGATAATGGGCGTTAAGATAAAGGCCGCGGAACTGTTCTTTATTGAGATGCCCCATATCTTTTAGATAGGCATAAGCTTGTTGAGCTGTTCGAATAGTAATTGAGCCGCCCGGTTTTTTTTGATAGAATCGGCGGCCAAGTTCGAAACAAGCCACAATTTGGCAAGCCTTGATTAAAGGGATTTTTAGATCTTTTTCAATAATAGTCGGATCTTTTTGGTAAGCAATTCCTTTTTCGCCGTATTCGCGCAGGAGACGGCTCGCCATGGAAAAGACTTCCTCTTTTTTTGTGCCCACGCCAAGCACAATCGCGAGTAGTTCGCTTGAGCTAAGGGCACCCACGCCGCTTTGGATCATTTTTTCGCGCGGCTTTTCTTCGTCCGGTAAATCCCTGACGGCTAAAATTTTATATTGTTTGCCATGATTGAGAACAAAGTGGTGGTCGCTTATTTTATAAGCCATATAATTGCGTATTAATTAAAAGAGAGAAATAATCTCTATCTTTAAATTATAGCAAAAATGTGTTAAATTTAGAACATCTAAAAGATAATAAATGAATTATATGAATAATTATAAAAAAGTAATTTTGTCAAATAATGTGCCTGTTTTTACTATCCCGATAAAAGGGGCCAGAACGACGACGGCTTTAATCATGTTTAAAACCGGTTCAAAATACGAAACCAAGGCTAATAGCGGTATTTCGCATTTTTTGGAGCATCTTTTTTTCAAGGGGACCAAGAAGCGGCCGAATACTTTGACGCTCTCGAGCGAGATGGATTCGCTCGGCGGTGAATATAATGCTTTTACCTCCAAGGAGTATACCGGCTATTGGTTTAAGGTTGCCAATAATAAATTAGGAAAAGCGCTTGATATTATGGGCGACATGTTATTTAATTCTTTATTTGATGAGCAGGAAATTGAACGGGAAAAAGGCGTTATTATCGAAGAGCTTAATATGTATGAAGATAATCCGCAAATGCATATTGAAGACGTTTTTGAAATCTGTCTTTACGGCGATACGCCGGCGGGACGCGAAACAATCGGTACCAAAGAAAATATCCGTCGCTTTAAACGTGAAGATTTTATTAATTATCTGCAGACCCAATATGGCGCTAAGAGTGTGTATATTATTATGGCGGGCGCGGTCAAGTCGCATAGTCAGAAATTAGTGGCCAATATTTTTAGCAAATTCAAAACGAATAAGCAGCAAGACAAGGAAGCAGTGATTGAAAAACAGAAAACGCCCCAATTAAAAATTTCTCTAAAGAAAACCGATCAAGTCGCTCTATCTTTAGGCGTAAGAACCTACCCGATAGGACACCCGGACGAATTTAAGCTCAAACTACTCTCTATTATTTTGGGCGGTTCTATGAGTTCGCGTTTATTTATTAATTTGCGTGAACGCAATGGGCTTGCTTATTATGTCCGGACGAGTACAGAATTTTATTCCGACTCAGGATATTTAACGACCCAGGCTGGCGTTCCTAAAGCGAAGACTGAAGCGGCTATAAAAATTATCTTGGAAGAATATAAAAAAATAACTAAAGAGTTAGTGTCCGCCAAAGAATTAAAACGAGCCAAAGACATGCTCCAGGGAAGGGTTTTACTGCAGATGGAGGCGTCCGATAATCTCGCGAATTGGTACGCGCGCCAAGCCATGTATCGTAAAAAAATGCTGACACCCGGCGATATGATTAAAATTATAAAAGCAATCAACCCCGAGCAGATCAGAGCGGTCGCACACCAAGTTTTTGTAAATAAGGGATTAAATCTCGCGCTTATCGGCGATCTAAAGGGGGAAAAATTAAAGACAATTTTAAAGTTCTAACATGCGCCAGGAAAGGTTTTCAAAAATAATAAATTTAATAATCCTGATCCTGGTTATGGTTGCAGGATTATTTTTATTTTTTCCTTTTGAATCTGGTTACTCCCGCAATTTCGAGGATATTCCTCAAATAGTGTTTTCGCCGAAATCGGACTTCTTGCCTCAACCCGAAAAAGTAATTAACCACCCTTTGCCCGCCATTGCGGTTGCTAAATCCCCTTTACGTTTTTTGTTTTTTGGCGATTTAATGCTTGATCGCAGCGTGGGAACAAGACTTAAAAATAAAAAGGTGGATTTTCTACTCGCCGGGTTAGCGAGTAGTACCGATTTAAGCCAATTTGATTTAATTGGAGCGAACCTTGAAGGCGCGGTGACAAACGAAGGTCGCCACTATGCGCCGGAAATGGGTTTTGATTTTGCCTTTTCGTCGAGCCGGATTGCCGAATTAAAAAAATATAATTTTTCCTATTTTACCATTGCGAATAACCATATTACCGATCAGGGTGCACTCGGTCTGCAGGAAACAAGGGCTAATTTAAATACTTTAGAATTTAATTATAGTGGCGATGCGGATGCGCAAATTTCCGAGAATTCTCTAAAGATAATTACCATTAAGGATAAGAAAATTGCGCTCATTGCTCTATCAATGGTCTATCATAATTTTGATCTCGCTCAAGCAAAAAAAATAATTGAGGGCACGCGCGGTCAGGCGGACTGGGTAATAGTTAATATTCACTGGGGAAATGAATATCAGCATAATTATAGTTTATGGCAGCAAAAAATTGGCCGAGAATTAATTGATAGTGGGGCGGATATTATTATCGGTCATCATCCCCACGTTGTTCAGGGGATGGAAATATATAAGAAGCGTCCGATTTTTTATTCTTTAGGAAATTTTATTTTTGATCAATATTTTTCGCCGGATACGCAAGAGGGTCTAGGAATTGAATTAGAATTGACAGACGACCAGATAAAAATCGGGGTTACGCCACTCCGCTCTGAATTAAGTGTTGCTAGTTTAATGCCGGAAGCCAAAAAAGAGAAATTTTTAGAAAATTTTTCTGCCTGGTCCAAGGCTAGCCAAGCGCTGAAGGAGCAAATTATGGTGCAAGTAATCAATATTGCCAAGTAAGAGCAAAAGCTTTAAAATTACGATGATGACTAGTGGATTGCTCGACAAATTAAATAAGGCGCAGAAACAGGCCGTAACTCATGAAGGTGGGCCGCTTTTAATTGTGGCCGGCGCCGGGACAGGCAAGACCACGGTTTTGATTAATCGTTTGGCTTATTTAATTATGGAGAAGAAGGTTCCGACCGAAGAAATTCTTTTATTGACGTTTACCGAAAAAGCTGCCGGAGAAATGGAAGAGCGAGCGGATAAGATTCTGCCTTACGGCTATGTTGATCTTTGGATTAATACTTTTCATGGTTTTGGCGAAAGACTGCTACGCGATCATGCGCTGGATATTGGTCTGAGCGCCAATTTTAAACTTTTAACCGAGACGGACCAGTGGGTTCTGATTAGAAAAAATTTAACTCGCTTTGCTCTTGATTACTATAAACCATTAGGCAACCCCACAAAGTTTATTTCGGAATTAATTCGTCATTTTTCCCGCCTTAAAGATGAAAATATTACGCCGCTAGAATATTTAAAATACGCCGAAGAGCTTGAATCTAATCAAGATAATAGATTGAGCGGTCAGAAAACAGCCAGAAAAGTTCCATCGAAAAAAAAGTCAGCGCTTAAAACAAGCACTTTAGAAGAAACAAGTATTAATGACGGCGACGAGCTTGAAGTGAGCCGGGTGAAAGAGCTCGCTAATGCCTATCATGTTTATAATCAATTACTTTTAGAAAATAATTATTTAGATTTTGGTGATTTAATTGTTTATACTTTAAAACTACTAACTTCGCGTCCTAATATTTTAAAATACTATCAAGCCAAATTCCGCTATATAATGGTCGATGAATTCCAGGACACTAATTGGGCGCAATACGAACTGGTAAAAATGCTTGCTCAGCCGAAAAATAATTTAGTGGTCGTGGGCGACGATGACCAGGCGATTTATAAATTTCGGGGCGCTTCGATTTCTAATATTATGCAGTTTAAGGATGACTATAAAGGAGCGCTCGAGTTAGTTTTAACCGAAAATTACCGCTCCCGACAAGAAATTTTAGATCATGCGTATCAGTTTATCCAAAATAATAATCCTAATCGCTTAGAAGAGAAGTTGAAAATCAATAAGCGCCTGATGGCCAAAGGAGAGGTTACTAAAAAACCTAAGACCGAGCCGGCCGTTAAATTCTATAATTTTGAAAATGCCGCCGACGAAATCGCTTTTGTCGCGCAAAAAATCGGTGAAATTTATACGAGTAAGCAGCAGGCAGGCGAAGAAATCAGCTGGTCTGACTTCGCGATTTTAGTGAGAGCTAACGATACAGCCGACGCTTATGTCAAAGAATTAAGCCGTTATGAAATTCCCAATCAGTTTATGTCTTGGCGGGGCCTCTATTACAAGCCGTTAATTTTGGATATTTTAGCTTATTTGCGCCTTTTGGATAATTATCACGAATCAGCCGCCCTCTTTCGGGTTTTGAACATGAATATTTTTAAAGTCTCTCACCTTGATTTGGTGACTATTAATAAGATGGCTAATCGTAAAGTCTGGTCACTTTATGAGGCGTTAAAAAATATTAACGCCATTCCGGGGATAAGCGCCGAGAGTTTTAAAAATATTAATAAGTTGATGAATTCTATCGCTAGCCACTCGCTGCTCGTGGCCAATCAAAAGCCGACTAAGATATTTTTGCGGTTTGCTTATGACTCCGGTCTGCTTGAAGGGCTTGATCAAGATCGTGATTTGGAGCTTTATTCCTACCTTAATCAGTTTTATCAGAAAATTAAGCGACTTGAAGAAAGCGAGCCCGATTTGCGCTTAAAAGATTTTTTGTCGGCTATCAATTTAGAATTAGAAGCGGGAGAAACCGGCGCCCTTAAGTTAGACTTTGCTGATAATGAGGTAGTAAAAATTATGACAGTTCACGGCGCCAAAGGCTTGGAGTTTAAATATGTCTTTTTGGTTAATTTGGTTGATAAAAAATTTCCGACGATTGCCCGCGGTGAAAAAATATCAATTCCTGACGCGCTGGTTCGAGAAAAAACTGAAGTTAGCAAGGATATTCATTTAGAAGAGGAGCGCCGTCTTTTCTATGTGGCGGCTACGCGCGCCAAAGAAGAACTATGTCTTAGCGGGGCAAAAGATTACGGCGGAGTGCGCGAGAAAAAACCGTCGCGTTTTATAACGGAGATGGGAGTTAGCGACTCGCTTATTCCGGAAATTAGATTAAGCCAAAAAAATGAATTTTTACGCGATTTACACTATTTAAATTCCCGCGAGATAAGCGCGAGTTTGGAAAAAATGGCGCCCGATAAGTATCCTTTGCCCGAAAAATTTTCTTTTTCCCAGTTAGCCGCTTTCTCAACTTGTCCGCTTCAATATAAATTTGCTTTTGTTTTAAAAATTCCGGCTTCAACTGATAAGGCCAGCTTGATTTTCGGCCGCGTTTTACATAATACATTATATAATTTTCTGTTGCCGATTCTAAGCGAACGACAGAAGATGCAGAGTGATTTATTCGGCGACGCTTATAACGGTTCGACTGCTAAAAAGCCAGCCAGCCCCTTAAGTGAAAAGAGGTTATTAGAAATTTACAATGAATTTTGGGTAGCTGATGGTTATTCCGACAAAAAAGAGAGAGAGGATTATAAGCAGAAAGGAATTGAAGTTTTGAAAAAATTCTGGCAGACCTATCAAGCCAATACCCCCAAAGAAATTTTATTTTTAGAAAAAAGATTTTCTTTTAAGATTGACGGTGACGTTATTAAGGGGGCGATTGATCGCATTGATAAGCATAGCGACGGCACCTTAGAAATTATTGATTATAAAACCGGAAAAACAAAAACAAAGTTAGATTTCTCCGAGAAGCGGCAATTAATTCTTTATCAGTTGTTTATGGAAGAATTTTTAGGGGCTAAGGTCGGAGCGCTCAGTTACTATTATCTAGAGAGCGGTGAAAAATTTACTTTTACGGCCACCGAAAAAGATATTACCCGTCTCCGGCTTGAGGTCAGGGAGGAAATAGCGGCCATTAAAAAGCGCGATTTTACGCCGACGCCCTCTATGATGTGTCAGTTCTGTGATTTTAATTCAATTTGCGAATTCCGTCAGGTTTAGTTAGACTTTAATTATATGGAAACAAACGACCGTTTAATTAGTCCGATAGAAAGACGAGGCGATGAAGCGCTCGATTTATCATTGCGTCCCAAAACTCTGGCGGAATATATTGGACAAGATAAAATTAAAGCGAATTTAGAAATAACTATCGCGGCCGCCAAAAAACGAAAGGAACCGATTGAGCACGTATTGCTCTACGGTGCCCCTGGACTAGGGAAAACAACTTTAGCGCACGTAATCGCTAATGAAATTGGCGCTAATATTCGCGTTACTTCTGGTCCGGCGATTGAAAAAAGCGGAGATTTGGCCGCGATCTTAACTAATCTTGAAGCGGGCGATATTTTATTCATTGACGAGATTCATCGCTTACATAAAACTATTGAAGAAATTTTATATCCGGCGATGGAAGATTACGCCCTCGATATTATTATGGGCAAGGGACCGAGCGCGCGGACTCTGCGTTTAGATTTACCTAAATTTACTATTATCGGTGCGACGACTCTAGCCAGTCTTTTATCTGCGCCACTCCGCGATCGTTTTGGTATTACCCACCATTTAAATTTTTATGAAACAGGTGATATTGAAAAAATTATTAAACGCAGCGCGAAAATTTTAGGCGTGGAAATAGATAGCGACGCTAAAACCGCGATTGCGACGCGAAGCCGTCGGACACCGCGTATCGCTAACCGTCTCTTGAAGCGCGTGCGCGACTATTGTGAGGTAAAGGGCGATGGAAAAATTACTCTCAAAGATTGTTTAGAAGCGTTTAGTATGCTTGAAGTGGATGAGCTTGGTTTAGATTTGATTGATCGCCGAATTCTGGAAACGATTGCGGTTAAATTCAAAGGCGGACCGGTCGGGCTTAATACGCTCGCCGCTTCGACCGGAGAAGAAATGGATACAATCGAAAATATGTATGAACCATATTTAATGCAATTAGGGTTTTTAGATCGCTCTCCACGCGGTCGCCTTATTACTCACCTCGGTTATAAACATTTGGGGATGAAAATGCCCGGTATGGATAAATTGGTTTAAAGAAATAATTATAAAATTAAAAAAGAGTCCTGATTGGACTCTTTAAGCGTTTAGTTGGAAAAAGTTAGATCCAAATATTTTTGTATTCATTTTTTGGATCATATTGTTTTAAAAGTTTGGTGGCTGCCTTGTAAACAAGCTTCCATCCGTTATGGCGCGCTTTAACTCCGTTAACGTAGAGCAGTAATTGATGTTTTTTTGTTTTCTCTGGCCCCTTACTCAGTTCACTCTCTAACCTCTCGAGAATGATTTTAGCTAGGGCATTTTTGGCTTTTTCAGCTTTAATACAGCCATCCCAGCCGTGCGGCATCATCTCAGAATATTCGTATTTATGTGCCAGAACAAAATCATGCCAAATTTCATCAAATATTTTTAAACGGTAATAGTCATTTTTTGCTCCTTGAATTATAAGATTCAAGAAGTGGTGGCGATAATGGAATTCGATTTGTTTCAGTTCTTGTTCAATCGGCATCGGCGAATATCCAAAGAATTCAAAGTCTCTCTGCCCCAGCATAAATTTTCTGAGTTCGGTTATATTATAAAGAAATATTCTAATTTCTTTGAGGCTCAGAGAAACATTAGACATATTTCCCAAAATCTCGGTTAGCAGGCTTGATAACCCGGCAATACTAATTTGGCCCTGTTCAAGACCTTTTATCCTTTTCATGTTAATTGTTTTAAGGTTCAGCTTCAAAATATCTAGTTAATTTGTTATATTATAATAAAGACAAATATTTGTCAAAAAAGAATTTTATTATGCCATATTTAGTTAAAGATTTTGATTACAATTTACCCTTGGAATTAATTGCTCAAAAGCCAGTTAAACCGCGAGACCACTCGCGTCTTTTGTTATTAAAGAAAAGAACGGGCGCGATCGAACATAAATATTTTTATAATTTAGTTGATTATTTACAACCCGGTGATTTATTGGTTTTAAATAATTCTAAAGTTTTTCCAGCGCGCCTTATTGGTCATAAAAAAGACAGCGGTGGCTCGGTTGAGATATTTCTTCATCAAAAAAAGGAGAAAAATATTTGGGAATGTTTGCTCAGGGGTCGAGTTAAAGTGGGATTAATAATTGATTTCCCCGGTAAATTATCCGCTACGGTTTTGCGTAATAATAATGATGGTACTTGGCAGGTTAAATTTAATTTGGCTGACGCAAAGTTTTGGCAAGCGATTAATAAAATCGGTGAAGTTCCATTACCCCCCTATATCAAAAGAGATAGACAAATTAAAAGCGACAGAAATAATTATCAAACTGTATTTGCGGATAATAATAAAGTAGGTTCAGCCGCCGCCCCGACCGCCGGTCTGCATTTTACCCGGAGTCTTCTAAAAAAAATAAAAGCGCGAGGAGTTAAGATAGTAAGTGTAACGCTCCATGTTGGGATGGGAACGTTTTCACCGGTTAAAACGGAAAAGATATTAGAACATAAAATGCATAGTGAATTTGCCCAGCTTGATCCGTCGGCTATTAAGGCAATTTTAAGTGCCAAAAGAGAGGGTCGTAGAATTATTGCCGTAGGAACGACTAGCTGCCGGACACTAGAATCAGTTAATTGGTCTCAATTGGAGAAAGCAGTCCGCATTAGCAGTCAGACTTTTTGGACGGATATTTTTATTTACCCGGGCTATAAGTTTAAGGCCGTTGATGCTCTAATAACCAATTTCCATTTGCCAAAATCAACCCTGCTTATGCTGGTAAGCGCTTTAGCGGGTAAAAAGCAGATAGATTTAGCTTATCAGGAGGCTATAGACCAGAAATACCGCTTCTTCAGTTATGGCGATGCGATGTTTATTAATTAAAATTAGCCAAAAAGTAGGATTTGATTTTTTTTGAATTTTCTGATATAGTAGGTACTAATTGTTGTCCATTTTTTATTATTTTTTGTGTTTTAGGAAACAAAAATATTATGAAGAAGTTTTTACTCTTTGTTTGGGAAATTGCTAAAGTGGCCATGATTTCAGCGGCCATTATTTTTCCAATCCGTTATTTTTTAATTCAACCCTTTTTTGTTAAGGGCGCCTCAATGGAACCGAATTTTCATGATAAAGAATATTTAATTATTGATGAAATAAGTTATCGTTTTACTCCGCCAGAGCGCGGTCAGGTTATTGTCTTCCGTTATCCCCGCAATCCGCAGGAATACTTTATTAAGCGTGTTATTGGTTTACCCGGAGAAGAGGTCCAAATAAAAGATGGCAAAGTAATAATTTTTAATACTGATCATCCGGACGGCCTGGCTTTAGACGAGAAATATTTGCCCGCCGACTTCGCTACTTATAATCAAGATGAAACCAAGACGGTCGTTAGACCGGACGAATATTATGTTTTAGGAGATAATCGCGGCGCCTCGAAAGATTCTCGATATTTCGGAGTAGTAAATAAAAGTTTTATCACCGGCAAGGTTTTATTTCGCGGTTGGCCGCTTAATGAAGTCACGGTTTTTAATAAAAGTTATTGGCCACAATATAATAATTAATCGCTATGCCTAGACGTAAAAAAAACCTGCCGGAAACGGCCGTAAAAAAAACAGAAAAACGGAACGAAAAAATTCCCCCTCGT
>Ga0172381_10000412_pt1 | contig 51197 bp, 75 predicted proteins | sample Leawel6488metaG_FD_119754 | JGI IMG/M metagenome (GOLD analysis project Ga0172381, IMG submission 119754) | Leachate microbial communities from a municipal landfill in Southern Ontario, Canada - Leachate well 64-88 metaG | ecosystem: Engineered > Solid waste > Landfill > Unclassified | place... | reverse complement strand
GATACCAACTGAAATTGAAAATATATTGAAAACAGAATCAAAAAATAGATTGAAAAATTGTTTAGTTAGGAACACAACAAAAAAACATAAATATGTCTATGTTTTAGGTAAAACAAAAACAGAAACGAAAAAATTACGAAATCTTTTTTTAGAAAATAATAAAATATACGATTATATTAAAAGATAATTTTTTTTATTTCATAATTTTGCTTATATTTGTATAAATATTTAAAAAGAAAATTATGAAAGACATAACATTATACACAGAAAATAAAGGTTTAGACGGAATAGAGTTTTCTATGGGAGAACATAAAAAGTTACTTGGTATAGATTCTCTTATAAAAATGAAGCAAAATATTTCAGAATATATAGCCTATGTAGAACATTGGACATATATGAAAAATATATACTCTGAGTATGACATTGAAAAAGAATTAGAAGAAAGTAAAGATGAAGATGGTCTTTATTGTGTCGGACATCAATTACAATCTTTTATTGAAGGTGATGTTGAACAATATATAAAAACAAATTTTGAACATTATTCTGAATTAGATTTAGATGTAACAAGAGATTTTTGTTACACTTATATTAAAGATGAAAATGTAGCGAGAGCATATTTAGATTTTTGTTATAATACAATTATTAAACCTTTTTTAGATAAAATATAAGATAAAGAGAACTTCGGTTCTCTTTTTTTATGCAAAAAAAATTAATATATAATGTATGAAATATATTAAAAGTTTTTTAGAATCTACGAAGATGAATGAATATTATTCTGTTGGAATAGTATTTTGGTATAATAATAAAGTATTATTAGTACATCCAACAAATAGACAAGATCCTGGCGCACCAATAGAAGATGATGAAAATATATGGTCTTATCCAAAGGGTAAAGTTGATGATGGTGAAAATCATATGGAGGCAGCAATTAGAGAAGTATCTGAAGAATTAGATATAAATTTACCACCTGATTTCTTAGATGGTTTGGAAGAAAAGGAAGCATTTGTTGGTATTAAAAAAGATAATATACCAGAGTATAGGGGAATTAAACATTATATGTATTATACTTATTATTTATCTGATGAAGAATTTGAAGAATACTTTGATTCTAAATACGAAGTACCAAGAGATAAATTACAATTATGGGAAGTTGATTCTGCTAGATTCTTTGATTTAGAAATTGCTGAGATAAAATTGGCTGAAAAAATTCATAAAATAATAGAATAAAAAAAGAGAAAATAAATTTCTCTTTTTTTCTTACATAGTATCAACATCAAAGTCTTTATTGATATGACCACATTTTTTACAAGCAAACATAGGAATTGGTATTAAAGTATCTTTTGGTTGTCCAGTAAATAATTTAGAAAGTTTTCTAATTTTTAATACTTCTTCAAATGTATTATTTTGACAATCTTCACATTTAAGTTCAGTTGCATTTTTCATCATTTCCATTGTGACTTGTTGGTTTGGATTCATAGTTTTTAATTATTTTTTATATTATCTTCTAATTCTTTTAATTCGTTAATAATATTATTTTTATTTTTATTTAGTAATTCGTTACAGTATTCAGTATTAAAATTAGCATTTTCTAAAAATGTTATTTGTGATGGAATAAAATCTTTTAATGTTTTGCCATATTCTTTTGCCAATGATTCAACAACGACTATCCAATTATCTTTTATTCCACCCATTGTATCTGCATCTCTAATAATTTTTTGTAATATACTTAATTCAATATCTTTATGTGGAAATTCAGTAGCCAATATAATAGATTTTATATCATCAAACAATTCTAATTTGTTTATAGTTTTTAGATATTTTAATAGACCATTTAATGAATTTTCAATATTTTCAATATCTTTTAATTTACCACCAGAATGGTTAAAATCATGAAATAATGATGCTAATCCTAAACAGAGTTCATCTTTTAAATCTAATTTATAAGCATCTTTATATAAATTAAACAATGCTATAGAATTATTAAACACATCAATCATGTGTGAGTTATTATGATATGAATTTTCTGTTATATTATTTTCTAATATGTAATTTTTTGCGTTATTAAATATTTCCATAAATTTAAGTTTTATATTAGGCTATCTTCTAATTCTTTTAATTCTCTGGTTAAAAGATCTAATTCGATGTTTTTGTCCATCATTTTCTTTTTATATGCTTTTCTATCGGCATATACTTCACCCATTACTTGGGTTACAACACCTATTTCATTTCTAAATACTGAGCCGTTTTTTGTTATAATATCATCTTCTTCTAATTCTACTTGATAACCATTAAATAATGCGGCATTTTGACCTTTAATTTTCTGACCTTTATAACTATCCGCAGAAATATTAAATTGTCTCATTGTTGTTGGATATAGTGATGCAAAGTCATAACAACAAGTCCAAGTAGCCATACCTCTAACAGGTTCTTTTACCCAACCGCCTTTTACAGATGATGTCGCACCATGGTCTTCGTTTTTAACGAGAACAATATTTTTTTGGTCTCTAAGTTTTTTCCTAAGAATACCTTCAGTGATTGAAAGAGTGGATAATGCTTTTGTCACATTTGTTCTACTTAGAGTAGCAATACCATAGAGAATATCAGCAAGTTTTGATTTTTCGTGTATCATTTGAACTAATATACTATCAACCGCATTATAATAAATAAACTTCTTGAAATCTGTTTCATATAGTATTTTCAAGTTACCTTCATAATTTACTTTCTTGACTTTCAATACTTTACTCGCAACAAAATCGAGAGCCATGGATTCTTTTACTTTAATGGATGTGTCCCATTTATCAAATATCTCCATATAATCAATAATTATTCTATGTGCAGGCAATTCGCAATAATTTCTCGGATCATTTTGATTTTCTTCAATAAGTTTACCTGTGAAAGATGATAATGTGGGATCTATACCTAAAATTCTTGCTCTATTTACTAAGAAAACCCAATCGTAATGTTTGAAATTCCAACCAGTCATAACAGGCATTTTAGGCACGAAAGTTTTAAAGAAATTAAAAAGCATATCATATTCAGATTTATATTGAACATACTTAAAAACCCACTCTCTTTCAAACATGGAGCCATATTCGGTATTGATGTCATTTTGTATTGCTCTCTGTTCTTTATTAGTTAAAGGATCAATACCAATAACTAAGCATTTATCTTTGGTGATGATAGAAATAGATAACACTTTACTTTCTGCTAGGTGCGGTTGTGGTTTTTTCTCAAGTATTTCATTTTCAATATCGATGAAATAGATATTTGGTTCATGGTAACCAAACAACAATTCTTGTTCTTCTTCTGGTAATGTGTCTAAGAAATCATAGACAGCATATTTATTAGGATATTTTGTATAAATTGATTTTACAGGTCTTCCATCCCAAGTAACATGTTTTCCATCACGTTCTGGATCATCCATTGATGTTGCAATGTATTTTGTTGGAGACCAACGATAATATTTCATTTTAATATTACCAGTTTTGTCGATGTAACTGCAAATAAGATTGGAGTTTTTGTATTCGTAATCTACTAAGATAAGGCATAAAATTATTTTTTGTCCTTTCGGATAATAACATGATTTATAGTAACATGTTTTAATTATGTTTTAATTTTGGTGTAAAAATAAAAAACCACTTATTGTGGTTTAAATTTTCTTAAAGAGGAAATATACTTTGACTTTATCACCAATTTTATTTTTATCTACTAATTCGATTCTATCATGTGTTATTAAGAATTCTTTAAGTTCTTTCATTTTGAAATTTTCTTTATCGTCAAAAAAGAAAAATTTATCATCACCATCTTTATAATATAGTTTTTCATCTATCATAAGTTCTTTAATATTATCAGAAAGTTCTTTATTATATGAACCATTAGATTTGTCTGGTGAATTATCACAAACATAAATTATTTCTCCACCTGTTTTTAGTTGTGATTTCATGCTTTTTATGTTACTTATATTTGAGAATGTTGTATAAGAACCTAATTTTCTCATTTCATAAAATAATTCTTGTCCTGCGCCTTTTGAAATGATATATCCCAAGTCATATGTTTCTGGGTTACCAATAAGTTGTTTATAGAAAATACCTAACAGTTCATTATTTTTGATTGCTGCTAAGAAATGATATTTATTTGATTTGGTTGAAAATGTGTCTGGATTATCTTTTACTTGTTTAATTATGTCACAAATAGTAAAGCCATATTTATCTTTATGATCAATTGCTTTATATGTATTACATAAATTAATAAAATCGAAGTAAGATAGTTCAATTATTTTTAATTTTTCTTCAGGTTTTTGTTCTTCATTTTCTTTTATATAATCTGTATATGTTTTCATATTTTTTTCATTATTATATATTTAAGAATACCATCTTCTTTTTTGTATCTCCAATTAAATTTAACATTATATTTGCCTGGTTTAACATCAAAACAATATTTGAAATAATTTTCTTGATCAAAATCTTCATTTGTTTCTTTCAATTTCTTATCAAGTAAATCTGAATCTATTATGACTAATGTGTGATCTGAATCAATATGAATACTTTGTTCAATAGTGTTTGGTAAAAAGATTTCTTCATCTTTTTCATCATCATAACCATATTTGTATAATGTGTATTCATCACCATTCTTTGATAAACTTGGTGTAAAATCATCAGCGACAAAGAAATAACCTTTTTCTAAGAAATAATTGATATGTTTTAAAGCATCTGCTTCAATTCCATAATAATTATTACTATATTTAAAATCACCCCATTCCTCTTCAATTAAATCTCTTATGTTGTCTCCTAATAAACAAACTTTACCACTTGGGAAATCTAATTCAAAATCAATATAATTACCTTTTATTAATGATTCGGGTGTATCTATTTCTTCCCATTCTAGTTTATTTGACAATGATGCTAATGTAATTTTATCACTCGTTAATACGAAACTACAAATTTCTCCTGTTATTGGGTGTTCATAATCATATAAAGATTCAGGTAAATAAATATCATAACCTTTTTCTTTATATCTTTTTAATCTGTTTTCGAAATTGTGAATAAATCTATCCTTCATCATTTTGATCCATTCTTGATTTTTCTTTGGTGCATCTTCTGGTGATTTCCAATCAATTTCAATTTGGTCATTTTTCATTTTGTCCAATAGTTTTTCTGCATCATCATAACTGATTTTAGATTCAGTTAATATATTTTCGAATATCTTATTAAAGTTTTTATAATTCTTCATAAATTTATTGTTGATTATTTATTTCTTCGAGTTTTTCCATAAAAATATCATATATTTCCTCATCAAATCTTCCTAATTGAGTAATTAAACCATGCAATAAATCATATGTTTCAGGTGTATAATGATATTCTTTATTATTTTCCCAAGTTGAAAATTTCTCTTTTATTGTTGATAATATTTCATCTAATAAAACAGAATATTTTTCTTTTCTTAAAAAAGCTTTTTCTTGCCAACTTTCGTTTATATCAGTAAATTTTTTAATAGTCTTTTCTTTATTGATTTTATTAGAAATCTTTTGATCTGCAACAACTTGACCTTTACCATCTAATTTTGGTGAAAAGCCACCTCCAATTTTTGGTGCACCACCAAGAGATTTATTATTTGGTCCTTCGATAGCCATATTAGATTCGGATTTTTCTTTTTCTGTCTTATATCCTTTAACGGCATCTTTTAGTTTAATTTTCATTAAACCTAATGGTTCTATAATAGAATCAATAAATACTATATCACCTTCAATTCGTTGAATATATCCTTTAACTTTACCATTGTCTATGTATTTACCAATAAGTAATTGATTCATTTCTTTTTTAGGAGTATCTTCACTATGCCAATTAGCAATAGTTTTCATGTTTTTCATGATTTCTTGTGGTGTATCATTTGGTCCGTTTTCGAACATTTTTTCAAAAGACATAATAATAGTTTTCATATTCTTCGTTTCGTTTTTTGTGTAATAATCTAGATAAGTAGAAAGAAATATATCTTTTTGATTTATAATATTTTCCATAGCATTATCTTGTGAAGATGTATCTAATATAGTTATTACTTGATCAAAATTTAAGCCAGTTAATTCTGAAATAGTATTTACTGCATCTGCACTATCTTCTAAATAATATTCATCAATAGCATCTTGAAGTGCTTGTTTTATTTTACCTTCGTTTAATTTCATATTTTCATTCTTATTATATTTTATACAATTTTGTAACTGTTCTCTTTCATTTTTTGTAAGTTGTTTATAAACATCTATTTCATTTGTTTTAGATTTATCTGAATATAATTTATTTTTTATATTATCATAAAAATAATCGAAACCATTTATTTTTACTGTGTTTTCATTTGTTGTGATATTTTTCCTTTTCATCATAACTCGTTTTTTTGCATCATCTCTTTCTTTTTCTAATTCATCTAAAGATTTAGAAGTAAAAACGGTTTTATTCATTTTTACAGCTTTTTTATAATCTTCAATATTATTAAATTGTCCTTCGACACCATCAACCGAAAATGTAATATCGTTTCCAAATCTCTTTTTATGACCATCTAAATCGAAGCCATCACTAGAACTAAACCACACTCCATTTTTATCATAGTAATAAACCTTTTCATTCTTCATTTTAACTGTTGTGTCTGCATCAGGAATATCAACACTAAACATTTGGTCATAAGTAGCAACTTTTCTCTTTCCAGATTTATCAGCATCTACTGGGTCGTGAATCCATAAACCGTTTGGTAATCCTTTTTCTGAATCACTTTTTCTATCAGTTATACCACCTTGTTTTTTTATTTCACCATTGATTCTTTTTAATTGATCCAATGTTGATTGTCTTAGCATTGCCATATAATTTCGGATATATTTTAATATTATATATTAAAATCATAAAACGAAAAAAGACACCATTAAGTGTCTTCTTTTAATATTCTGTTTAATTTATTTTCTCGTTGTTGTGTTTGCCACCAGTTCAACCAAAAATCAGATGAACTACGAAATATACCAGGCTCTATAGTAGAATAATCCAGATTTTTGTGTTCATTTATATAACGTAAAAGAAGAATATGTGTCCATGTACATGTATTATCTTTTATATCATTGATGATAAATGGTATTATTTCGTCACCCATTTTAACTAAATCTAAAAAGTCAGGATGTTTTAATATATTAGTAAAAAATGAATCAAACATAGTATCACGTTCCACACTTTCTATTTTTTCTCTATATAAAATTTTCATCATTTCCAAAAATTCTTTCTAATTTTTTCCTACGTTCTTCTCTTATTCTTTCTGCTTTTTGTGATTCTGTTTCTGGAATTCCCCATAACATTCCTGTTGGTCCAGACAATGGTTTTACTGATACTAAATCTAAACTGATTGTTTTTGCAGCGACTTTCATAGCCATTGGTAATAATGTAAAGTCATCAAATGTTGTTGAGTCATCAAATGTTGTTGTTGTCGTTGTTGTTGTTGTTGATTCTGGTATATCAATAATAAAATTATTATCTATATTATGATATTTTGCATATTTCATTAACCATTCTTTCTTATCATTTGATATATTCATGCTGTTGATCAAAGGTTCCCATTTCTGAACTTGTTCATGTTTTTGTATCTGGTCTGGTTCCCATTTCTTTTTCTTTTTTGCCATTAAAAATTCTCTGTAATTTTTTCTTTCTTAGTTTACGTTTTTCTTTACGTTTTCTTTTGAGATAGTCTTTTTCAGACCAATCTTCCATAGTGTAACCTGTTACCATTACCATAATTTTTAATTAGTAGAACCTAAACCACCATTTCTTTTGTTTTCTGTTTCTATATCATCAGCGAGATAATATTTCAAAAATATACCTTGTGCTATAGCTTCACCTTTTATTATATGTTGTACAATATCCGATTCATTTCTTAAACAAATTGCAATATTGCCATCATTTTTAGGATTGTTGTAATAATCACTATCTATAATTCCTGTACCATTTCCTAGTACTAAAGATTTTTTAATACCTATAGAACTTCTAACATATATTTGTAATACTTCATCAGATAGCATGTATGATTTTATATCTGTCCAAAAAATATGTTGTTGATTAGGATATATGTCAACATCTTCATTAGAATATAAATCATATCCAGCGGAATCTTTACTTCCTCTTGTTGGTAATTTAATATCATCAAAAATTTTGTGTTCTTTATCAACCTCCTCAAAACCTCTCGTTTTATAAGGTGCTGGATATTTTAATATCTGTTCTGCTCTTTCTTGTTTGTTTTCCATTTTTTATATTATTATTTTTTCTGGTAATCCATTTATTGCTATATTATGATTTGACCATCTGACATCTTCAGTGACTTCTTCTCCGAACCAATTAGGTACTATAAATGAGTCGCATTCTTCTATTGTGTCAAATTCTACTTCAATTGTCCAAAGAGGTGCCAAATCGTTCTTATATTGATCCAAATCATAATTATCAACATTATATCTTCTTTTTTGTAAAGTTGTATTTTCACATACAATCCACATAACATCGAATTGTTCTTTTGATAACTTAATTTCTACTTCTGTTTTAATTTTAGTTCCTTTACCTTTGATTGTTTGATGATATATTATATCACCGTTGTGATCTACCGATTGTCTAAGTCTATAATTTAAATCTGAATTTGTCGATGACGCATAACCTTGTATTATGTCATAAAACCCGATTGTGTTTAAATCATAAGGAATTTTTGTCGGATTGATAAGAAATTTTCTTTCTATTTCTGTAAATTTCATTGAGTTTTCTTTTTTATATTATATTTCAACATTATTGTTTAACAATCTTTCAAGTTTTGTTTCTCTTAAAATATATGAAAAATCATCAATTCTTATATATTTGTTATTTTGTATATTATATAAATAGTATCCTCTATTTATTGGTATATTTGTGTATTTAAAATTTTCGTTTTGTGAATCTTTAATTTTAATAATACAATATGGTGCATATTTTGCTATATTTTTGTCAATTGTTACTGTTGTGATATTTCCGTCTTTTATTTCAGTTCTGAAATTATTATCATAAATTATTATATGAAAAGATTTTAATAATTTAATAAATAGTTCTTTACTATCTATATTCAAATCTTCAATACGAATATTATCTATAGTAACATTAAAATATGTTTTTGGTAAAATTCTTTTCTCCACAAAATCTAACATTTTGAATGGATAATTTTTAAATAAATCAAAAAGTTCATTGGTTTTTTGACCAATTACAAAATCATTATTTTTTATTGCTATATTCATTTTTTGTTGAACATCTAAATCATCCCAAATAGAATCATAATGTTGACTGTTCCACCTTTCACAATAAATATCTAACATAGTTTTTGTGTCGTTTTTATTGACCTTAAAACTACTTTCATTTTCTACTACGGTATTTTGAAGTTCTTTGAAATAAGGTTTTGGATTAAACCCATCATTTCTTTTAATAATTTCAATTTTTTGATTATCTGTCAATTTATCCCAATATTTTTCATATACAAAATCTGGCTTACTGCAAACTCTAACTTTATTTTCATAAGATAAATCATCCCAAAAATCATCAGCAAAGAAATCCTCTCTTGTTAATAAAATATTTAATATTTCTTTATTTGGTGTTGGTGTATATTTTTTCCAATCAAACCCAGATGTGTATTGAATAACATTATGTTTTTCAACAGTTCCTAATTTATCCCATAAAGCTACATAATCAAAAGTATGATTAAACATTATAATTTGGATTTTATGTTCATAGTTCAATTTATCCCAAATAGGAATATATTGTAGACAAGAATTATAGGTTAATTTGTCTTGTATATTTTCAGATAAATTAAAAAAATCTTCTGGTTTAATTATATATTTGTCTATTTCTTGTTGGTGTGGGTTTTTCATGTGTTAAATTGTCTTTTAAGAAAAACCTCTATGCTCAAAGAGTATAGAGGTTTTTTTAATCTAAAAATTTTAATTTTAAGAAATCTCTTCATCATTGATTTCTACCACTTCAGCGCCAATTGCTTCCATTGCTCCTGTCCAAACACCAACTTGAATATCCAATCTCTGTTTAACTACATTGTATGCGTTAAACAATCTATTAGTATCTGCTATTTTTTGTAATACATTAGCAAAAATATAAAATTCTTCACTTATTCCTTTAACGGTATGTTTTTGTAAGAAGTGATATAACATAACTACGTTTTTAATATCTATATCAACAACGAATGATGGTACTTGTTTTGGTAAAGATTTTTCTAAAAGTCTCCATTCTTTCAAATATTTTTCGTTTAAGTCAATGATATTGAAAACATCATTACCGTCATATGATAATTTTCTTGATACTGCTGTTTCAATCATTTTATATTCTGCTCTTGATAATTGAATTGAAAATTTCAAATCATTAATTAACATTGTAATGTTTTTATTTAAGAATGAACCAATTGCGAACAATCTTGTTTTTTCAGACTCAGTTGAATTTTTAACATCATCACAATTGACATCATATTTTTTAATAAATGCTTTAAGATTATTTATAGATTTATCTAATTTGTTTTTATATTCTTGATCAATATAAATACTAGAAATCTCATTAATAATATTTTCAGCTTCGTTTGCTCTACTTTCGTTACTAATTCTCTTTAATTGTTGAATCATTTCATAACTTTCATCCAAGTTTATTTCTGTATTACTTGAAAAATCATGATTGACTAATTCTTCTAATGGATCAATTGTCTCCATTTTTTCTTGTATTTCTTCTTGTTCGATTGCAAATTCTTGCATATCATTTAATTCTTCTGACATATTATTTGTGTTATTTTTTTATCTATATATTGAATAGATTGTGACCAAATTAAGATTCGTGGTCATTTTTTTGTTCTTCATACAATCTTTCCATTTCAATAGCTTTTTGTACTTTATCATAAGTAAATTTTTCAATGATGCCAGTTGATGCTTTAAAATTTGTTTTTCCGATTTTATATGTTCCATCATTTGGATTAACATTTAATAAATCAATACATTGGTCGAATAATATTGCATTAATATTATCTTCATCTGTGCTGAATGAATCGAAATATTCAGGATTTACTTGAATAAGTATTTCTTTACCTAAAATCACTGAGTATTGATCTGGAATTTTAGACATTTTTATAAGTTGTTTTAACTTAATGTTTTTTTGGAAATAAAATTTTATATCTACTGGATGACTATAATTTTCTAATCTTTCATTAAAAAATTCGATAATATCGTCTTCCAATTCCATATACACTTCTTCCTTTGATAATTTCTTTTTTGCCATAATTTAATAATTTAATTTTATTGTTATATAATACTTATTTGATGAAGTTTTAATATTTATAAGAAAAATAATAAAGATAATGCGCCGAGTAGTAAAAGTAATATAAGTAATATTATGTTTCGTGCAATTTTTGTGGTTTTTAATAATTTATATTCTACTACAATATGAACACTGGATTCTTTTATTTGGTCAGCTTTTGATAAACCGACTAATTCTAATAATCCATATTTTTGAAATTGTTTATTTAGTTCTGAAATAAACTTTTTTGTTTCGTTATCTAAATAACGATATCCATATTTTTGTATGTTTTCGGTTGTATTTGGTGGCATATTAATGACTGTATAAAATCTATATACGTAGTCATAATCCATGTCAATTATTTTATAAGTAAAATTAGCCGAATTTTGAATAAAATAATTTCTTATATCCTGAGAGTGTGTTTTGAGTGTTTTTATATAAAACCTCAACAATTTCCATTTTTTAATACGTTTCTTAAACATCATATTAATGTTTTTTTGTATTGTAGGTTATTGTAACGAAATTGTTTAGTTTTATTTTTAAATATTATAACCATCCTGGATCATCTACGTCTTTTCCTGATAACTTTTCTTGTCTTTCTTCTTCAGTTATACCACTCATTTTACCAATATTTGAATCTATATTTTTAACATGTTTTAATAATTCTTCTTCAAATGTTCCAGCTTTTTCATTACTTTTTGGTTTTACTGATGTTGTTGATTCATTATATGAACCAGCTGAATTGTCATATAATTTGACAGCAATGTTATCAAATATACCTCTGATTAAAGACCCTTCATCAGTTATTTCTTTTAATGCACTAGATTTTTCTTCAATTGCATCTAAAGTTGATTTTAATTTTTCTTCATCAACTAATGATATTATTTGTAAACCAACTCCTAATTTTGTTAAACTATCAACTTTTTCGGCATTTATTTTGTCTATTTGTTCTGATAAATAATCTATTGATTTACCAATAATTAATATTGTTCCTAATTCACCCCAACTTATGTGTGATAGTGCTTCTAAGGCTTCTATTAAATCCCATATAGGATCTACTTGACCTTTATCTGGTATAACTTCCAATATAGATTTTATAGCTTTAGCTAATTTATCAGTATTTTCGAAAGAATCTGTTTTATTTATTTCACTTAATTTTTTAGATGCATCTACTATCATATGAACAAGCATAAGAGTTTTCCATGATTCTGTAATTGATATACCTTCACCAAGTCCACCAGCAAAAGTTGATAATGCTGCGGCAACACCTTTTGCCCAATCTACTGTTAAATCTTCTGAATATGAACTTCCTGCGAGTATATTAGCTACTTCTGCAATTACATATGCGACTGTTACTATTGCACCTAAACCTATTGCAAATAGTGCCGCTTGGGCTGGATTCCTAACATAGTAGAATAGGTCTGATGCAGCATCACCAAAACCTGTTAGAGATTCAGCAACACCTTCAGCCCAATCTAGACTTGGATATGAACTATATCTACCTGTTGGTAAAATAAGAGAAACGGCAACTATTGTTCCTGCAATTGCTAGAGTCACGCCTAAACCTGCAATAATTGCAGCTAAACCAACTGGTGTTATTGCTAACATACCTAATGCCAACATAGGCACAGCAAATGCTGCCATTATAAAACCAACATTTGTAGACCATTCAGTTGAAGGATAACTATCACTGTAATTACCTTCGGGTAATATATGTGAAACTCCAACAATTGTTGCAGCAAGTAATGCGGTTAAACCTAATCCCAATATTATCGCAGCTAAACCAACACCTGTAATAGCCAACGCACCTAATATTATCATTGGTATAGCAAATGTAGCCATAGCAAAACCAACAGATGCGGTCCATTCAGATGATGGATAATTATCACTATAATTACCAAAAGGTAATATATGTGAGATTGCTACAATTGCTGTCGCAACTAATGCTGAAGCAAATATACCTAGTCCTAACGCAATAAGACCAACTCCCGTTATTGCAAATGTACCTAATATTATCATTGAAGCTGCGAAAAGTATCATAGCTAAACCAACAGAAGCAGTCCATTTAAGTGATGGATAATAAGTATAAGTACCTTCTGGTAATATATGTGAAATTGCAACAATTGTTTGTGCGACCAACATTGATGCAAGAATACCTAGTCCTAAAGCAACAAGACCAACTCCTGTAATGGCAATCATACCTAAAACCAATATAGGTCCTGAAAAAAGTATCATAGCCAAACCAACAGATGCAGTCCATCCTAATGAAGGAAATTTACTATAATTTCCGTCAGGTAATATATGTGAAATTGCGACAATTGTTTGTGCAATTAGCATTGCAGCAAGAATACCAAAACCTAATGCAATAAGACCAACTCCTGTAATGGCAATCATACCTAAAACTACAACTGGTGCAGAGAAAAGTATTAATGCTAAACCAACAGATGCAGTCCATTCTAATGATGGGAATTTAGTATAATCACCAAGAGGTAATATATAAGATACCGCAACCATAGCAAGTGCTATTAAAGGAACAGCTAATATACCCGCTGCCAATGCAGCATATCCGACACCACCTGATGCAACCATAAGAGCACCGATTATTGTTACTGGTAAAGAGAATATTAATATTGCTAAACCAACTGATAAAGTCCATTCTAAACTTGGAAATTTTTCAAATGTTCCTATTGAGAATATCCAAGAAGATATTGTAATAGCTGTGGCAATTAAAGGAATTGCCAATGCTCCTATTGCTAAATCTTTTAGTGCGGCTGGTTTTAATAAACCAGCTTTTTGTAAAATGTAAATTGTTGGTACCATTGCTAATATTGCAATACCAATACCAAGTCCAGCTTTTATGGTTTTTATTAAATCAATATCAGCAACGGCTTGTAATATCACACTGGCAGCAGTTATTCCAAGTGCTATTAGTGGTATTGCTGCCGCAGACATAATAATATCTTCCATCTTAGCATTTTTTAAACCTTTTGCTAAAAATCCAAATGCTATTACAATTGGTACTAATGCTATACCTACACCTAATGCTGAAATTATTTTCGATAATGGAACTATTGGCATTTTTGTTAAAATAAATCCTCCTAAAACAATTCCTGCAGCAATTAAAGGTATTAAAATTGGTACGAGTGGTGCTAATAATAATGATTTAGGACTTAAATTACTAACAGCTTTTAATAAGAAGAATGTTGCTAATCCCATTGATAAGCCAACACCAACAATGGATAATAATTCCATGACACCTAATACTGGCATTTTTTTCAAGAAAATACCAGCAATCATTACAGCGGCAGACATAGTGACAAGCATTAAACTAACCATCAATGCTCTTTTGTATGTGATAGGTTTTCCATCTCCATCCTTTACGGATGCAACAGTGGCAAAGGCTTTCGCTACAAACATTATACCCATACCTAATGCAACTACTGAGAAAAAATCAACGGAACCAACAATCTTAAAAGCCATACCAATAGCGAGAACACCAGCCGCAATAAGAATGACAGTTTTTACTCCGTCTAAGATTGATGATTGATTTTTCTTATTATTAATTTCACCAAACATCCCTTGTTCACGTTCTTTCTTAATAGACTTAACAACTTCTAATGTTTTTTCTACATTTTTATTTATTTGAATAGTATTTTCTTTAACTTCTGATATATTGGCTGCAATTGTTGCAATAGCATCACCATCAATGTTTTCTAACAATTTATTTACAACTTCAGTAGGACCAATTTTTTGTTGTTCTTTTAATAGTTCTACTAAACTGTCCAATGATTTCGTAAAGTCAGATAACTTATCTATAAAATCTGATTCTCTTGCCATTTAATTATTCTTGTTTTTGAGTATCTTCTAATGTTGTTCTTTGACTTGTTGCATCTTTTAATAGATTATCAAATGTTTTTAGTTCTTCTTCTAACTGTTTAACTTTTTCTTCTAAATCTTTAACAACTTCTGGATCTTCTGCTATAGAAATTTCATCGTTGAATGTTTCTATTTTTTTATTTATTATGATTTTTTGTTTTTCAAAATTCTCAATAGTCTTTTCAATATCTTGAGTTATTTGTTCGTTTGGTTTTTCATCCAATTCCATTTTTTCATTATCTTCATCGGTTGTTGTCTTTGATTGCATTTGATCAGCAATTCTCTCTTTTGTTTCTTCTAAATCTTCGTTTACAAACTTTAAATATTTTTTCATATTTCAATTATATTGAATTTTATTTATATATAAAATAATGAGTACTTATAAATAGATTTTTTTTATTGTTTATTTTGCTGTATCTTTGTAGAAAATAAAATATATGAAAGTAACGATAAAGTCCATACTAGAAAAAGAATTAATTGGTAAAACTGTTAAAATAGTAACAGTAAAAAACATAATGGAGACTTATGAAGTTGAAGTTAAAAAATCAAATAACGTTACTGATAAACAATTTAATTCTGGTAATAAAAAATATAGAATGAAATCAACTAGAACCCGAATCTGTGGTCAAGATACAAAAATCAATTTTTATAAGATAAAAGAAATTGATTTATTTGTTGTTGATGAATATTCTGAATATATTGGTCTTTCTGCACTAATGGAAGATGGTTCTTCACATAGGTTTACTGATGATATTATTATTGTTGATAGAGAAGAAAAACTCGAAAGAATATTAAATATTAATTAAAATAATTTTTTTTATTGTCTATTTTGCTGTATCTTTGTATTAGATAATAAAAACGAACTAATTATGACAAAAGCAGACAAATATAACGACTTAAGAACACAAATGTTAAACATTCTTAATACAGAGAATGGTTCAAAAGAAGAAACTGAAGCATTTGCTGCTTGGGAATTATCTTCAAACGAAACTTTTTACAATTCTTTAATAGAAGGTTTTATTTACGAATCAGATTTAATCTTTGATACTTTAGAATTTTATATCAGAATTAATGATGAAGAAAAAATTCAAAAACTTGTTTCTATCTTAAACACTTACTACGCAGGTTACTTAAAAGGAAAATTTGATGAATTTATTGCTAACGAAGAATATGAAATGTGTGGTAAATTATCTAAAATAATGTAATTCTAAAATATTTCTAAAAATGAAAATGAAAATGAAAATAGGAGAACAAGCAGCTGTCGAATGGTGGGATAGCCTTACAATAGACGAAAAGGTAAAATTCAAAAAAGGTTTTGAATTATTTAGAAACAGCGAAGAGGCTATGAGTTATCCAAATATGTATGATTTGACAAATATTAGGATTTCAAAACTTTCACGAAAACAAATAACACGAATTTGGGTGTTTCAGGATAAATGTTAGGTAAATGAAGTTTATTGAAAAACAACCGTTAAAAAACGGTTGTTTTTTCATCTACCAAAAAATTGAGTGGCTTTTTTTATTGTGTCTGTTGTGTATTCTGGGGTATTGCTTTAGTTTGAGATGACTGTGTATTCTGTGGTATTGATTTAGTTTGAGGTTGTTGTGTATTTTCTAAAATTTGAATTCTTTCAGAAATAGTTTTATTTGCTAATTGTGTATTTTTCAACAAAACAATTAAATCCTCTGTAATATATTGACAATTATCACCTTTTTGAATAGCTGGGGTTTCACTTTTTTCGTCTTTTTCACCACTTTTTTGTGTATTTGCTGGTAAATTTTGAGTATTATTCGATTGAATCGCTGCTACTTCTTCATTATATTGTGTGAATTTTTTCATATTTATGATTTTAATTTAGTTTGTAATAATGTTTTTAGTTGTTCATTATCAGTTAATAGTTTAGTTTTTCCCACATCTTTTGGATGATTTACTTGCCAAAAATTTTCATCATTTTTACTTAAAAAACGATTATTGCCCGATAATTTTAATTTTGTGTTTTTAATTCCAACATTATTATTGTCATTTTCGATTTTAATATAACCTTGAACAATTTCATGTTTAATATCAGTTTTTGTGAGCCAATTACCTTTATTCTCAATTATATTTAATTGAGTAAATAATTTACTTGATTTTTCAATATTTTCATTACTGATAAAAAATGTAGCTAAGTTATCACCGTTTCCTTTTTTGTCATAAATAAACTGTGTATCATTTTTAAATTTTTGGTCATTTTCTGGATGTAAGAAATTATAAAAAAGAGTGATTTCATTTTTAATTTTAGGATCTTGAATTTTATCAATTCTTCCAATTCCTGAATAATTATATTTTTCAATTATTGCCTGTATCTCTTTATCATTTAAATTTTCATTTTTTTGTACTTCTTTATATATTTTATTAAAATCAAACAAACCAATAAACTTAAATACATGTAAGTCACCTATCATTATTAAATTTAACATTATATCTAATGTTAACGTTCTTGTTGAATCTTGAATTTCGAATAATCCTATTTGTCCTTCAGCAATTTTTTCTATCTTTTTTAATTTACATCTTTTTAATACTCCAGTATCTTCGGGATCTAGTGTTCCTTTATTTCCAATTTTACCTTTAGTATCAGCTTCCTCTTTACTGTATTGATCCCATCTCGTTCTAAATGATTTATCACTATTTATTAATGCGATAGGATCTAATTCTTGTGGCATTTTATTATCAGTTGAGAAAAATGGTGCATATATACTTTTAGCTTTAGCTACCAATTGTAACCACTTATTTTCTAATTTTTTCTGATCCATGTTAGTTGTTGTGAAATTTACTCTTGTATAATGAGTATTTCTTTTATCTTCATACTTTTCTGTATCATATAACCATTGTGCTCTTAATGCTATTTCTTTCAACGCTTCTTTATTGACAGCATTTATTGCACTTTGTCTTAAATTAGGATTAGAATCAAAATCTTTTTTCATTTGGTCTAAATCTACACTACCCATATCAGTATTTAAGTTCTTTTCTAAACCTGTAGTTTTTTTATAACCATTAAATAAATTTTTTATTTTATAATTTCCAACTACGGATTCATTTATTGGTTGCATAGTTTCAAATTTTTCAAATATTTTTTGAAAATCATCATATGATATTTTTTCAACTAATAATTTATCATAAGCGCTTTTAATATTATCATATGCAACATATCTTTGATATGGTGTATAATTTTTCGTTGTATCAGGATGTAATGGCATAGCATTTTTTCTGAAATATTTTTCAATTTCTTCTTTTTTGTGTGGTTTTTCTTGAATGATTTTATCTTTCAAGTCACCTAATTCCTTAAATTTTTCATTTGCAGACTCTTCACTTAATCCTTCAATAACACTATTTATTTTATCATCTGAGTGATTTATTTTTTTATCAATAGGCACATTAGATATTTTTTCTTTAATGCTTTTAGAAATGGCTTGAAAGTTAGGTATATTTTGTTTTATTGTTTCTAAATTTTCTTTCCATTTTTTAATTTCTTCGGTTTCTGTCGCTTTTTCTAAAAGATTAACATATTTTTGCATTTGTTGTATTTCTTTTTCTACGGCATTATCTAATCTCAACATTATTGAATAATCAAATTTAGTATAACAAAAATCTTTTTTTGAAAAATCCTGATATTGTTCAATTTCTTTTGATATGTCAAAATGTTTCATTAATTCATATTTTGGGTTCTGTGATTGTTGAACTTTTACTAATCCACCTTGACTTTTTTCGCCTTGACCTAAAGCTGGTTGTTGTTTTTCTTCCTCAACTTCTTCAGTAACTTTTATAATATATTCTCTATTTACTTTAGTATTTTGTGATGTGACCGTTATTTTATTTTCTTCTTGAATATTTTCAATTTGTGCATTTTTATTACCATCAATAGACCACGATGAACCATCCATTGATATTAATTCTATTTTGTATTCATCTCTTCTTTTGCCTTTTGGTAATTTGTAAATATATGTAATATTTTCTTCTCTTTCACTAATATTAGTAGTTGTAATTTCAGTATTTGTATCTTTATTAGTCATTTTAATACTAATCTCGGCAACATTAGAACCTTCTGATTGAGGTATTTCCTTTTTTTGCAAAGCGTATGCTTCTAAAATTGCCATTAAATATTGGTCTTCCAATTTTACTTTCAATCTTTTTAATATTATAATTTGCACTTGTTTAGCACCAAAACTGAATATTTTATTAACTGCACGACCCACTAATGAATCACTCCAGCCAATTTTATTGCTGAAATCCATACTTTCTTTCAACATTTGAAGTTCTTTCAATTGTCGAAATTCATTACTACCTAAAAGATTTTTCATCTTTATTCTTCTTATTTTTTATATTTAAAATTCAAACCTAAATAAGGGAATTCTGTCTTACCTATTCTAAAAAATTCATTTGTAAAACTCAATGACATAATATTATCTACATCTGAATCAAATATAATAGTTCCATTTAATTTTAATATAAATGGTCCTTCTGAAATCATTATTTCATATTTTTCTTTTGTTGTTGGTTCGACAACGTTAACAATGGTTTTAACAGTGGTTACAAAAGTTTTATCTTCTTTAACATATTCAACAACTTTCTCAACATTAAATGTGGTTTCTTCTAATTCAATGTTACAAGTATGTTTTAATAAACCTGATTTAGTTTTATATTCTTTTCCACATTTTTCACAACTATATGTTATTTTAAGTGGTTCACTTGATGATATATCACTTAATAATTCACCATCTCCTTTATATTCGTAACTCGCATTTAATTTTTCTATTTCTTCTTGGTTTTTAGCCATAATGATATTTATTTTTTGTTATATATTAAATTTTATTACCTAAGATATATATTAAATTGTGAAATGATAATTTTAATATATAATAATCATGAAACATTTATATAAATTTTTAGAACTAAATGAAAAAATTGAAAATGAGAAATTGGTTATTTGGTATTTGAGAAAAATGTTAAAAGAAATTAATAAAATTGACAATATTGAGTTATCGAATATTCATTTAGATAAGAAGAAAGATTTTTGGGAACTTAGATTAAATACTATTGATAAAAATATATCAAATCTTTTAAATAAGTATATTAACATTTTTTTAAAAATTGGTATATATGTCACATTTACAAAAACTCATTCTTATGAAACTGTACTATTAGATGATGATTCTATTGATTTAAAAATTAAGGAAAATGGTAAAATATTCACAACATATTACATATACATAAAAAACATGTATAATATGAGGAGAATACCAAGTAAATATGTCTATCATATATCTCCATCCAAAAATAGAGAAAGTATTTTAAAACAAGGCTTATTGCCTAAAAACAATATAAACTTTAAAGATAGTCCGAGTTTAAATCATCCACCATGTATTTTTGTCTCCATTAATGAGCCACTTTGGAAAGTAGGTACACCAAATACAGATGTTTGGAAAATAGATACAACAAAAATTAAGAATAAATGGTGGAATGATATGAATGCTGAGTTGATGTTTCGTGGCGAAAACTTATTAATGACTTTTGAAAAAATAGAAAAAAGTTCAATCGAATTAGAACATAGTTACTAATTTTAATAAAATATTTTTTAATATATAAGGTATGAAATTATTAAGATACAATAAATATAAATTTATAACTGAAAGTTACAGTGATTTTAATCAGTTTAGTCAAGGTGGTGTTTCTCCACATGGTCTTGGACCAGGTTATGGGTTTGCAATAGATCCGAAAATATCAATATATGGTTCTCAAGATAGTCCTTATACGGATCAATACTATAGAACACCAATGATGGTTAATTCATTACTTAATATAATGAAACAAGTTAATAAAGATGTCGTAAATAATTATGGTGCAATAAAATATGACCAATTCTTAGAGGATGTCGATGAATATACTGATCTTAAAATCTTAAGATTATCTATGAATGCTAATCAGAATATTGATGTTTATATATCATTCTTTTTTGGTGAAGAAGAATTTTTTGGTGTTTATAAAAATTTCAACTGGTTACAACGAGAAGAATTAAAAACAGATTTATTTAATGATAATAGATTTGGATATATTAATAAAGAATATAGACTCAAATTAGATAATTTTTTTAGAAAAATACTTGAAAAATGGTTTAAACCATCAAGAGGTGAGTATGTTTCTCTTAAAGAAATACCTTGTAGGGATAAAATGGGTAATAAATTTATGTTACCAGTTAAATCTTTGATAGATGTTAGAAACTCAAATGTTGATAAAGATGCTAATTCCTATATTCAATTTTTATATAAAGGTGAACCTTATGTAATTAATAAAAATGATTATTATTACTTCAATTATTGGTTTGAAAAATCAGAAAAACAAAATCTTTTACAGATAAGTTAAATATTCTCAGATGTCCATATCGAAATGGATAGAATCAATTTTTATATATATTAATAAAATATGAACATGATATGTATATAGAAAACTATGAATATATTGAAGTTGTTTTAACTAGTAATAATCAAATATCAAAATGGAAAGATAAATTGAATTTTATACCAGAAATAAATACGCCATTTTTTGTTCATTGGTCTAAGTTAAAAACAACATCATATAGAAGAGAAAAAATCAAAATTAAATGTGATGAGTGTTTAAATATATTTGAAAAAGAAACAAGAAATTTAGAGGTAGATGATAACTATCACTTGTGTAAGAGTTGTATAAAAAAAGGTAAAAGAAATCCACAATTCGGTAAAGAAAAAACAGATGCTCAAAGAATTGCACATAAAAAGTGGCTAGAAGAGAATGGAAATCCTTTTTCTTGGTATAGTGTGAAAGAACTATTGAAAGAAAAACAATCAGAAACAACAAAAAAAGTTATGAATAAAATTACTGGTTCTAAAAGAAGTGAAGAAACCAGAAAAAAGATGAGTGAAAGTATAAGATTAGCGTATAAAGAAGGTAGATTAAAACCAGGACGTGGTTACAGTAATATTAGAGTTAAATATTATAAAGGTGTACATTATCAAGGAACATATGAATTAAAGTTTCTAAAATATGTTGAACGTTTTTGTAAATTAGAACTAATAGATAGAGGACCTAGAATTCAATATAAATTAAATGATGGTGAACACACATATCTTGTTGATTATATGATAAAAAACACAAATATAATTTTTGAGATCAAATCTTCCTATTATTGGAAAAAGAATGAGAAAATAAATATTATTAAAAAAGAAATTGCTGAAAAAGTATATAACTATAATTTAGTTATGAATAATGATTTTTCATTAATTGAGAAATATTTTATGGAAGATATCTAGTTATAAGATGTTCTCCATGTTTTCTTAAACTTCTAACAGCAGTTGATGATATATGTTCATATTCTTTATCACATGGTATATAAACAACACTTAATGTTGGTAACATATCTTTCATGTATGTTATAAGAACGTTTTCAGCTTCCAGGTCATAACCATTTCTCAATCCCCTAACTAATGTTATCTTACCTTCTTGTTCTTTTAAAACATCTGTAAGAAGTCCTGAATATTCAAGTATTTCGTTTGTAGGGTATAATTTTACAAGATTCTGAAATTCTCTTTCAAATTCTTCTTCATTTATATTTTTTGAATCATTTCTGCCTTTAGCAATAATCACTTTATCAAAAATTTTTAGTGATTTGTCAACTATATTTTTGTGAGCAATTGTGAAAGGATTGAAAGAACCAGCATATATTGCAATAGATGGTTCTTTATTTTCTATGATATAAATTAAGTGTTCAATACCTTGTTTGTTTATCTTTGATACATTATTTAAAAATGATTTTAGGATTTTGATTCTTTCTCTCTTATAAATTTTCCAATTCGCAAACTCATATTCTTTTTGAATTTGTTCTTCCCATTTCAATAATTCTGGCAAGTCGTATGTTAGTACTTTAAGATCTAATTCACAAAAAATTTCCTCTAATTTTGTTTTAGGTTCATGTGTTTTTGTCATTCTTATTATATTAATAACTGTATTCTCTTTTGAATCTTTTATTGAGCCTAAGTAAAGTTTTTTTGATGAAGAAAATGAATTTACGAAATATCGTATTGAATCTTCTTCGTTTGTTTTTGATTTGGGGTCATAAACAATATCATGAAAAATTGCACTAATTACAAGTGTTTCAAAATCTGTTGGACTAAAAAAATTTTTATAGTTTAAAACTAGTTCATTTAAGATTTGGTTTAAATGCTCTATTGTATGATAATAACGTTGTGTTTCAGACCAACGAGAATAAACATCCAAGATATCTATATTAATTTCCCATTTTTGAAGAGTTTCATTTATTAAATTTTTGTGATTCATAGTAAATTATTATTTTAGATAAAATTAAGACTTTTTATTAAATAAAAAAAGTTAAATTGTAATTAATTTGTAATTGAGTGACATATCAGGATTTATGTGTCCAAGAACATCACAATATGTTATTGAGCCAGGTAATTCTTTTATTTTTTGCGTAAAAATATAATATACTTGATTATGACCAACATATTGATTTATACCTTTTAAATAATCTCTCTCTGTTTCATTATAATCTGCCCAAGTTGGTCCACCAGCCAATGAATTACCGCCTCTTGTTTCACCAACAACATTTAATATTCTATTGGTTGATTCAGTTTCTCCCATTTTGTTAATTACATCAGCCATATTAGAATAATCTTTTTTTAAACCATAAGATTGTAATGTATTATTAAAAATATTTACCCATTTGTTAGTTACACCAGCATGAGTAAATAAGTTATTTCCATCTTGATATGCGTATTGAAATAATTCTATATTGTCTCGATATATTTTTTCAAATTTTCCACAATTTATATGATCATATCTTGAACAACCGTATATTTCATTAAATAGATAATGTGTATCATGATTTCCTAATAATAAAATTACATTTTTATTTTTCTTCTTATAATCTATGATATCATTTAATACTTTAACGGTTTCATTATATGTTTTATATTTATATTGTTTTTGAAAGCCTATTGGTGTAGGTATTTCTTCTGGGTATGGATCAATATAATCTCCAAGAAATATAATCATATCAGCATGTTTTGATGCGTGATCAACAACATTTCTCCAAATAAACTTACTGTGAATATCTCCTATTGCTGCTATTTTCATTTATTCCTCTTTTTTTGTCCATCCTCTAATAGTTGTTGGTTTTGAAGTGTTCTTATCTTCATCTTTTTCTTCTATTTCAACATCAAGTAGTTGATATTTTATTAATAATAATGAATTTGTTTTAAGAAAATCATCTAAATCGGCTTCTTTAATTTCATAATCGTAATATTGTTCCATTATTTTTCCTTTAAGACCAAAATATGGATAAGTACCTGTGCCAATTAATTTGCAGTTATATGGTAAGACGCAACCTACACAAATTCTGACAATTACAATGTTTTCTTTATTTTCTTTTTTAAACCATGACATAAATTTTTATTTATTTTATTTAGAACCAAGAATTCGTTTTAATTTATTTTCTCGTTCTTTTCTTTTTTCTTCTTTTTCGTTCAAACCATTTATGATATCAGCAAACTCTGAATTGACAATTAAATCTTTATTATTCACCTAAAATTCTTTTAATTTTATTTTCTCTAAGTTTTCGTTGTTGTTCCTTTCGATATTCTTTCATATAGAAATTAGCCAAAAATAGTGAGTTTCCAATTGGTGGTTTTGATAAGATATATTGGTAAAACCCATCTTTAATATTTATATCCATTATACAGATAATTCTATTGTGATTAAAAGATTAGTTGTTTGACCAATTATCAATAACATGGTATCGGTAACATAAATTTTCATACTTTCTTCATTATCATAATTAATACACTTGAAGTATTTCTTTGGAAATGAAATAGTTGAATCATCATGTTCTAAATCACAAATATTATGATCCCAACGATTTTCACCAATAGAAAGTTTGTTGTTATTTATATTAAGATAAAGGATATCATTATCTTTTTCGATAGCAAGTTTAGCCTTAATATAGTTGAAATCATCTTTTGACAATTCAAAAGAGTAATTTGATAATTCTGTATCCATAACATCCGCAATATCATCTATATCTAATCTATGTGTGTGGTTATTTGGTTTACCACCAGGAGTTTCTTCTTTAGATTTTGAATTTTTGATTAATAATTTTTCACAAAATTCCTCATTATAATATAATTTAAATTCTAAATCATCTTCAATTTTTTGTGATTTCATATATTTATAGAATACTGATATTGAAGTCACAAATCTTTTACCATCAGAAAGAATATATCTGATATCATTTTCTAGTTTGTTTTTGTTTGATACAAAAATATTTTGTATTGGAATATTATGAGATTTAAATGAATGTACATTGTCTAAATTTTTACCAACTATACTAAACAAAAGAACTTCAGTGTTACTAAAATTCATAATGATAGTATTATCTAATTTTGTTAAGTCTTTTATGTTCTCTATTAATAAATTAAGTTGATCCAGAGAAATCTTGTATGTTACTGAATTTGTTTTAATTTTCGCCATTTTTATAAATTGTATTTAAGTTTATACTTGTTTTAGTTAGAAATGTTTATAAAAAGAAAATCCACTTTATTGAGTGGATTTTTTAAATTATTTTGTTGTTCTTTATTTATTTATTTTCTTGACCTTGACCTTCTTTACCTTTTTCTTCTTCTTTAATAGGTGTTATGCTACTTGTTATTGGATTAAATTCATTATTATTATCATCTACAACTTTTGTAACTTCTTTACCTCCATCTTCAACTTCTTTGATTGTTACTGTTGTAGTACTTTTATCTTGTCTTGTATAGTTATATTTTTTACCTATTTCAAACACTGGTTTTTGTAAATTTTCTTGACCATCTTTTTCTTTTATTGCTTTATCCATTTCTGCGATAATTGTTTCTGATTTCTTTTTTAATTCTTCTTGTTGAGTTGATATGAGTTTTGTCGCATCTACTTTTAATTCTTCTTTATAATATTCTATTTTCTTTTTTAGTATAAGTTCTTGAAGTTCAATTAATTTTGCTTGAGCATACATATTATTTATTGGTATTATATGAATTTTACCAGATAACCATTTGAATAACTTACCAAATAAGCCTTCATTAAGCATATTTTTCTCGTTTAAGAATTCTTTATATGAATGTAAATTTTTATATTCCATTGCAAAATATTTATTTTTAGTATATATTAATCCCAGGGACTAGTTTTCCATGGTACGAATCCTGTTTGTTTTCTTCTTGGTGGTTTTTTATTTCCGTTTTTATATATGTTTTTGTGAGCATTTTTAGTTATATCATAATTAACTTTATCATCAGATTTATGATAAGCGTATTTATCAATAACATTCTTTTCTTCTGTTGTTAAATTATTATTCATATAATCTTCTATTAAGTTCTTATACTGAACATGTGAAAATACAGATGAAACTGATACTAAAGTCATTACTGTATCATCGTGTCCGCCATCACACTTATATGTGAAATTTCCACCTGGTGTTTCTTTTTTTGTGAATTTTGTGATTTCATTGATGTTTATATCATTGTGTAATTTAATCATTTGTTTTTTAACTGATCTTTGCAATTCTTTAACTAATAATTTTTTACTCGCTTCATTTTCACCACCAGTAATTTTCATACCAATTTTAAGTTGAGTGTCATCTTTTCTGTGTTTGTATCTTAAAAATATACCAGTTGAGTAGTTGTGACTACCATCGAATATTTTTGGTAATTCTGATAAAAATGTTGCACCATAAGTATTATATTCTAATACAACTTTAGATTTTTCTGAATTAAATAATTCAAACATAACAGCATAGAATAATTCAGCAAATTCTTGTATAGACCAATTATTAACACGACACATACCAATTTGTTCTAAATAAAAATATTCATACACGCCTGTAAGTTTTTTATAAGTACTTTCGATAAGTTCTTTTGGTTTAGGCATTAATCTAAATATGTTTAATACAGAATAATCTTGACCTAATCCTTCACCTAAATCAACAGCAGCAACAATATGATAATCTTTCATTTTTTCTGGTGTGAATAAATCTGGACGACCTTTTATCCATTTCATTTGATTATATGGTAATGTTAATAATTTATCTAATTTATTAAATTGAACATATTGGAATTCTTTTGAATCTTGTTTGAATCTAGTCATTTGATCAGTATCAAATAATAATTTATCACCTGTAACAAATTGTAAATCATATTCCTGGTTGAACATACTTTCACCACCAATAAGTTTTGTTTCTTCTTCTTTCCAGTTTGTGATAACACATATTTCTGTTATAGGAATATTTTTGATTCGCAATTGTCTTATTTCTGAAATAGAAGTTCTATCATCATTTACTGACCATTTTATATAGTGATATAATCTATTATTATCTTCTTTTTCATACATATTAAACTTCAATTTACGAAGTTCTTCTAACAATTCCTCTTCAGTAATATTATATTCTTTTAATTTATATTTAAGTGGAAATAACTTAACATCCATTCTGCCTTTCACTTGATGCCAATAAACACGCATAGCCTCATATTGACTTTTTAATGGATCGTCAATATCTCGTTCAGCATCAGTTAATAATCTATGAAATAAATTAAACCCATCTGGTGTTGATGTGATAACAATTTTTGAGTTGCTGATAGATGATACTGTTGGTACAACGGCACCATAATATGCTTCAACTATATTCGCTGGTACTTTTGCAAATTCATCAAGATATAAGAAATCAATAGTAAAACCAATTGATGGTTCCTTTGTTCTATTTTCTGATTGAATTCTACAACCATTATCAAAGGTTATAGATTTTTCGTTCCAATTTACAACTCCTTTTTTTAAGTAAAATGGTATTAATTTGTAAATATCTTTAATTTTTCTAATGATTTCAATAACAGTTTTACCTTTATTCGCCACAATCATAACACCTTTGTCGTTATTGAATAATACAAAGTGTAATAATACGATAGCTGCGGAAACAGTATTGTGACTTAAAATATTATTTGTATAATATGATGGTTCTGGACCATCAATAGTTAAATCAAACATTGAAAGTTTTCCTCTTAATTTCTTAACATGTTTAACTTTAGATAATCCATTTTTTGTTATAACTTCATCATTTGTATTTAAATCTATAATAAGTTTTGGTGTGTGTTCTTTACAATATACTATATGTGTGTCGGCACACTCAATCTTATCACCATTTTCCAATAATAATTCATATCTTTGTAATGGTATAGTTCTAACTAATTCTGATATTGGTGTATTACCATAATCAGTATTCACAAACTTATTTGTTGGTATAATATCAATTACTTTATTTAAAGGATTATCATCAATGACAATATTTCTAAATTCATATTTTTCTAATATTTGAATTAGAAAAATTATTATGTTTTTTAATGTTTTTTTCATAATTTATTTAATTTCTAAAAAATCTAGACATTTTTTAATGGTTTTGTCTTTATTTTTTTTATATTCAGAATCCCATATTATTAAAACATCAAATCCTTCTTGTTCAGCTATTCTTTTTTTCTCACTATCTTTATTCCAGATTTCCTGAGCAGTTATATTTTTTCTAAATGGATGTGGGGTGTCACTTGATTTATATTTTTTTGGATTACCATGATATTCATCACCATTATATTCAATTATTTTTTTACTATTTAAATCACAAAAATCATATATCCAAATTCCACCATTGTCTTTTTCTAATCTAATTTCATTATTTTTTGTTGCGAAAAAAATATCTATTTTTCTTTCATAATTATAATTTTCTAATATATCATAAAACAGGTCTTGACTTATTTTTGAATAACCTTGTTTCATATTTCCATTATTAGTTAATGATAATTGCCAGTGTTCCTGTCTTTTTGTAAATATTTTTATACCTTTTTCTTTGCCATATTTTTCGATACAAATTTCTTTTGAAAAAGTTGATTGCCTTTCTTTTAACATTTTTTCAGATGTTTCTAAATCATATCCTTGTTCTAAGTAATAATCTAATCTTGTTGTATGTTTTCTATCTTCAAGTGCATCTTTTCTAAATCTTCTCAAATCATCTTCACTATTATATTTTAAAAAATCTTTAGAAAATGGACTCCTTTCTTTTCTTTCTTCTTCGGTTGTTTTACTCTTATGATTAGGATTTTTACTTCCTTTTATCTTTTCTGAAAACATTTTTTTATATTTTTCTTGTTTCATATGTTGTCCAGAATTTTTCGATGTTTTTTCTTTATCTTTTTTTGTTGTTAATGGTTCTCCAGGAAACATATCTTTATATTCTTTACTTGATAATCCATGTTTCTTTAAATGAGCACCATAAACTCTTTCAACTTTTTCACCACACACTTTACATATGATATGATCTATTCCTATTTTTTCTTCCATTTTTAGTATTGTTTTTAGTATATATTAAATTCTTTTGATGGCTTTTTGACAAATAGGAAATTGTAAATTATTTATCTATTTTCATATAAATCCTATATAAAAATATTTTCATTTTTTCTAAAAATGTTAATTTTCGTTCTTGTCTAACTACATCATAATAAAGTTCATAAAAAGGTACAGAAAATATATCTTTTGTTTCTTCATCTAAAATTAATACACTGGTACTGAATGAATTACATTTTCCAGTTTGTCTGCTTGCCATTAAAATAGAAAACCTATTTTGTGTATATAGGTCAATGATATCTTTCTGATAATCTCTAAGCACCATTGGTCCAATTGAACCATCTTCTCTTTTAATTTGACAATATTTTTGTGCAAAATAATGAACAGACATCTTACATTTAAGATATTCTTTCATTTCTTCATCATCTAATGCAAAAGGTATGTTTGCTTTTCTAACACCTTTGATATTTGTAAACCAAAGTTTTTCGTGTTTTTTGAGTTTAATACCCATGTTCTCATTATGAATAATTTGATCTACTTTTTTGGTTGTGAGTACAATATTTTCTTGTTTTTCTGTTGCCATATTATTAATTTTTTATTGAAATATAAAATCGACATTATATCCTTTAATGAGGAAATTTATTTCCATAATATCTCTAAAAGTACCTTCAAAAATTTTTATATCTAATTCATATCCAATTAAAACCAATTCTTGAATCCAACGATTAATCTGTTTAACTATGATGTTTTTAATAAGGTCACCAGATACTTTAGTTTCCCATAGAAACTTCTCTAAATTTGCACCAAATCCTTCTGAATCTTGTCCTAGAACCTGATCTTTACCAGTAAAAAGAATCATTTCTAATTTTTGAATTATAACTTCTATGACTTGATCTTCAATAATTTTTCCTGATTTATATTTTTGATGCCCATTCCATCTTATCGTAAAGTCTTGTATATTACCAATATTTGCCATTTTGGATCTAATATTTTTATTATATATATAAAAAGAACATTAACCAAAATGATTTCAGTTTCATTGATTGATTACATAGGTGTAGTAGAAAATGGTGTAGGTGTAATATTATCACTAGTTTTAATAGACAAACAATACGAAATAATTTATTGGTTTGACCAGCAAAATAATTTTACAATAACTATAGAAGATAGTTTTTATGAAGATTTTCCAAAAGTTAAAAATATATATGAATATGAATATTTAATAGATTTATTATTTCATATTGATACTGAAGTGTTACCACCTAGAGAAGATATATTTAATGAATTTTTATAAGTTAATAGTTTTTACTTCTTATAAATCTGTTGTCGAACATTTTATCATCTGTTGGTATAAGTAAACACTCACATTCAAACCATACTTCATGTATTTTTTTTGTTTCCTTTATCTCATTTATAAAATCAGTATATTTCATTTTTCTAAATCCATTTTTTATTGGATCTAATAAATTTGACATTAAAGTGTTACCATCTTCAATATTTTCAGATGATATTAACTTTAAAAGTTTTTTCGTTTTTTTGGATTTTTTTAATAGAGTTAGAAACAAATTGAAATCTTTGTTCGATAAAAAAAACAGTTTGTTTATGTTAATAAAAATGTTTGATTTATTCTTTATTCCTAAAATAGATAATATGTTTTCTGAATCAAATTTTTCTAATTCTTCTATCAAATTTCTTAAAGTTTGTGATAAATATTCTCGTGTTTTAGGTAATTCGTTAGAAATAATATTCGTGTAAAATGGAAAGGAACTAGTAAAAGCAAAATCAAAATCTGGACAAACAAATATTTCATCTATGGTTGGTACAATAACATAATTATATCTAGAATATTTATATTTGTCGTTTGTTGTTGCACAGATAGCAAAACTTCTATCGGAAAATTTTTTCCATGAAATTAAATTGTTTATATATTTTGAGAATTCTGTTGTAAGTTCCCTTTTTGTGGGAGTTATTAGTTTTGGGTTATATTTTGATATTATTGATCTGAATATTTGTGGATTGCTTTCAGACCAATTAAATTCAATCATATTAATATTTTTTTCAAAGATAAAATTGTTAATATTTCTCATATTATTGTTTATTTGACCAGATATAGAAATCATTGAATTGTCCATTGAATTTCCAACCTAATATTCCACTTATAATATTCACTATTTCTTCGTGTGTAAAAATACCATTGAAAACTTCTTTTAGTTCATCTTTATTAATGAAACTAGATGGTTTCATATCAATACCAAATATATTAAGTGTATTCGGTAATTCGTTATGAAATTCGCCAATAGCAAAATCAACAAGATTGAGTTTAATTCTTTCCAAATCTTGTTTTTCGTAAATACAAACATCAAAAGATACCCTATTGTTGTTCATTATATCACCAACCATATCATGTACTTTGAAAAAATGTTTTTTCTTATCAATTAAATCAATATAATCATCATATGTTTTATAGTATGATACTAACACTCTTTTTAATGTGTTATTATTAACCTGGGTAACATCATCAATTATTTCATCCAATTTCATAATTGGTAATTTAACTTCATTTAATTTTTCTAATTTATTCTCGAAAAATTTATCAATTTTTATAATATTCTTCATGGTATTATTTATTTTGTTTTCCATAACATTCTTATCTTTTTCCAAAGCGATTCTATCCTTTATTATATCGTTTAAAATCTTTCTTACAAATTCTCTATACTTTAACTCGTTTTCTGTTGTTTCACCACCTTCAAGTTTCATGAAATTTCGTTGTCCTATATAGTTAATATCTTTTAATAATTGTGAAAGATTTTTATTTTTATTAAAATCTTTTTTGGCATCAAATATTGTTTTTTTAATGCCATCGAAATATGAATCATAATCAGTTCTACTCAACACATTTCTAGCGTGTTGTGTACCAACTGTTCTTCCCTGTATATATTGATCGAGAATTGGATTTATTGCATCCATTATTTCATTTTCTATTTCACTATAAATATTATACATTTAATTATATTTTTTTTATCCAAACAATATGATTTATTAAAATTTTCTCATCCGATTTTTCGGTTTTTATATCTATTTAATCTTTCTGTAGGTTGGGCATTAAACTTAGCTAATTTTGCCTCCCATTCGGTTCGTGCAGCGTCATCACTGGTACGTATATCATCTTTTATTACATCTTCTAAAGTTTTTCTTAATTGTCTGAATAAACTTTTAGGCATCACATAAGCTATATGACCTGAATCTTCGGAATAACCAAAAGATAATGATTTATGGTCTTTCGATAATGTGTATTCATCATCATTAAAACTAAAATTAATAAAGTTATCGTCTGTTTCGCCACCAGTTAATTTTATTTCTGCTGGGTTATCAATCATAAGTTGAACTAATTCTAAATAATTCTGATCAGAATCATGACGTGTTCCACCTAAAAATGATTCAAAAGTTTTTATTGTTTTCATAAAATATTATTTTTTTTATATGTATATATAAAAATTATAAAAACATATTTATAGTCTTTTCCACATCCTCATTATATTTTATTCTCACCAATTTTATATTATTATCTTTACAATATTTGTTTTTAATTTTGTCATGTTTTTGTGTTTCCTTAAATCTTTTTTCACCACCAAAACATTTAATAGATTCAAAATGTTGTTGCCCATCAAATTCTATACACATATTATATTCAGGTAAATAAAAATCAAATGGTAATGGTAACTTATTTCTACAATCACTAAAAGATTTTTCTTTTATATAATTTATATTCTTATTTTCGAGTATTCGTAATATTTCTTTTTCACCAATTGAATATTTACACATTGGGCAACCCCTTTTCTTTGATAGGTGTAAATTTGGTGTTTGTGTAAAAACTCCATGTTCAGGACAAATTATTTTAACATTAGTTCTATTATTCTTATAATCTACCAAAGAATAATCATATTTATTGTTATGTATTTCTTTTGCTTGTTTTATAAAAGTGATTGTTGTTTGTTTGTTTCCAGAGCAAAATGGACAATTATCATTTTTGTTCAAATGATTATCTGGTCTAACATTAAACGAATTTTCACAATCATTACAAAATAAGTTGATTTTAGTTTTATTATTTACATATACAACATTTTTATAATTAAACTTTCCACCATATTTCATTTGTGATTTTTTAATAAAATCATCGTTTGTTATTTTTGATTTATTTGAACATTTTGGACAACCATCACTTTTTATGAAATCGTGTGGTGCTTTTTCAAAAACACCGTGAATACTACATATAATTTTCACTTTACTTTTAGCTGAAATATATTCAACTAATGAATAATCATATTCGTTACCAAATCGTTCTATACACCTATTTACAAATATTTCTGTTGTTATTATTTTAGACATAATCTTTTTATTTTTATATATTAAATATGAAAACCGAAAACGACTAAAACAAGTTAAAATTCAGAAAAACTTATAATTTTTTCATGACTATAACATGAAAAATAAAGTATATCTATGGATATAAATAAAATGACTGATGCTGAAAAGCGTAAAAGAATTGAACAATTAAAGAAAAAAATTGAGAAAGTTAGAGGCGAATATAATTATGCAAAAGCTATGCAATTAGCGTTAAAACTTTGTCTAAATGGTACATATGGTGCTTTTTGTCATCCAGCTTTTACCGTATCAAATACAAATATTGCAAATTCGATTACTGCTCTTGCGAGAGAAGTAATTAACTTTATGTTAGATAAAATAGAAAATTATTTCTATGATGATTGGGGATTTGATAAAGAAATACATGATTTACTTGGTGTAGTTTATATTACTAAATACGAGGATGGATATTATTTACAAAGAAAAGATGGTAGACTGATTGATCCTTGGGCAAGAAAAGATGATGATAAAGGTAGAGGAATAGACAAATGTTTAGAGGCATATTATATGACTTCTAGTGACTTTGTTGATATAGACATAGAATCTTTTCAAGTGGATGGAAAAACCTATCAAACAGTTCATAAATGCTTTATACACGATTTTTCTAATGTTACACCATTACCAACCAATTATATTGTAGAACCTATTCCAACTTCCAAAAAATTCGATGAAACAAGAGGTGTTCGAGAACAGCCGATTATTATTTATGGTGATACAGATTCACTATATATATCATTTACACCATTAATGGAAAGTGTTGGTTATGATGGTGATGAACTTAAATTTATTCTTCATGTTAATGGATTATTTATTAAGTTTCTATTTAGAGATATGTTAGAAGAATATGCAAAACCATATGGTGTTAAAAATCTACATGACTTTGAACTTGAAACAATTAATAAATCAGCATTACACATACAAAAGAAGCATTATATCAATAATGTTGTTTGGGAAGATGGGGTTTTTTATGAAGATTTAAGTCACTTTTATCCAAAAGGTGTTGAAATTGTTAAATCAAGCACACCTTTATTTGTTAGAGAAAATATCTGGGAGTTTATAAAATATCTTTTCAAAAATCCTGGAAATGTAAATATTAGGGAAATTCTGAAGATTATGAAAAATCTTAAAAAAGAATTTATGTTGGCTAATATTGAAGATATTTCTATGACTACTACTTGTTCTAATTATGAACAGAAAGTACTTGATGATCAAGGTACGATAGAATACGTTAAGGGTGCGCATTTTTCTATAAAAGCCGCAGCATTACATAATTATTTACTGAACAAAAATCCTGAACAAAAGACCAAGATTGACTTAGTGAGAAGTGGAAAAATTAAATATTATTACTGTAAACACGATATGGGTGAAAGATTTGGATATATGAGATCCTTTCATCCAACTGAAATCACAACAAAAGAAGGAGTTGAAGTTGATTATGATGAACAATTTGCAAAAACATTCTTATCTATTGCTAATAGATTTATTGAACCTATTGGATTACCAGTAATTAATAAGAGATTATCTGTATTGAATAGTATATTTAGTTCTAAAGTTAATGGTAAGAAAAAAACTGTACCTGTTATAGTTGAAGATGATAATGATAATGATGAGCCAGTAATAATTAGTTCTGATGATGTTATTCTTGAAGAAGTTGATGAGTTATTGATGGATGAAATGTATAGTTTCGGTGAAGATGATTTTCAACCTAAACTGAAAACTGAAAAATCTGAAAAATCTGAAAAATCTGAAACTGAAAAAGTTAAAACTGAAAAAACTGAAAAAGTTAAAACTGAAAAAGTTAAAACTGAAAAGGTGGTGAAATCTGAAAAAAGTTTACCAATTGATTTTTCTAACACAAGTGAATTATTAGATAAAATTCAGGACATGATAGATGAAGAAGATGATTTCTGGAATTAAAAAATGAAAAATGAATGAAAAAAATTAAAAAAATATTAAAAGTAATTTTATTATCACCAGTCTTTTTAATTGGTATGTTATGCCTAATATTAGGTGCTCTTGGTGTAGCAACTTTTATACTAGGAGAAAAGATAATGAAAAAAATAGGTGCACTTTGAGTAAAAAATTCAATTCCCTTGTAAGACGTTTCAAAATATAATGCAGTTTTCTGGCAACTTTTATATATTATAAATTAGTAAAAACTTAAATTGAAATACAAATGATGAAATTAGATAGTAAATCGGAATGGTTTGTTTTAGATGAACCACTTGCAGAACCAAACGAAAAATGGAATAGTAAAGATAAATACTACATTGAAAGGGTGGTTAAAAAGGATGGTAGTATTGTTTGGTTTGGATGTTCTATAAATTGGAAAAAAGAACCAAATAAAAATTGGACTGAACTTGCAACAAACCATGATGTGAAACCATTAGAAAAATACTTACCAGAAATAGTTTATGGTGAAGATAGAACATATTGGAAAAAATGTGATATTCCGATTTACGAGAAACTTTATTTGGAACTACAAAAGTAGTATTGTGTTTTATATATAAGCTAAAATAAGTAAAGAAATGAGAAAACAAATAGGTATAAAGAAATTTAATCAACTTAATGAGAATGATGTTATGAGAGATATTACTCATAATTTAGAAGTATCTAAACCGAATTTTCTTATTTTATAAAAAATATGAATCGAGAACTTTCACAGTGGATTCAATATAATGGTGTAGAAAAGGATGAAAGTAAAATATTTTTTAAATTTAAGAGTTCACAAAATTCATTAAATTTTAAAGTATATGCTGGTGTTAATGTAAATAACATATATGAACTTTTGATGGGTAAAAATAATGAAATATATGATTATTTTAAAAAGTTAAAATATGATAATTTTTAAAATTTCACTAAATAGAGTTAGTGAATAAATCGAACAATTGTGATGTTGTTTTTGTAGTTTCTCCTGATTTTTCCCAAACATCATACCTATTTTGTTTATACCATTTATTTTCCGCAATCCATTTAGCAAAATTAACTGCAATTAACTTAGAACTCAAGTTCTCTATTTTTTCGTTGTGTTTATTTTTCATCTTCGTTTTTAATTATTTTTAAGTCCTGATTTCTCGTAATATATTTTCATTTTTCTTTTCACGACATTGACTTCATTTACCAATGCTGGTCTGTTTGGATCTTTTTTATCCATACCATTCAATTGGGTCATCCTAGCATCATGATTTTCCTTTAATTTTCTAAATTTTGCTTGATATTCTAATTGTTCTTTAGTATATTTTGTATTGTCTGCTGTCGTATACGTATAATAGAAATTATTAGCTTTACTTGAACCACCTCTAAAAGATGAATCTGCTGGTCTTCGTTTAGCCATTTGTGCTAACGATGCAAAAAACATCATCAAATGTGATACGTTAGTATAACTTAAGGTTTTTGTGCCATGTAGTGAATCTTCAATTCTACCATCAGCATACAACTTTATAATTCTATTATTTTCAAATATATAACCTGCAGTAATCCTTGGATCAGATATAATAAATTTATCTGAATAATAAGCATTAATAAAATCTTCTTTGATTTCGGTATACAATATATTAATATATGATTTATCTGTCTTTTTGTTAAAATCATCATAATATTTCTCATAGTTTGTACTATATTTATGAGTGTGTTTTTTATTCCACTCATCTTCATATTTTTGTTTTTGTGAATTTTTTGAACTTGAACTTGAACTACCTGATTTTAGTTTTCTAAAAAGAGATTTAATTTTTTCTCGAATAGTTTTACTATTCAAAATAATAAGTCCTAGAATAATAAGAAGAATCCAAAATATTTTCATAATTTAATTTTTAGGTTTTGATGTTTTACATTTAATATGAGTTAATCTATGACGACCATCCTTGATCCAATGAATACCATTTTCATCTCTTTGAACTTTAATTGGTGGTAAATCTTCAGGTGTAATTTCTCTATTCCAGAGTTTCAATGCTAATTCCATTGTTCTCGGATTAAGAGGCATAGTATCAGATTCTTTAATTTTGATACTCAATACATGTATCCAGTTGATTTTATTTTCCATTGTGCAAATATAAGGAAAACATTAAAAAGAAAAAATTAATTTTTGTCTTTAATAAATTTCCCAAAAATTAATTTAATATATAAATAAAAATTAATTAATATGAAATACCTTAAAAATTTTAACGAATCTATAGAAATTATCGACCAACATGAGATAGAAATTGATAAATTTAAGAATGAATTAACTCAGGAAGAAAATTGGGATTTAAATAGGTGGAGTTTTCATCTTCATTAACGAAAGAACAAGTTATGAAATTAAATTCATTTTTTCATACTTTTACTAAAAATATAGACTCATCTTATAATTTTAAGCTAAAATTTGGTGGTTTTGGGACTGAACAAATAAATCTAAATGGAACTATTGAAAAGAGAAAAATCGTAAATAATAACGATGAAAAGACAAACAATACATTTTATCTAATAGAAATTAATATTGATATTAAATTTGGTAATGATAAAGGAACAAAATTTGTTTTTATGTGTGTCATTACTTTTTATTTTTTCTTAATTTAATCAATTTCATTGAATCAATTGATTAAGTTTACTTAATCCTATAAATATATCAGTTACTCTGACCTGTAAAACTCCTTGTTGGTTTGCTGCATAAGATGTTCCAGGTTTTTTCATTAAACAAGAAAGGTAAATGTAATCACCTCTTTTAACTTCTTTACCTGAGAAGTCTCCTGCATGGATAACATGTGCCTCATCAACTTTTGCTGCCTCTTCTTCACTAAGAACTCCAGTTACTTGAATAATTTCGACTTTTTGTACTTTTTCATAACCATCATCCGTTTCGATTTTAGTTATATCATCAGACAAAGGTTTGAAATCTGATTGTTTTTCGTTATATTGGTTAAATTTTTTAATCATATTTTTTATATATTAATATATTTTTTTAATATTTCTAACCAAAGATAATTCATACCAATAAATAATGGTAATAATAAAATATTATGAGAAACAAAAATAAAGAAAAAAGGAATACATACCCATGTACTGAAACAATAGATACATAACCCTATAGGTTTGAGTATTTTTCTTTTCCATCTATCTTTTTTACGCCACCATTTTATCCAATGATACAATAGAAATAAATACCATTTTCTGAATATCATATCTTTTTGAAAGCACTTTTGAATAAATAGGCTTAATCCTGCGGTCAAGAGGGAGAATATAAATACGGCAACCACGTCCATTACAAGAATTGTTGATATCATTTATCTTATTTTCCATTTTTTGTTTTCTATATATTTTTTATATTCGGTTCCAATTTTCAAAATAAATGAATCTATTGTAAAATCATCTTGTTCCATATGATATACTGGTTCACCATTGATTTCAACATATATTGAATTTTCAATAACTCCTCCTAAATCATTTCTATTTGAATATTTAGCTTCTATTTGATCTTTATTACTCATTTTAATTTTAAACAAATAATCATTTGTCATTTGTTTATTTTCATTATAATAACCATCTATTGTATCTATTCTGATAGATTTATAGTTCTTGTGTTTTTTCTCATCTCTTTTAGTACCTTTATACGCAACAATAGATAATGAATTACTTAATTTATTTAATACATCTTGAGGAATATTAATTTTAACGTTTATTGTTTCGAATATTTTAAATTTGGTTATCATAACATTATATATTAATTGTTTATTACAAAAAAAATCTACCATAAATTTTTGTGGTAGATTTTTTATATATTTTCATATTTATTTTATGATACTATAGTATAATTCATTTTAATAACAGACGTTTCGCCTACTGCCTTGAATGGATTAATTGTGTTTGTTTTCCAGATGTTATCACCTTGATAAACAAAAGTGTAACTTGAACCATCTATCTGTACCTGTAAATCAGAAATAAGTGTTGATAGTTTCAGTCTTAATGTAGTGTTGTATATAAATAATTGTTTAATTGTAGGTGGATCAGGATTTGGTGTTAATGAACCAAAACTACCACCATAGAATCCTATGTATGGAGGTGTTCCACCATCAGTACCTACCACCAAATTCGCTTCATAATCCCAAGTTTGAGGAAGTATTTTCAAACTAAATCCTGTTGAAGATTCAAATCCTGATGCTTCATCAGTAATATTAATTATTGTTGTACCTGTTGCGGTTGGTGTTATAATACCAGTTAAATCAAGAGTTGCAATTTGTTCAGAAACAGAATATGAACTAATATTGAATGGTAAAATCTGTCCATTGGATGTCCAATTAGTTGAAATGTCATATGTTTTATTACTATATATTGTTGCACCAGAAATAATAGGTCCAAAATCACCATCAACTATTATAGTACCAACAATAACATTTGTAACACCTGATGCGCCAGGGTGAGTTATTGGATCATAGTCTATATGTACTAAATTACAAGATGTTGTTCCAGATGCAACAGCAGTTAATACTCGACCATTAGTTCCACCAGTAGTGAATAATTGTTCATTATTACTTGTGAATGTGATTTCAGAAGTTACATCTGAACCATATTCATTTTTTATATCAAATGTGTATGTATATGCACTCACACCACCTATCCAAACTGTTGCAGGAATTATTATTGTTGATGTGTCATCAACAGCGATTGGCGTAGTAGAATTATATTTTGCTTTCCATTCAACACCATTTGCATCTGTATAATAAATATATCCTTCTGAATCAATATTTTTTATAGTGATTCCTTCAGTTGATTCATGTGTTGTATAACCTAAAATTATCTAACATTGATCTAATTAACTTCCATCTCTTTGCCATGTTTATAATTTCTTTTCTTTATATATATTAAAATATTTTTTTAAGATTTATGAAAAAACCGATTTTTTTTAATATATAAATAGATGAAAAAAATATGTAAAAAGTGTGGTTTAGATAAGGTTATAGAAGATTTTTACAAAGGTAAAAATGTATGTAAAAGTTGTATTTCGGAACAAAGAAAAATTTTTTATAAGGAAAATAAGGACACGATATTATTAAGAAATAAAGAATATAAGGAAAATAATAAGGAAAAGATAAAAATAAAGGAGTATGAATATAGAACCACTCACAAAGAATATTATTTAGAATATTCTAAAAAATATAGATTAGAGAACAATGAATATTTTATAGAATATTCTAAAATGTATAGAGAAAAATATAAAAATTATTTTAAGAATTATAATATTGTCAATTCTGAGAAATTTGATTTACTAGATTTATTTATTGAATTGAATGAATCTAAATAAGATTTCCTTCTTCATCGTATTTGCCTTTTAATTCTGGTTGCAATTTACCTTTAAAATAAACTTCACCATTTTCATCAACAAATACTGGTCTAAAATGCCAACCTCTAGGTTTTTGTGTATCTGTTTTAGTTACTTCATATACTTTTTTATCAGCAACATATTCATCAATTGTTTTATCTGTGCTTTTTCCATCTATAATTATAATATCATTTACTATATCAACATTTTGTATTTTATAGTCTTCTAATAATTTATCTTCTTTTTTAATAATTTTTTTATTTAGTCCTTGAACTTCATATATTACATCATCACATTCAATTATTAATGTAGTTTTTCCTTTTGATGTGATACTGTTTAATATTTTGCTTCTTGTTGCATTTAAACCATTTGCTGCTAAAAGTCTTTCCATTTTTTTGTGCATAATTGTTGTTTTGTTTTTTATTATATATTAGTATAAATAAGTTAGAAAACATAATGAGTTTATTTTATAGTTTTAATGACTAATGGTTGAACTCCAACAACCTCTATTCCATCTTTAAATAAATTTGGAATTGCTTTTCTTAATATATTATAACTACCATTTACATCAGCATTTATTACTAAATCATTTTTAGATTTATATAATCCACGTTTTGATTCTTTTACCACTAAAATTAAAAATTAAAGGTTCTTTACCATAAATTGGTATGAAATCCAAATCTAAAAAACTTGCCTTTGATGTGTAAGATTCTTCTTGTATTATAATATTTATACCTTCTATTTCGCATTTATATTTAATCATTTCAACAAATCTACTATGAGGTATATTAACGAAGTTTTGGTTTGATCTTTTAGCCATACTTACGTTTTGTTTCCAACCATCATTTTTACCAATGATAATTGTATTTATTTTATTATTTTTACATATTTTAATAATTTCTTTACTACTTTTATGTAAATAATTATCTATTTTATTTTTTCTTTTCAAATTTAAATTGTTAATTCTTTTTGATGATTTTTTATTATTTCTTTTTTCTAAAATAGATTTAGTTTCTGCCATTTTTTTATTGTAAAATTGGTTCATAGATTTTAATGGTTTTCCATTAATTATTAAAGGACTAATAACATTTGATGTTAATGTTGCTAAATTATTTACACCAATGTCTAATGATAAATAATTATTATTGTCTTTTAATTTTTCTTTTTCTATTATAGTATAAACTACTTCAATAACATAATAATTGTTTCTTGGAATAATTCTAACACAATCTAATGAATTAAAATCTTTTATTCTTGTATTTATTTCTATGTTTGATAATGATAGTTTAATTTTACCAGTTTTCTTAAAGACTTTTTTAGATAGTGCTTGATTAGTATAAGAAATAATAAATCTGCCGCCATTTGTATCTAAATAAGATGGTAATTTTGGTCTCGATTTAAATTTAGAAGGATTTTTATAATATTCCGCAGTCGTTTTAAAATATGATTTAAAATTTTGTTGAACCATCAATAATACATGAGATGACACTTTTGCTGGTAAATCACGATATTGTGTTGTTTCTTTCATCAAATGATGTAAATTAAAAATTAAGTTTGTTTTATCTTTAATATATGCTTGTCTTATAATATATAAACAACTATTATATAAGTTTTTAGATTTAAGACATAGATTATCGCATTCTTTAAAAAGATTATTATTTTGTTTAATTAAATGTTGTTCTGTTAAATACATAATTCAGTCATTATGACCTGTTTTTAATTATATATTAAACGAAAAATGTCTTATTTTTCTATTTAAGGGCATTGTTTTTAATATATAGATTTAATAAAAGACAAAATTAAAAGAAATTTATGACTAAAATTGCAAAAATAAAGACGTTAGATAACGCAGAAGAGTTCGTTGATATCTTGAAGGATAAAGAACTTTTAATTTATGAAGATGTACAGGGATCAAAAATTTACGTTAAATGGACAGGCGATAAATTCATAATTAAACCAAAAAGTATTAAAAGTGAACCGTTAAATTTTATTGATTTAACCGTTCAAAAATTTTATAATGAAGCATTTTATTATTTACACACATTACCAGATTATATAACTGAGTTAATGAATACTAAATGGTGGTTTTGTTTTGAATATTTTCCCGATGCACAACCAGCGAACATCGAATATAATAGATTACCTAAAAATAATCTTATATTAACTTGTATTGTAAAAGGCACCAAATATGTATATGAATATGATGAATTATTAGAATATTCAAAATTATTTAATGTTGAACCATTACCTGTTGTATATAAAGGAAAATTATCACCAAAACAATTAGAGGTGATTGAATTGTATCTTAATACAAGAGAGGCTGATTTAAAATTTGTTTTTAATGAAACGAATTTTGCATATTTCTTTTATAAAATATTGAATCCAAGAATAGAAAGTTCATTTTTAATGGAAGATGAAGAATTTAATGATAATTTAGAGAAGATTGTTATTAAGATTGATGGAAAACCTAAATATTCATTTGAGATATTGAATCCATTATATAAAAGAATGGAATTAACTAATAATTCAGAACATGTTGATACATATTCTCTTATATTGTTAAGATTTTTGGAATATTGTCAATTAATTGATATAGATAAATATAAACTAGGTAAGATTACAAAAGAAGAATTGTATGTAGAATTTATATGTCAAATATTTAATGATTATATGAAGAATAATCAAAAAAATATATTGGCTTGGGATTTTATAATACCGTCATTTTTTAAAGAAGATAAATTTAAGATAAATCTTGATTTAATTTCGAACCAAGAAACAAAAAACATCATTAAGAGTTCTGAAAAATTTGAATATGTTTTCAAATGTGTTTTAGGTTCTTTTAATAAAACTAAGAAAAAACCAGTTGGTGTTTTCAATGATATGACATTAGAAAATTTTAATAATTTTATAGAGAAGTTAGATATCATTATTGATAAATCATTGAAAATAAATAGAGAATATCGTCTTCAGAAAGATGATTTGAGAGATTTTAGAGATTATTTCAACTTAAAATACGAAGTAGATGCTGGTGGTGACTTATATCCTGATGTTTATGGTGAATTTGAAGAAGGAGGTGAAGATAAGAAAAAGAAAAAAGGAGGAAAATTACCAGACAAGAAAAAAAGTGATTTTGATGAATTTGATAATTTTCAACCAAAAAAAGAAGAATTATAATTTAATATATAAGTAAAACTAAAAGTAAAATATGAAACATTTAAAAAAATATGAATATTTTGAAAATTCAGATGATGATATATCAGATTATCAAGTTGGTGATATTGTAATGGTTAATCCAGACAATGATAATGATAATTATGATGAGTTTAGAAATAAACCATTGAGAATTATTCATAAAGCCACAAACAAAACAGAACATCCAGGTTATGATGACTCTATAAAAGGACAAGGTTTATATGATTTAGAGAATGCGAAAACTGGTAAATTAATACATTCAAGTTTATATGATTACGAATTAGTACCATATACTAAATAAAAAAAAGAAATAAAACATGGCATATATATCATTAAGTGGCATAACAGGTTGCATAGCTTCAGGTGAAACTGGAGTAAATTACGGCATTAGATACAATACTGATAAAATTGTATCATATTATAAAAAAGATATAACACCAAACGGTAACAATAATTTTGTTCAACAACCATTTGTTGTTGTAGTCTTTGAAAATTATACTCAAAATTTTATTTTTGATACTGCAGCGAATCGAGATACTTTTTACAATTCCTTACCATAAAGAAAAAGTCACTCAATGAGTGACTTTTTTTATAAATCTGAAACTAAGATTGAAATGCAAATGCGAGTATGATTAGAAATATGGATGCTGCTTGAACAAACGCTGATGTAATAAAGAAAAATGGTTTTTCCATCTCGTCAAAAAACCCAAAATTATTTTTAGCCAACATATAAAAAGGTACAAATATTCCAATAAGAGGAATATACAACAACCATATCAATTTTTTATTATTCATTTTATTATTTTTTTAATAATTCTAAGCAAACCTTCTCATACAACCAAACGTTATAAACAATAAAAAATATTAATACCACACACCAAACTTCAATTCTTTACCGTTAGAATTGTTTATGATACTGTAATAAACATCATTTATATTGTCAGTTCTTTCTACTATTATAGTCATTATATGTTTTTTAGCATCATCTATATCATCAGTATCATAAACAATTTTATTTACATATCCGTTCTCTTTAACAAAATATTTTTTACAATCGTTGAAAATAATAAGTGTTTTCATATTAATCTAATTCTAAATCATCTCCGATATCACCAAGTTCTTCAACACTAACAACATCTTGTTGAGCCTCTTTTTCTTGTGCCTCTAGTGATTCTTGTCGAGCCTTTTGAATCATTTCTAGGAAATCTTTTTCCGCCTTTTGTTTTTGTGCTTTCAACATTTTTGTTCTATCTTGTACACGTTTTCTGTGTGCTTTTGCACCACCTCTTACTTTTGATTTTGGCATAATTCGTTTTTTATTTTTATAATATATCTTTATTGATATAAAAACTTTATTGAATTAGGCACTTAAAGCATTTCCATCCTTTATAGGATGTTTTTTTTGATTTAGAAGCAGAATATATAAAATGTCTATTTACTTTATATTCTGGATGGTTTTCTACAAATTTGGTTGCTGATTTATATTTATATTCTTTACCATCTGGTGTTATTATTTTATACTCATTTGCATTTGGGTTTTTATCACCTTTTTTTGATAATGATATTTTTTGTTTGTGTTCTTCAGATTTTTCTATATTAAATAGTGGAGATAACTCACCAGTTTTACCATACATAGGATTATTTTCTCCTGAAGTCTTTTCACTTATTTTTTTCTTTGAATCTTCACTATGTTTATATAGACCTTTTTTACCCTTATTCCAAGGTTCAACACCATTTCTCTTTTCACTCATTAATTTTTTTGTTTCATCTGAATGTTTACCAAAACAATTTTCATCCATACCTCCAGTTGGACTTATATTATAACCGTTTGGTTTTAAAGTGTCATAAATTTTTATATAATATTCTTCTAAATTTCTTGCTTCATATACACTATCGCACATTTTTAATATTATTCTGCAAAAATTTTCTTTTTTGTATTTTTTTAAAGCCTTTTTAAAATAGACACCACTACCATAATATCTATTTTCATCTAAATTTTCATTTTTGGTATGATGACTACCAACATAACATTTACCATTAATTGTGTTTACAGTTAAATACACAAAATTAAATTCATTTTCCATAATCAGTTTCATTTTTTATTTATATATTAAAAAATGAAACTGATTATTGTGTTAAAAATAAGTGGACTTATCTACTCTATTTCTATATCATCTGCAGTATTTACGATTTCGATGCCAAGTTTTTTTAATTTTTCTACATATTTATTTAATTCAAATATATCACCAATACCTCTAGTGGCACCAAGATTAACAATTACTCTAAAACCAGCATTTTTTAAATCTATTGCACCTTCACCAAGACAATAATTTAAAGCAAGTCCACCAAGTATAAAAGTATTTACATTATCAGATTTTGCTTTTTCAATTATGCCTGTTGAAATTCTTTTTTCTAAATCATGAAATATTGGTGAATATGGATGTAAATTTCTTTCAACCCCTTTATATATAAAGAAGTCATATTTGTGCATTTCAGGCAATCCTTTTATCAGTTCAAATCCAAAAGTACCAACAACACAATGTTGATTCCAACGTATATCAACGTTTGGTAATCCTACATGTGAAAATTGTGGATTCTCTTTATCTGCAGTCCAAACACCATTAGAAGGATGTGCATCTTTTGATGCATATCTTAATCTAGATTTTGTAGCATTTTTATTAATTTCATCTATTATATCGACACCACCATTAACTGGTAATTCACCAGGACAATTAAACGTGAAACCATTTTGAGCATCTATATCAAAACTTACTGTTTTTTCTTTATCGACTTTCATAACTTTAATTTTTAATTTTTAAATTTCTGTACAATAACTTGTTTCACCTTTCATTGCTTTTCTAATCTCATTAAGTTGTTTATCAGTTAATGTGATATTGAAGTGACTAAGGAATACTTCGATTGGTTTGATTGTTTTTGGATTATCTAATGTAAGTGAAAAACATTCTTCCCATTCTTTTGGTATGCAACCATGTTCACAATGAGATAATGTTGGTTTTCTTTTACCTGCACCTTTTGTATAATTTATATACGGAGTTTCATATACATCTATCATATTATCATAATAATCCATTTCATTATAAGTTAATGATAATCTTTTGAATTTTGAGAAAGATTTAACTTTTGTTAATACATTGTTGAATTTTTCTTCTGCTTTTTTATCTGATATACGTAGTTGAGATTTTCTATTGTTCTCGACATCAATAGAAATATCAATTTTCACTATACCATTACTTCTATATACGTTTATTGATTTCATACTTTTTTAATTTGATTTTGATTTACAAATATACGAAAATTTATTTTAATTAAAAATAATTTGATTTATTTAAATTACCTTCATAAATAACACCATCTATTTCTCTTGTTGTTGCCCAAAGTGGTTGTAAATTATCCAGAGCACAAACAATCGACACTGGTGTATCTTTGTCAAAAGAAGATACAGGTTTAATATGATCAATATGCCATTCGCCATAATTGTTCCAAGTCATACCGTTTGTGAATTGTTTTTCCAAATGATATTTTAATTCTATCGCAGAATAACCCAATAAATTAATTGTATGTCCTTCTTTGTGTGTATCCATTCGTTTTAATGAATTCCTCAAAACACTTTTCCAAGCAAATATATGTTTATTTTTATTCCTATATTCTTTCTTTCTTTCGTAAATAGTTTGTTTATTTTCTTGAAAATATTTTTCCCTATATTTTTTGTTTTTTTCCTTGTTTTTTAAATTATATTTTACACTATATTCTTTGTAATGTTCTATATTGTTTTTGACATAGATTTTGTCACATTCTTTACAAGAAGAACGTATTCCACTTTTCAATGTATGTTTTTTACCAAAATCACCAATCTTCTTTATTTCTTTACATTTGGTACAACGTTTGTAACCATTTTCTATTTCTTCTTTTGGTTTTCTCCAATAAACACTACAACATTCTTTACAAATATTATTATAACCATCTTTATTTGATTTTTGTTTAAAAAAGTCAGATAAAGATTTTTCTTTTTTACATTTAGAACACGTTTTCATATTTAATTTTATCTTTATATATTAAATATGAGAATTGGTTTTTGGACTATACTATATCCTCTCTCTTTATTTTATATGGATGATTTCTTTTAAAATCTGTTTTGATATGTCTTTGAATAACTGGACTGTTACTCATTAAATTTAATAAAGAAATTAATTTAGATTTTTCGTAAATTGATGTTACACTATTCATTTTATCTAAAGTTTCAAAATAACTTAAAAATATTTCATCAACTTCAGCATAACCGCTTCTTGTATTTGTGTGTCTGTCTTTCCAATCAGGTAGAATTTGATCCAAATCTGTATTAGAAATACCCAAACCATCAGTAGCGTTACATTTTATACATAATTCGAGTGCGTTTTTACCCTCAGTAGAATTTATTTCATTTTCAATTAAATATTCAGCCATACCGTAAACTTCAGTCTTCCATAATCCTTCAATCGGTTCCAAGTCTGTACCAGAATCACCATGTAGTGTGAAGAATGCTAAATTATATTCGGTTTTATTTTCCGTTCCTAAAACTAAACCACTAGTTTTTGATGCAAGATTATATAGGTAAGTCATTCTCATTCTTGCTTTGATGTTACCCATTCTAATTTTATATGCGACATCATATTCAGAAATACCTTCCATATCATCAAATTCTCTAAGAATTAGATATTGCTCTGTTAAATCAATTTCTTTAAAATCTGTACAAAATGCGTTACCAACAAGTCTGGCTCTTTCTTTTTCATCTTCTTTGTTCGTCTGTATAGAAATTGAACGACCAATCAATGGTATTTCAAGTTCATCTACTACAGGTTTTGCTAATGCAACAACTAAAGCTGAATCGATTCCGCCTGAGATGCCAATAACTAAAGATTTCACTTGTGATTTTAAAATATAATCTCGAAGTAATTTTCGAAGATTTTCGACTGTTTTGGAATATGTTATTTGTTTCATAATTAAATAATTTATTGTTTATGCAAATATAAGAATTTATTTTGAATAAATTAAAATTCTATATCTAATTTTTTAATTTTATTTTCAATTTTCTGTGAATGTTCTTTGTAAATAGCTATTTCTCTTTCTGTTAAGTCCTTATTTAGAATTGTTCTAATAGCAATAACTTCGATAACATCGTCAGTGACGATGTTATCGTTTACGAATTCATTCCATTCAATATCTGAAATTATTTTAACCAATTGTTTAGTGCTATTAAGATTGTTTCTGAAATAGTTAAATTTGGATTATTTTTCATTTCTTTTAGTGCTGTATAGACGACTTCAGTTTCCAAGTCTTTCTTTTTGGCAAGATATAAGCTATCAGCAACATCGATAAAATCTTTATCTAATTCTTGCTCATAGTCTATTGAACCCCAATCCATAATGATATCCATCTCAGTTTGGGTCATGTTATCAATTAATATTAATGAAGCATTTTCAGTTTCGCTTTCAATTCTTTCTTTAATTCTATCTTCTGTGGTTTCTTTTGGTATGTTTGTTATAACACCATATAATACTTCACCATTTTCTCTTAATTCAAAATATCTTTCCATTTTATTTTATTATTTTTTCATTTATTGTTAAAAATTCATCTTTTAATTTTACGAATAGTTCTTTAATTCTCTCATCTTTGATGTAGTCTAATGAATATGTTTTGTTTTTTATAATTGTAAGATTTCTTTGAGAAAGTACATTTGTTAAATCCTCAAATGTTTCAATTAATGTTGGATGTTCTTTTAAGTATTCTTTTAAATATTTTTCCATTTTTATTATTGAATCATTTACATCCTCTTCGTCAATCACATATAATTCATTTTCTTTAAAATATTTAAGTACTATACTTAATTCGTATATTTCTTCATTTATTGATTGTTCAATTAACGTATTTAATACGTTTAATTGTATTTTATCTTCGTATATTAATAAGTCTATCATTTTCAATATTTTAGTGATGTTCGAGGTGTTAGTACCTTTAATTTTGTGTCTTCATTCAACACTTGTTTCCATGAATTTCCAGGTGTTAGTACGGAGTGTGTTAGTACCTTTAATTTTGTGTCTTCTTTCAATCCCAAACTTACAGTGGAATAAGGTGTTAGTACCTTTAATTTTGTGTCTTCTTTCAACGCTAGAGCCGAAAATCTTTTTCCTTTGTAAGGTGTTAGTACCTTCAATTTTGTATCTTCTTTCAACTTGTAATTAATATGGCTCCAGATGTCCGGTGTTAGTACCTTCAATTTTGTGTCTTCTTTCAACATGCCGGTAGACGGAAATCTAGTTAATTTCGGTGTTAGTACCTTTAATTTTGTGTCTTCTTTCAACAGGTGATCCAAATGTATTCTATCAGGGTAGGGTGTTAGTACCTTTAATTTTGTGTCTTCTTTCAACCAATGACTTATTAACTCTTTGATTTCATACCAGTTATTTGAATAATTCAATTGAAAAAATGAAGTTATTTCATCATATGTCATAAATAAATAACGACTTTTATAATCTTGTTCAAATAAACATATACCTGTTGGTTTAGATGGATATTCTAATGTTTCACCAACAATTCTAGATAATTTTTTCTGCCTTATAAATTGTTCATCATAAAACATAAATAAACTTTCAGGATAATCATCATGAACAACATAATAACAATT